>ENA-OQET01000306-OQET01000306.1-human-gut-metagenome-genome-assembly--contig:-NODE-306-length-27103-cov-3.703625_pt1 | contig 27103 bp, 25 predicted proteins | sample MGYA00242800_ERZ504645 | MGnify/ENA primary metagenome ERZ504645 (study PRJEB26092, sample SAMD00036308) | human gut metagenome | host: Homo sapiens | study: EMG produced TPA metagenomics assembly of... | reverse complement strand
ATGGGCGAGAACCGGCGGACTCGATGCCGTGAATATCTCCGAACTTATGAAAACGGCGCCGGAGCTCGACCTGCTCGTCAATACCGTTCCGAGTCTTGTACTCGATTGCAAAACGCTCTCCGCGCTCCGCCGCGACTGCCTTGTAATAGATATCGCCTCAGCCCCTTACGGAACCGACTTTGCCTGTGCGCGTGAACTCGGGCTCAATGTTATAGTTCCCGGTTCTCTGCCAGGCAAGACGGCGCCCAAAACGGCAGGAGAAATAATAGCGGATGCTATACTCAATATTATAAAGGAGGGGAGTTGATGAAACAGTTGCGCGTGGGCTTTGCCCTTTGCGGCTCGTTCTGCACGCTTTCAAAGGCGATAGCCGAGATGCGGGAGCTAAAAGCAAAGGGCGCGGATATTCTTCCGATAATGTCCGCAAACGCATATTCTGTTGATACCCGATTCGGAAAAGCGGAGGAAATTGTTCGCGAGATAGAAAATATCTGCGGAAAACCCGTTATCCATACCATAACCGATGCCGAGCCGATAGGGCCTAAAAAAATGATAGATATTCTTATCATTGAGCCGTGTACAGGGAACACCCTTGCAAAGCTTGCAAACGGAATAAACGATACCCCGGTGACTCTTGCGGCAAAATCGCATATCAGAAACGGGGGAGCGGTGCTGCTCGCCGTCTCCACAAACGACGCACTCGGCGCGGCGGCCGCCAATATAGGCAGACTGCTCAACACAAAGCATATATATTTCGTCCCGATGCGCCAGGACGATCATATAAAAAAGCCGAATTCCATTGTCGCCGATTTTTCAAAAACTTACGATGCAGCCGTTACCGCGCTCTCGGGCGTGCAGCTTGAACCTCTGCTGCTTGCTCCGTCCGCGGTTTGATATATGGGAGCGTACTTCGTATTCTGTAACGCCTGAAAATTTTGGTGTTATATGAAATGTGGTACGCTCCCTTTTGGCTTTTGGCGAAGTATAAAGTCCGCAGGTCTGTCAAGAATATCTTTGTTCTCTGCATTTCGTACTAAAAATGCTTTTCGATTCGATTTTCAGTTGGCGTTTCGGACTCTTGAAAAATTTGTATGATTTTGTTATAATTATTTGAATCCTAAATTCGGGAAGTTTGCTCAGCGCAGACTGAAAACAGGGAGATTGTTATTTATGTTGGATTTCCGCCCTCCGGTAACTGAGGACAGAAAGTGGGTGGCCCCCATTATCAGCCACGCAAAACGCTTTGGCTGTGACTACAGCTTCGGCGATATGTTTATCTGGCAGCATGTCTATAATATCAGAATCGCGTCGCATGACGGCTTTCTCTTTTCAATCAACGGCACCGATGACGACAACGGTATCAAAAGACCGACTTACGGTTTTCCCGTCGGCGAGGGGAATCTGAAAGAAGCGATTGAACTCATTGAAGAAGATTCCGCCAAAAGAGGCTACGGACTCGAGATGTTCGGTCTCAACAACGAGTGTGTGAAAAAGGTCGAGGAGCTGTTCCCCGGCAAGTTCGATTTTGAGCCGCTCAGAGACAGCTTTGATTATATATACCTCACCGAAAATCTTATCAACCTGCCCGGCAAGAAGTTCCACGGCAAGAGAAATCATATCGCCGCATTTATGCGCGAAAATGAGTGGAGCTATGAGCCAATAACCGCGGACAACCTTGATGAGTGCAGAGCGATGAACGCCGAGTGGGAGCGCAGAAACAGGGAAAAAGACCCCGAGGCGATGGACGATGAGCTTGACGCAATAAATATAAGCTTTGAAAACTACTTTGATTTGGGCTTTGTCGGCGGACTGCTCAGAGCGAACGGCGAAGTAGTCGCGTTTACCTTCGGCGAGGCGATGAACCCCGAGGTTTTCTGCACCCATATTGAAAAAGCCTATGCCGATGTGCGCGGAGCATATCCGATGATAAACCGCGAGTTTGCCGCAAACGCTCTCTCGCAGTATAAATACATCAACCGCGAGGATGATACCGGCTCCGAGGGATTGCGCAAGGCAAAGCTCTCATATTGCCCAGATATCCTGCTCGAAAAATATATGGCAAGGGTCAAGAAATGATCATTTCAACTGCTTTAAAAGAAGATATCGGCGAACTTACCGACCTGTGGCAGACTTGCTTCGGCGATGACGATGATTATATCGGCGCGTTTATGCGCAGCCGCTTCGTACCCGAGCGCACGCTCATCGGGCGCGAGGACGGGAAGATATGTTCGGCGCTCTATCTGCTTGACGGTAAAGTGAGAATAGCCGGGGAGGCGTTTGACGCGGCGTATTTATATGCCGCCTGCACGCATCCGGATTTTCGCTCGCGCGGATATATGGGTGAGCTGCTTCGCTCCGCCGAGTCGCTGTGCCGCGATTCGGGACTTGATTATATCTGCCTCGTCCCGGCGGAGGACAGCCTGTTTGATTACTATTCCCGCTTCGGCTACCGTCCGGCTTTTGAAGAAAAACTTCTGAAAATCGACCGCAGCCATCTTGAACTTATCGCGGACGGCAACGCTGAGATTGAAGAGCTCACCGCCGAAAATATGCAGACGGTCAGAAACGCCTGCCTCTGTGGCATTGATTGCTTTGTTTGGAATATCGATGATCTGCAATACGCAATAGACGAAAACGCCAACGCCGGCTGCAAGAGCGTTGCCGCATCTTCATCAGGCAGGAGCTCTGCCTATGCACTATTTGACGAAGAAGGCGAAACAGCGATAATCAGAGAATGTGCCGCAAGACGCGGATGCGTTCCCTTGCTCACGCATGCATTGCTCTCGGTGAGCAAATGCAGCGAATTTTCGTTCAGACTTCCGCTTGATTTTCCGCTCTCTGCGGATTCGTTCACGACCCGCAACAACGCCATGCTCATGCCGCTTAACGCAGATTCGGAGTCGGCGCTCGGAGATATAAAAAACGCCTATATGGGACTTACTCTCGGTTAAACGGAGGGAAAAGATATGATATATATATTTCTTGCAAACGGCTTTGAAGAGGTCGAAGCTCTTGCGACGGTCGATGTTCTGCGCAGAGCCGATCTGAAAGTGAAAATAGTCGGCGTCGGTTCCGACGTCATAACCGGAGCGCACGGGATAAGCACTGTGTGCGACGCGGTGGACAGCGACTTGACACCCGGCGACGATATAGAAGCCGTTATTCTGCCCGGCGGAATGCCCGGTACGCTGAATCTCGAACGTTCTACTAAAGTCAACGCATTTGTTGACCATGCATATGAAAACCAAAAGATCGTCTGCGCCATATGCGCCGCCCCGTCGATACTCGGCCACAAGGGCATGCTCAAAGGCAAAAAGGCAGTCTGCTTCCCGGGCTTCGAGAGCGAACTTGAAGGCGCAGAGCTTTCAGATTCGTTTGTTGTGACGGACGGCAATATAATAACAGCCAAAGGCATGGGCAGCGCCGTGAAATTCGGAATCGCAATAGGCGAGGCTTTTGTCGGCGAAGCGAAGATGAAGAAAATCGAGGAGTCGCTCCAATGCTCCTGAGAGATATACGCGAAGAAAAGGCGGCTATCAGAAGCAAATGCAGGCTTCTGCGCTCGCAGTTCACCGCAGAGGAGAAGAAAAGCCTCGACGCGCGTATTTTCAACCGCCTGACGAATCTCTGGCGGTACAGGGAATGCGGTACGCTTCTGACCTATGTCTCGAATGATATAGAAGTCGATACTCACGCCCTTATCGAAGACGCGCTGAAGCGCTCGAAGCGAGTCGCCGTTCCGCGCTGTATACCGGGACTTCATGAGATGGAGTTTTATTATATAACCTCGTTTGACGACCTGCAAAAGGGCGCTTACGGGATACTCGAACCGATAAAGTCAAAATGTGAGAAGCTCGTGAATCTTAACGAGGGACTGTGCATTATACCAGCACTCACGTTTGATGAACAGGGCTATCGCCTCGGCTTCGGCAAGGGATACTATGACAGATTTCTGTCCCGCTTCAAAGGGGATACGGCGGGTATATGCTACGAGTGCTGTATAAGCAATCGGCTTCCGCGCGGAAGATTTGACAGATACGCCGATGTCGTAGTGACGGAAAAAAACGGGTAATTTCAAACGGCTGAGAGGAGCTACATATGAAAAGAACGCTTAAACTTTACAGCGGCGACCAGGGCGGAACGCCCGGCACGCCTGACAGACGCGAAAAAGTCAAGAACTTCGTTGTCCATATCGATGAGGACGACAATGCATCGACTCAGCCGCAGGACGATGTGCCCGTCTATAAGGGTGAGGTATATTTCTCGAGCCGCCCCGCTAAAAAAACGCTCGGCAGGTTCTCGCTCATCCTCCGGCGGAGCGTCCGCAAAGACCAAGACAAAAACCGATAAGACCGCGGACGCACTTGTACTGACCGCTTTTATACTTGTTATTGTCGCCATATCCGTCGTGCTTTCGTTTATAGCCATCTCGTGCATAAACGATGTTCTCGCGATAAACCGCGGCAATGATATAGTCACGGTCAATATCCCGCAGAACGCTACTACAAATCAGATAATCGATATTCTTGACGATAACGATCTCATTTCCAACAAAACTTTCTGCAAGATGTTCTACAAAGTATCTTCCGCAGCCAAGGGCACGGGAATGAAGAGCGGACTCAACAAGATACAGAAGCTCGGATATAAGATAAAAGTTTTCTTTGTCGGCCCTCCCGAGCCGGAATATATAAGCGGTGTCTATTATCTTCAGCCGAGTATGGGCGTTGAGGGTATGCTCTATGAGTGCCGCGCCGTTCAGGCGGGACCCAATACTGTAACTTTGCTGTTCCCCGAGGGCTGGTCTATCCCGCAGATAGCCGCAAGACTCGAGGAATACGGCGTCTGTACTTCCGCTTATTTCATCAAGGCTATCAGTGAGTCACAGTTCGATTATTCGTTCCTCTCATCGATAAAGAACAGCGAGAACAGAACCTATCGCCTTGAGGGCTACCTCTTCCCGTCCACTTATGATTTCTTCCAGGGTGAGAGCGCAAATATAGCAATTCGCAGATTCCTCGACGCTTTCTCTGATGTCTGGACTGACGCTTATGACAAGCGCGCCAAGGAGCTCGGCTATTCCGTCGACGAGATTCTGACTATAGCCTCGATAATCCAGCGTGAGGCGGCGGACGATACACAGATGAAGCTTATCTCTTCTGTTATTCACAACCGTCTGAAGAACCCGTCTCAGACTGCCGGCAGACTCGAGTGCGATTCTACTAAAGATTATATCAAGAAGTATGTTACGCCTATAACCGATGTCAATCTCGTCAACAAGTATGCCGATGCATACAACACCTATTCGGCGCAGGGACTTCCGCCCGGACCCATATGCAACCCCGGTGCGGCGGCAATAAAGGCGGCGCTCTATCCGTCAAACACCAAATATTATTATTTCTGCCACGATAAATTCGGAAATATCTATATGGCGAGGACGAAGAGCGAGCACGACGCCAATGTGCTCAAGGCTTTCAGCCAGAACTGAATCACAGGGAGCAGGCAAAACGCTTGCTCCCTTATCTATGAAAAGGAGTGCCGCAATGGATATAATAAGACCCGAAGTCCTCGCGCCCGCAGGAGATGCGGAACGCTTGAAAGCCGCCGTATATTACGGCGCGGATGCGGTCTATCTGGGCGGAACGCGCTTCGGTATGCGTGCTGCGCCGAAGAATTTTTCGGACGATGAGCTTGCAAAAGCCGTGTCGTTTGCCCATGAAAACGGTGTTAAAGTTTATCTTACCTGCAATATTATTCCAAATACTGCCCAGCTCAAAGAACTGCCGGAATTTCTTGAAGCCGCTTCGGCTGCCGGAGTCGATGCGCTGATAATAACCGACCTCGGCGTGCTCTCTTATGCAAAAAAATATGCGCCCAAAGTGCCGATTCATATATCCACTCAGACAGGTGTCGCCAATGCCGAGAGCGCGCGTATGCTCTTTGACCTCGGCGCGGAAAGAGTGGTCTCCGCGCGTGAACTCACGCTCGATGAGCTCGCCGACCTCCGAGCCGGAATGCCCAAAGAAATGGAGCTCGAATGCTTCGTCCATGGCGCGATGTGCGTCTCATATTCCGGACGCTGCCTGCTCTCAAACTATCTTACCGACAGGCACTCAAATAAAGGCGAGTGCTCTCAGCCATGCCGCTGGGAATACAGCCTCATGGAGCGCACCCGTCAGGGCGAATATTTCCCCGTTGAAGAAACTGCGAGCGGCACATATATAATGAACTCAAAGGATATGTGCATGATCGAGCATATCCCGGAGCTCATCGAAGCCGGCGTATCAAGCTTCAAAATCGAGGGCAGGGCAAAGACCGAATATTACACCGCCGTTGTGACTAACGCATACAGAAGCGCTGTCGATGCCTATCTCGCCGCGCCGTCAAATGATTTTAAACCCGCACAGTGGATGGTGGACGAAGTCTATAAAATAAGTCATAGAGACTACTGCACAGGCTTCTTTTTCGGCTCTCCGCGCGACGATGCCCAGATATATTATAAAGGCGGCTATGTCCGCAGCTGGGAAGTGGCGGCGATTGCCGTGAAGAGCGAAAACGGAACTCTTACCGTCAGCCAGCGCAACAGATTTTTTGAGGGCGATAAGCTTGAAATAATGAACAGGGGAAAAGAACCGACGGCTATCACCGTCAGGAATCTCAGAAATTCCCTCGGCGAAAGCGTCGACAATGCCCCAAATCCCATGGCAGAGTTCACTTTTGACTGCGATGCCGATGTTCCGGCGGGCGCGTTTATCCGCCGAAGCACCGACGAAAAATAAAACTTAATTTTTAGCGGCTGTGCGCCTGCATTTTATCGCGCCGAACGGTCAATGATAAATTTATCAACCGTCGGAGATGATATTATGCCCAAACGCGCAGTCGTTGTGTTTTTTATATTCTGCCTGCTCATGAGCGTGGTCTGTCTCCAACTGATAAGCGTTTCAACCGGGCTCGACACCGCCGCAGGAGCGGTGAAAAATACCCGAAGCATAGAACTGTCTGATTTGGGCGCGCCGATATATGACTGCAACGGTCGGCTCATAACAAACGTATATACCGAATATTTTGCCGCCGCGAGACCGACTGCCGCGGCTCTTTCCGAACTTCAGAAAATGCTCGATGACGATGACTTTGAACAGGCTCGCGAAAAGCTTTCAAAAGGTAGTCCCGTGGCTGTAAGAGTGCCGTCCGGCGAGAGCGGATGCGAAGATGTGAAAATAATAGGTGTTGAAAGACGATATTCTCCGCGCCAGCCTGCGGCGCATATCGTCGGCTATACGAACTCCGACGGCGGAGTCTGCGGGATAGAAAAGTCATTTGAAAGCATATTTAAAAATAACCGCCGGAGTATCAGCGCGGTGTTCCCGGTCGATGCCTACGGACGTGTTATATCCGGCGCGGACATAACCGCTCGCACCGACGGAAAATACGGCGAGTCGGGCGTATATTTAACGCTCGATCTCGAAATTCAGCAGATTGTCGAAGACTGCATGGACGAGTGCGGAGTGGACATCGGCGCAGTTGTTGTCCTCGACCCCAAAACCGGTGCGATAAGAGCCTGCGCGAGCCGACCGGTGTTCGATTCAAACGACCCGGCGAAGAGCCTTTCGGACAGCAATTCTCCGTTTATCAACCGCGCTTTTTGCGCTTTTGCGGTAGGCTCTGTGTTCAAACCTGCCGTCGCCGCTGCCGCGCTCGAACAGGGGATATCTCCGTCAATAAAATATGACTGCACGGGCGTGACGGAAGTCGGCGGTGTCGAGTTCGGCTGCTATGAGCATAAGGCTCACGGAGTCGTTGATATGTGCGGCGCACTTGAGCGTTCCTGCAACGCCTATTTTATCCACATTGCGCAGAAGCTCGACAGAGAAAAGATGATATCGACTCTCTCCGATCTCGGTTTTGGCAAATCTATAGACTTGTGCGACGGCATAACTTCTGTATCGGGATATCTGCCGAAAGTCTCCGAGCTCGACTCAAAGGCAGCTGTTGCCAATCTTGCGTTCGGTCAGGGCACGCTTACCGCATCTCCGCTCATCGTCTGCGCCTACATGTCCTGCATAGCAAACGGCGGCGCATACAACACCCCGTACCTTGTCGAAAAAGCTGTTGACGGGACAAACATTGTCTTTGAACATGAAAAGCGTGCGGGCGAGTATGTTATGAGCGGTAATACTGCCTCGATACTTTCAAAATATCTCAAAAGCGCAGTCAGAAAACGGAAACGGCAGGGGAGCAAAGCCTAAAAACACTACCGCCGCCGGCAAGACAGCAACCGCGCAGACCGGAAAGTTTGAAAACGGAGAGGAATTATACAACACATGGTTTTCGGGCTGGTTCCCGGTTGAAAATCCTCGCTATGTCATAACGGTTTTCAAAGAGAGGGGAAGCGGAGGCGCGTCCGACTGCGCCCCGGTGTTCAAGGCTATCGCCGACAAAATAACAGCTTTAGAAAGTGAATAATCCCAGTCAAACGCCGCTTAAAATAAAGGAAAAATATGAAAAAACTTTGAAAAAAGGCTTGACATAAATAAACCCCTTTTGCTATAATAGTCAACGTTCTGAGGGAACAAAGACAACGATTCAGAACAGACCTGCGAGAGTGGCGGAATCGGCAGACGCGCACGTTTGAGGGGCGTGTGGTAATCCCGTACGGGTTCAAGTCCCGTCTCTCGCACCATGGCGGGTTCCTTAGGGTGCCCGCCAAACTTATCGGTGATTAAAGCGTTCAGCTTCACCCTCGGTAGCTTCCGCCGTGTAAAATTTAGGAAGTACAAATGCGGATATGGCGGAATTGGCAGACGCGCTAGATTCAGGTTCTAGTCGGGGCAACTCGGTGCAGGTTCAACTCCTGTTATCCGCACCAGCGCAGAAGGCTTGATAATCAACGATTTTCGTGATTGTCGAGTCTTTCTCTTTTTGTGCTCCAACCTTTGCAAAACAGGTGTTTTCTAACACTTTTCTAACACATGAAATCTCTCAAAGAAAGCGGGGAACGAAATGAAACGCTCAGGCGCAAAGAAAATAGATATGCTCAACGGCTCTATCTGGAACAAGCTGCCGCTGTTCGCGCTCCCGGTTGCGGCAACGGCGATACTCGAACAGCTTTTCAATGCGTCCGATCTCGCCGTCGTCGGCAACTTTGCGGGCGACAAGAGCACTGCGGCAGTCGCTGCGGTCGGCGCAAACGGTCCCGTTATAGGACTTATAGTGAACTTTCTTATCGGCATCTCACTCGGCGCAAATGTCGTTATCGCAAACGCCATGGGCAGGAACAATAAAGAATCCGTTCAGCGTGCCGTACATACTTCGATAATATTCGCACTCGTCGGCGGAACAATAGTCGCAGTGATAGCCGAATTTTTTGTCGGCAGGATGCTCAGCTCCCTCAATGTCCCGGATGATGTCCTGCCCCTTGCGGTTATATATTTCAGAATATATCTAATCGGTCTGCCCGTCATATTGCTATATAACTTCGAAGCGGCGATTTTCAGAAGCATTGGTGACACAAAAGTGCCGCTTATAGCGCTTGCCGTGTCAGGCGTTCTCAATGTTATTCTCAATCTTTTCTTTGTTATAGTTCTCAAAATGACCGTCAGCGGCGTTGCAACCGCGACAGTTATCTCGAATGCAGTCAGCTCGATTATACTTTTTGTGCGCCTTGTAAAGTCGGATAAGTACATAAAAATCGAGCCCAAAAAGATGCGCTTCAGCTGGAACAGCTTCAGAGTGATAATGAAAATAGGGCTCCCGGCAGGTATTCAGAGCGCGGTGTTCTCGATTTCGAATATTGTCATCCAGTCCGCAATAAACAGCCTCGGAACGGTCGTTATAGCGGCGTCGAGCGCGGCGTTCAATATTGAAGTTATAGCTTACGATGTCATGAACTCGTTCAGCCAGGCATGCACGACATTCGTCGGGCAGAATTACGGCGCGGGTCAGATAAAACGCTGCAAGCGCACGCTGTGGCTGACGCTGATAGAAGATACGATAGCCTCCGGCGCAGCAATCGGAATAGTCCTTCTTGTCGGCCGATTCCTGCTCTCGGTATTCAACAGCGACCCGCAGGTTATAGAAATCGGCTATACGCGCCTCGTGATAGTCTTCTCGGCGTATACTTTCAGTATGCTCTATGAGATAATGTCAGGCTATCTGCGCGGCTTCGGCGTCTCGCTCGTCCCGGCAGTGCTGACAATGATCGGCGTCTGCGGAATAAGAATAGCGTGGATAGAACTCGTCTTCCCAAAAAATCACAACTTCGAAACGATAATGACGGTCTATCCCATAAGCCTCGCCGCAACGGCGCTGTTGATATTCATAGCGCTCCTTATTTATCGTCCGTCACACAGATTTGCAAATAAACAGTCGGCGGAATAAAAATATTCCCGCGCCGCCTGCAAAGACACAGAACGACAACGGGAATATAGCGGTTTACAGAATAAAAATAACACACTGAAAAGCCGTCGGTTTTATCCGGCGGCTTTTGAAATTACAGGGATTTTAGCAGGTCAATAACGGTTTCGAGCTCTTCGGACTTGACTTTGTCCGGGAAAACACCGCTCTTTACGCAGTCCGCAAAGTAGCGAATCTCGTTTGCATATGCGTTGCTCTTGGGCAGTCCAATGTCTCCGGTGTCCTCTCCGTCTTGTGTCACTGGGTGAAGTTCTGCGCCGTCGGACTCATATATTGTCATCTCGTCGTTCTCCCAGGTCACAACGGCATCCTCAAACTGGAACATGAAGCGCGCCGAGAACGGGTAGCGTCCCGCAAACCACGCTGCTTCGGTTGAAATAAAGAAATCACCGAAATCATATGTCGCGGTTATGTAGTCCTGCTCGGGTCTCTTTATTCTTCTCGTGGTGCAATTCTCCGGCTTGCCGAAAGCGTATACAATAAAATCGAGATCGTGTATATGAAGATCAAACGGCACGAGGCCGCTGCGCTTCTCGTCTCTCATCCAATCGTCCCAGCTCCATTTGGGTATCCCGCCGAGCCTGCGCATCGATGCAGAAAGCAATTTTCCGTATTTGCCGCTGTCGTATATGCTTTTGACAACTTCGTATTCCGGCCAGAATCTGAGCACCTGTGCTATCATGAAGCAGACATTGTTATTTTAGCGGTCGAATATACCCTCTGAACATCCTCGCGCTTGAGCGATATGGGCTTCTCGCATATGACATTGATGCCTTTCTCCATCGCCTTGACCGCAAAATCTGCATGCAGAAATGTCGGCAGGCAGATGTCGAGAATATCAACATCCTCTTTTTCAAGCATTTCATCAAAATCGGTGTAATGGCGTTTGTCTGGATAGTTTTCCATTCTCTCGGGACGGATGTCGCATATGGCGACAAGCTCGGCGTCGTCCATGCTCTCCCACGCGGGAATGTGCGCTCCGCTTATTCCGCCTACGCCGACAAGTGCGACTTTCAGCATTTTTATTTCGCCTCCGGGTTAATATTTTTCGGCATTTCAGCCGAAAACGGTACGCCATTATAGTATCATATCTTTTTATGTTTTTACAGTAGTTTCGGACTTTTTTTCAATAATGTTGACACTGCGCGTCGCTGAATATATAATTGTTAGCGGACAAATTTATAATGAGGAGGATAAGATGTGAACTTCAGTGATTTTTTTGAAGCCCTCGGTGTTGCAGCATTCGGGACAAAGACGGGCGAGCCGATAAACTGCGGCGCGGGACTTGAGCTTGAGGACAGCGTCAGCGGCGGCGCGGACGATTCGTATATGGTCGTCATCGGCGATGTCACGCCAAAAATGTTTCGCGATTTTCTCGCATCTCTGGCATTAAGCGGCCGCAAGGAGACATTTCACCGCGAAGTAAACGGCAATATCTTTTCGGAGTTTGCCGAAGAAAACAGAATCATATACACCTATTTTACCCGCGAAGCGGAGCAGGCGAGGGTGATAATCGATAACGCAAGCTGTCCGCTTTCCGAGATGAACGACAACGAGCCGGATGTGCGTGGAGATACGGCGCTCATGCAGTTTTCGCTAAAATACGGCTCAATGGTTCGCTATCACAGCTGCGACTGCGGAATGCTCTATGTGCTGAGACTGCGCGACAACTCGGTTATAATAATCGACGGCGGCGAGATAGAACAGGCGACAGAGGAGGCCTGCGACGAGTTTATGCGCCGTCTTGAGGATCTGACAAATACCGAAAAGGGCGGGAAAATCCGCGTTGCCGCATGGATCTGCACCCATAACCACGATGACCATATGGATGTATTTACGAAGCTGCTCAAGCGCGAGAAGGACGTTCTCTGCGTCGAGAGGGTTATGTTCAACTTCCCGTCAAGAACGCTTTTGGATTATAGCAGCGGCTGTACGGACAGGCTCCGCGAGAGACTCAAGAAATATGCGCCTAACGCAAAATATCTGAAGCTGCATACGGGGCAGACGGTACATTTTCCGGACTCGTATCTTGAGGTGCTTACAACACACGAGGATATACTTCCGCTGTCTATCCGGGCAAGGGACGGCGGCGCATATCGCGGCATGAACGAGACCACCACCGTGTTTCAGATAATATTCGACGACGCGTCCGTGATTTTTCTCGGCGATGCGGAGGAATCCAACGGCGAGGCGCTTATAGCGCTCTACGGAAAGAATCTGCTCTATTGCAAGTATCTGCAGGGCGCGCACCATCTGATAAACGATGACAGAAGCATCTATGCCAACATCCGAGCAGAGAAGCTTTTGGCGCCACAGGGCAGATTTACCGTAATGACCAGGTTTTGCGATAATATACGGTATCTGACCTCGCTTTTCGGGGCGGAAAATATATATTTTGCGGGCGACTGCACATATGTATTCACAATTAAGGACGGCAACGAATCGATTTCGTATTTCGAATCGAAGGGCTATGTCTACGACGACAGCGGATATTAAAGAAAAGGGTCTGTTCGGATGTGACAGACCCTTTTAATATTTTCTGTTCTTTGATTGTTTTTTCGGCTGCTTTATGCTATCATAAATTGATAAAATTTTTCGTAAAGGAGAGTATGAGATGGCAGATTTTGTCAGAAGAAGCGAACTTTGGACTTACGATGTGTTCCCGAAGGTCATCGGGACCGAAAAGGAGAGCACTATACATATCCGCCCCTTCGGCGGCATGAAACTTTTTTCCGGCGGGCAGTGTGCGCGAGGCTGTTGTGACATGGCTCAACGGGGGAGATATAGAGGATGCTCCGGCTTCCGCATTCAGAAAAGAAATTGACGTTACCGCAAACTCGGAGAACGGCCTTGATATCAAAATGCTTCTCCCTTATGAGGGCGAGTACCGTATCCGCGTTGAGGGCGAGACTCCCGACGGGGACAAGAAGCGCTTTACGTTCTGCGTTTATGCAGTCTCCGACGACCTTGTCGGAGTTTATCCGTTTATGGGCGACCTGCATATGCACACGAATTTTTCCGACGGAGCGCATGACCCCGAGAATGTCGCCGCAACTTACCGTTCTTATGGCTATGATTTTCTTGCCATAACCGACCACCACCGCTATTATCCGTCGCTCAGAGCTATAGAGGCATTTAAAAATATCCCGACAGAGTTCAATCTCGTGCCCGGTGAAGAGGTGCATCTTCCCGCGATAAACGGCTTCAGAGTAGACCCGCATACAATAAATTTCGGCGGCGAATACAGCATCAACTCGCTTGTCGAGGATGTGGCGGTCAAAGAAGTCGGCAAGGACAAAAAGGTTCGTGCAATAAGGGACGACTGCCCCGATGTCATGACCCGCAAGGAGTTTGCCGCCAAGATGACCGCACTCGCCAAGGATATAAAAGTTCCCGACAATGTCGACGCTATGACGGCGGCGGTGCTCAAGTGGATTTACGACGAGATAAGAAAGGCCGGGGGACTCGGAATATTCCCGCATCCGACATGGATAACCGGCGAAGCGTTCCATGTGTCAGATGCGCTCAACGACTGGCTTGTTGAAAATAAGATTTTCGATGCCTTTGAGGTGCTCGGCGGCGAGCGATATTTTGAACAAAACGGCTATCAGACCGTGAGATATTATGAGGACAGAGCACGCGGATTCAAATATCCCGTTGTCGGCAGCACGGACAGCCACTCCTGCACTCCCGAAAACAAGGGCGCATATATCTGCTCGACAATAGTGTTCTCGCCCGAAAACGAGCGAAAAGCACTTATCGATTCGATAAGGAATTTCAGGAGCGTTGCCGTCGACACGATAAGCAAGGAGTTCAGGCTCGTCGGCGAGATGAGATATGTCCGCTACGGCTGCTTCCTGCTCAAGAATTATTTCCCCATACATGACGATGCCTGCTTTGAAGAGGGCAGACTCATGAAACAGGCGATATACGGCACCGAAGACGAAAAACAGGATGCAGTAAACACCCTGACAGTAATGAACGACAGGATGAAAAAGATGCTCAAAAAGTACTTCGCATTCTGATTTGAAAATTAAAGCAACAGACCCTCCTGAAAAAGCGGGGACCTGATTATTTTTACAAAAAACCACTTAAATCAACAAAATATTGTTTCATACCGACAAAAAGCGTGTTCGTACCTGCCCCTATTTACAACTAAAAAAAGAGTTGCTATAATCAAGAAAAAGCGTGAAAAAACACGCTGATCTAATAAAAAACGGGAGGAAAAGAAAATGCCGTGTGCAAGTTATAAGTACTATGATGAAAATGAAAGGTGGGGATCAAAAGACTATTGCTCATATTATAGACAATATGTCTATCCGGATGACAGAACATGCTCACACTACCAAGCATATGGTGGATGTATTTTTACAACAGCCTGTTGTTCTTATTTAGGACTTCCGGATGATTGGATGAGCTTATGACAATGCGTAGTTTTCGAGATAATTATGTGCGCTTTCTGCCTGATGGGGAGAATACGATTGCGGAATATTATCGAATTGCTCCGCCTATAGTGAATGTCATCGATTCAAAATCGGATAAAGACTCAATATACAAATCAATTTACGAAACGGTTAAAAGATGCGTGACCTTTGTGAAGGCAAATAAGAACGAAGAGGCTTTTATAGAGTACACAAATATGATAGCAGATCTTAAAAGTAAATACAGTGCTAAGTGAGGGATAAAAATTGATGATTTGAGAGAATTCAGACCGGTATATCAGTATGAAGACGGAGAATATGTCACCCTTGACGCGGTAAAATGGGCAATTTCTGAAGCAGCTCAAAACCTTGACGTTCCGGTTGCGTTTTATCCGGATCAAGTTAAATCCGGTAATCTGTTTAATAAAAGTGTTGAGGATTGTCTTGTGATGTATAATCCGGAACATAAAAACGATTACTACTTGATTTGTATCAGGGTTCAGCATCAGGGTAATTTGGCATATGTTGCGATAAACAACTTCGGAAGCAGCCCTTAGATGGATAAATTTGCTCGTTCGGAGTATGCAAAGCAGGATAGACAGGGAAAGAGTCTCTCTTATAAAATTGCTTCAGTGATAGGCTCTACCGTTAGGAATTTAGGAAAAAACAGACAAAAGTTAGAAGAGGAACAGCGTTATTATGATCCTATACAGCATGTTCTGGATTAGGTTATAAGTTGACGCTTGCAAAGATGCAAAGGAGAAAACCATGGGATTTTTAAAGAATTTGTTCGGAAATAGCGAAAATCAATTCGTTGATCTTGTTCGTGCTCATGAAAATGGTGAAGAGTGGGCTACCGCAGAAATACAGAAAATGTGGGAAAGCAACGATCCGACACTGTTGCCTAGAATACATAGAGCGCACGTTGTTATATACAAAGATGCTGCTATGCGCGGAGATCGAGATGCCATAATTAAATATGCAAGGGGACTCGAATGGCTAGACAGAACAGAAGAGGCCTTGAAGTGGTATATGAAACTTATAAATCAGGGCGATACTGACGCAATGCTTGAGTTAGCTTCGGATTATACGGAATATGGTGGTATGGGCGAGAATAACGAAGAGCGTTTTAGGCTTATAAAAGAAGCTGCCGAAATGGGTAATGCCGAAGCACAGTATAAAATGGCACTGAAATGCGGTTGCGCCGGAGATTTTCTGGGTGAAAATTATTGGGCGCAAAAGTCCGCGGAGAACGGTTGCCCAGACGGAAAATTAGAATATGCAGAAGTCTTAGGGCGAGAGTTATCTGAACTGATAGGGTACAAAAAAAATATGCCACAATTTACAGATCCTGAGATAATGGAATATATTTTAAAGAAATATAAAATAGAATCTCCCGACGAAGCAGATGAACTAATGCTGCGGCTATATTCGCAGAAGGAGCAATTGTATGTTGACTATCTTAACGAAGGTGATAGCGATGTGGGCTTTAGTCAGGCGATGCGAGGTCTCGCATATATGTATCGGCATCCAACACCGTCGATGTGTTCTCCTTTACCATATTTAGCGGCGTATTATTTTTACAGTGATTATTACTACTTCGATTCACAGCCTTCCTATAAGAATTTTAAGGGTGTTGTTGCTGAGTTTAACTTGCCGATAACCAATGAAACTTTGCAGGAGTGGCAGGAAACTGATATTTTTACCTGGGCAAAAAATCATGGGATAGATGTAACGTAAAACTTAAAAACGGAGCCGCTATGCGGCTCCGTTTTTAAGTTTATCTTCTTACTTGTTCAGCTCGTCGAACATATCCTTGATCATCTTCTTGACCTGCGGGATAACATCGTCAACGGCGACCTTTTCGTTGATGCTCTTCGTGCGGGTCATGACCTCGCAGCAGCCCTCGGCAAGGTTTCTCGGGCTGACAACAACTCTGACCGGGCAGCCGAGCAGGTCTGCGTCAGAGAACATAACGCCCGGGCGCACATTTCTGTCGTCGTAAATAACCTCGATGCCGTCTTTCTGCATCTCGTCATAGAGCTTGTCCGCGAGCGCTTTCGCCTCTGCATCGTCCGCTCTCAGGCAGCACAGATGTACCTGCCACGGAGCTATCGTTATCGGCCAGATCGGACCGTAATCGTCGTGGCGAACTTCGCAGACGGAGGCGGCGAGTCTGCCGACGCCGATGCCGTAGCAGCCCATTATCGGGTACTGCTCGTTGCCCTCCTTGTCGAGATAGGTCATGTGCATCGACTTTGTGTATTTCGTGCCGAGCTGGAATATGTTACCGACCTCGATGCCGCGGGATATCTTTATCGTGTGCTTGCCGCACTGCGGGCAGATACCGCCGTCAACTATCTTCGCAAGGTCGTTGTATTCAACCTCGCCGACATCGCGCGGAATGTTGAGACCGACATAGTGGTGGTTCTCTTCATTTGCGCCGCAGGAGAGGTTAGTGGCACCCTTGAGAGAATTGTCGAACAGAACTGTCATGTTCTCAGGCAGTCCGACAGGACCTATGAAGCCCGCATGAAGTCCGCACTCTTCTGTGATAACTGCGGGATGAATCGCCTCGCCGAGCAGGTTTGCGAGCTTCGTTTCGTTTATGTCAAGATCGCCGCGGACAAAGATAACAACATATTCGTCCGTCGCGTTCTTCTGATATACAACAGCCTTGCAGGACTTTTCAAGCGGGGAGTGAAGAAACTCGCAGATGTCCTCGATGGTGTGAATATTCGGCGTGTATTCTTTCTTGAGCTCTTCGAGTACATCGTCAGCTTTATTTTCGACAATGCTCTGCGCCGCTTCCATGTTCGCGCGGTAGTCGCACTCGGAGCAGACGGCTATCGAATCCTCGCCGACGGGGGTCAGAAGCATATACTCGTGGGAGATGCTGCCGCCCATCATGCCGGAGTCGGACTTGACCGTTATGACCTCGGGAATGCCTGCACGCGCAAATATGCGGTTGTATGCGTCGTAGCATTCCTGATAGTACTTTTCAAGATCTTCCTGCGAGGTGTGGAACGAATATGCGTCCTTCATCGTGAATTCACGAACGCGGATAAGTCCGCCGCGCGGGCGTCCCTCGTCGCGGAACTTGGTCTGAATCTGATATATCATGAACGGATACTTGGTGTAGCTGTTGGCGTAGTCGCGCACGAGCTGAACCGCCGCTTCCTCGTGGGTCATGCCGAGCACCATGCGCGCATTGTTTCGGTCGGTGAAGCGAAGAAGCTCGCTGCCGACGCTCTCATATCTGCCGGACTCATCCCAGAGCGAAGCGGGGAGAGCTACCGGGAACAGCACCTCCTGTCCGCCGATCTTGTCCATCTCGTCGCGGATTATATCCTCGATTTTCTTCGTTATGCGGCGCAGGGGCATATACTGCGAATAGATGCCGTTGGCAACGTTTTTCATATAGCCGCCGCGCAGCATGAGCGCGTGACTGTCGATAACGCAGTCGGAGGGCTTCTCTTTGAATCTTTCGCCGACAAGCTTGTCAAGTTTCATCTTTCTTTTCATCCTTTCAAAAAAAATAAGTCCCGGGCTCAAAAGCCTGGGACAAACTATAAAGTCTGCGGTACCACCCAAGTTCGGACAAATATTGTCCGCTCTCAAAGCGACGAAAACCGTCTTTTCCGATAACGCCGGAATACGTCAGCGCATTTGACACTGCGGCTCCGGGGCGGGTTCGGAGTCTCTGCCGCTGAGACTTGCACCAACCGTCTCATCTCTCTACCGGCATAAAAACCTACTTTTCCTCTTCATAGCCTTTAACAGTCAATAATTCTACTATGCCGCCGTTTAAAAGTCAATGCCTGCCGCAGTATTTTTTCAAAATTTTACGGTAAAATATATTTTGAATATTGATTTTCGATATGCTCTTATATTATAATTGACTAAAAATATATCTTGCGAAAGGATATTTGTATCATGGCTGCACAAAACAAAACAAGACCATTCGGTATGCGGGACTATTTCGGCTATGCGATGGGCGATTTCGGCTGCAATATGAGCTTTGCGCTGATAACGAATTATCTCATGCTGTTCTATACCCAGTATATCGGGCTCAGGCTCAGCGACTGGGCTTGGATAATCGTTGTCGGCAAAGTATGGGACGCTATAAACGATCCGCTGATAGGCGGAATGGTCGATAATGTCCGCATAGGCAAGGGCAGCAAGTTCATGCCGTGGATAACCATAGGCGGCAGCGCGCTGATAATTTTCACCACGCTCTCGTTTATGCCGATAGCCTCTATGAGCTATATCTTCAAGGTCATCTATTGCCTTGCGATTTATTGCGTCTGGTCGGTCGCTTATACAATGGCAAACGTGCCTTACGGCGCGCTCCATTCGTGCATTACCAATGACCCTTCGAAGCGCACGAATCTCTCTACCTTCAGATCAATAGGCGCGGGTCTTGCGCAGGTGCTCTCCATGCTCCTGCCTCTTATCGTCTATGATAAGGACAACAACCTCATCGGCTCGAGAATGGTTTATGTTGCGCTCGTCTGCTCGGCAATAGGCTTCATCGGCTTCATGCTCGTGCGTCTGCTCGTGACCGAGCGTGTCGTTGTCGAAGCGCACGACAAGACAGAGAAGATGAGCTATCTCAAGGCAGTCAAGGGCTTCTTCACAAACCGTCCGCTGCTCGCAATAACCGCTGTTTCGTTCGTCCAGGTCATTTGCTTCATGTCAATGACCTCGGTCAACAGCATTATATTCCAGTCCTATTTCCATAACACTAAGATATTGGCGGCTGTCAATATCGTTTCCTATCTGCCTCTTGTTGTCATCATGCCTTTCATCGGCAGAATAACAAGAAAAATAGGCAAGAAAAAGCTGGTCGTCATATCTTCGTCGATAAGCGTAGTCGCGGGTGTAGTTTCGTGCCTGCTTCCCATGGCACCCGAGGCAAAGAGTTCACTGTTCCTCTATATAGGCGCGCTTATGCTTCTCTATACGAGCAACGCAGTGTTCACAATTATCCTCTGGGCTATGGTTGTTGACTGCATTGACTATCAGTATGAAAAGACCGGAAGCCGCGATGAGGGTTCTCTCTATGCGCTGTTCTCGTTCTTCCGCAAGCTTGCTCAGGGTCTCGGCTCGGCGTTCTCCGCAGTTATGCTCGCAGCCTGCGGATATGTTGAAACTCTCGGCGCCGACCAGACTGCACAGACGGCTTTGAACATCAAAAATATGTATCTCATAGTCATGACCGTCGGCGTCGCGCTGACAGTTATCATCACGCAATTTGTCTATAATATAGATAAAGACAGGGGTTCGGCGGATCCAATAGACATCGAACCCGACCCCGCGCCGGAAAATTTTGAATAAATAGAGCCTTCGCTATTGATTTTCAATTCCGCTTTTGATATCATTTATAATTATGAGTCATAAGCAAAGGAGACATACAAATGGATAGACTTGAAATTTCAAAGCTGTTCAGCTCATATGAGGAGCTCGGCGGCAAGGAGATAACAGTCTGCGGATGGATCAAGACCCTCCGTGACTCAAAGGCGATAGGCTTTATGGAGATAAACGACGGCAGCTGCTTCAAGAGCCTGCAGGTCGTTTTCGAGAGTGCAAAGGTCGAAAACTATAAGGATATAGTCAAGCTGAACGTCGGCGCGGCTGTCAGAGTTACTGGTACTTTTATCCTGACTCCTCAGGCGAATCAGCCGTTCGAGCTCAACGCTTCTTCAGTTGAGGTCGAGGGTCAGTCGACTCCCGATTATCCGCTTCAGAAAAAGCGCCACACTCTCGAATATATGAGAACGATAGCGCATCTGCGCCCGAGAGCGAATATTTATTCCCGCGGCCTTCCGCGTTCGCTCGACCGCCGCTTACGCTATTCATAAGTTCTTCAATGAGCGCGGATTTATCTATGCCCACACTCCGCTCATTTCGTGCAGTGACTGTGAGGGCGCAGGCGAGATGTTCAAGGTGACGACTCTTGATATCGCAACCCGCCGAAGAACGAGGACGGCACAGTCGATTTCAAGCAGGATTTCTTTGAGAAGCCCGCTTATCTTACCGTCTCCGGTCAGCTCGAGGGCGAGGCGATGGCTCTCGCTTTCGGCAAGATATATACTTTCGGTCCTACTTTCAGAGCCGAGAAGTCCTATACTCAGCGCCATGCTGCGGAGTTCTGGATGATCGAGCCCGAGATTGCTTTTGCCGATCTTGAGGACGATATGGAGCTCGCAGAGGCGATGATAAAGTATGTCATCTCCTATGTTATGGAGAGCTGCAAGTCTGAGCTTGAGTTCCTCAACAAGTTCGTTGATAAGGGTTTGCTCGAGAGACTTCATTCCGTTGTCAGCTCCGATTTTGCGCGCGTCACTTATACCGACGCTGTCAAAGAACTCGAGAAGTACAACGACGAGTTCGACTACAAAGTCTATTGGGGCTGCGACCTCCAGACAGAGCATGAACGCTGCCTGACCGAGCGCATTTTCAAGCGCCCCGTTTTCGTTACAGATTATCCCAAGGAGATTAAGGCTTTCTATATGCGCCTGAACGATGACGGAAAGACCGTTGCGGCGGTCGACCTGCTTGTTATGGGCATCGGCGAGATAATCGGCGGCAGCCAGCGTGAAGAGAGACTGGATGTGCTCACCGAGCGTATCGAAGAACTCGGACTTGACCCCAAGGACTATTGGTGGTATCTCGATCTTCGCCGCTACGGCGGAGTCAAGCACAGCGGCTTCGGCCTCGGCTTCGAGAGACTGGTCATGTACCTCACGGGTATCTCGAACATCCGTGACGTGCTCCCGTTCCCGAGAACTACCGGTTCTGCGGATTTCTAAAAAATACAAGAAGCACCTGTATCGTAATTGATCAGGTGCTTTTTGCAGGAAAAAATCTCCCTTGCCGAAGCAGGGGAGATTATTTTTGTCTTTATTCTATTGTCTCTATCTTAATCAGATTGGTGTTGCCCGACTTCCCGTTTATCGCGCCGCCGGTCATTATGATATTGTCGCCGGGCTTGAGGTTGAGCGCGTCTTTTGCAACTTTCTGCGCGTGATAGAACAAAACATCGGTCGAGTCGAACTTCTCGCTGAGTACGGGCATAACGCCCCAGGAGAGCGCGAGCTTATACCAAACGGCTCTGTTTGTTGCCATTCCGATTATATCTGTAGGTGCTCTGAAGCGCGACACCATGCGCACCGTCATGCCGGATATAGACGCAACAACTATCGCTTTTGCGTTTATGTCGATAGCCATCCCGCAAGTCGCGTGTGATATTGCGTCGACGCGGTTCTTTATCTTAAAATCATTGTTGCGGAAACGCTTGGCGTAATGGATGTGCTTCTCCGTTTCTTCGACTATCTCTGCCATCGTGCGGACTGTCTCGACAGGATATTTACCCGCGGCTGATTCGCCGGAGAGCATGACCGCACTCGTGCCGTCGTAGACAGCGTTCGCAACATCGGAAATTTCCGCTCTCGTCGGGCGGGGATTGGTTATCATTGATTCGAGCATCTCGGTCGCCGTGATAACGCGCTTGCCGAGCAGGCGGCACTTTGTGATTATATATTTCTGCAGCGCGGGAAGCTCAGTGAAGGGGACTTCGACGCCGAGGTCGCCGCGGCCTATCATTATCCCGTCGCACTCTTCACATATATCTTCGATGTTGTCTATTCCCGTGCGGTTCTCGATTTTTGCGATTATGTCTATGCCGTCGCCGCCGTTTGCGTGGAGAAATTCCTTGAGGTCTATGAGATCCTGCCTGCATGAAACAAACGATGCCGCGATGTAGTCGACATTGTTATGAATGCCGAACAGCAGATCGTCCTTGTCCTGCTCGCTGAGATAAACCTGATTGAGCACCTTGTTCGGGAAACTCATGCTCTTTCTGTTTGAAAGCTCGCCGCCGGCTATGACCTTGCATTTTACATCAGTATCGGTCTTTCCGATTACCTCGAAAATCACAAGTCCGTTGTTGACGAGTATGCGGTCGCCGATTGAAATATCGTCGACAAGTCCCGCATAGGTCACGCTGACGCGGCTCTGATCGCCGACTATGTCTTCTGTGGTGAACGAGAACTCGTCGCCGTCGTTGAGCATTATCTTGCCGTTTTCAAAAGTTTTGATTCTGTATTCCGGTCCCTTCGTGTCGAGCATTATTGCTATCGGGAGATCGAGCTCCTCGCGGACTTTTTTTATCATATTGAGCTTTTCAAGCTGCTCCGGATGGGTGCCGTGGGAGAAGTTGAGCCTCGCAACATTAAGACCCGCTTTGCACATCTTGGTGAATACTTTCGGGTCGCTGCTGGCGGGTCCTATCGTGCATACTATCTTCGTCTTTCTCATGGATATCCCTTCATTCCATTTTATATTAATCAAATCCATTATATTATATTTCATCTCCGGGTTCAATACAGTAGAGTAAAAAACAGGTAAAATTTGCTGATTTACATATTATATTGATTCCACGCAAACACAGGTTTATTCGATAAGCGAGGAGTGCAAAAATAAAAAGTTCAGGATTTTTGAAAAAAGACTTGATTTTTGCGGCGCGGTCATATATAATATACGAGCATTTGATTGCAGATACGGAGAGTTGTCCGAGCTGGTCGAAGGAGCACGATTGGAAATCGTGTAAACGTCAAAAGCGTTTCGAGGGTTCGAATCCCTTGCTCTCCGCCAAAAGTCCACCGTAATTTTGATAGAATTGCGGTGGACTTTTTTTAGCAATGTAAATAATTGAATCCACATACAGGAGTGCGATTTCATGCGTGAGGTGCGATTCCATATTCATCGGAAATCAGCATTTGCGGGAGCTCTTTTGCCGTATCGAATGTACATTAACGGTCAGTACATCGGAACAATACGCAACGGAAAATCACTGGATGCAAATGTTCCCAAAGCAGGCGTTTATTATATTGAGGATGATATTCTGTCTTCGCGAAACGCTGTGATATATGATAATGGGCTATCCGAATATAGCGTTGTAATAAAGCGAGCCGGAGGGTGGCGCACGGAATCATACAACGAGTTTTACATGGAGAAAGGTAACGTCTTGGAGCAACTGCCGTCTTTCCACTGGGAAAAGCTCTTTGAACTGCAGCAATCTATGTCTCAGAGTGAAAGGCTGCTCGCCCTTAGCGTGGAGTTTTGGATGTCCGCCATGGACGATTTGCAGGAGGTCCTTGCTTCAGAACATCTTTTTGAAATCATAGCCGCTTTACAAACAATCGGTGCACATAAGTATCACGATTTGCTTCTCAAAATTATGAATGACGATTTTGGTGATGTCCGTTTTCCGTTGGACGATAACCAGATCGAGCAGATGCAGCCGAAAATCGAGGACGCAAACCGGGCATTTTGGAAAAATAAGGGCGCAGAAGCGGAATTTCGTGGAGCAGTCACGAATTTTCTGATAACAAACCTGGATGCTTCTGGCCACGTTTTCGAAGGAATAGATCAGTCATGAGAAATTTTTTCACAGAGGGGGTGCATTTCCGAAAACTACTGCCCCCCTTTTGCGCCGAAAATGCACCCCCCCTTGAAATTCTATTAAAGTTAGGGTTATTTGCCATAAGTCCACCGTAATTTTGATAGAATTATGGTGGGCTTTTTCTATACCCGAAAACCGCTTGGAATCAGGCTTTTCGGCTGTTTCAGCACATAAGCAAACCCCGCTGCAGGCACAATTCTGCGGCGGGGTTTTGCGCGTTTTAGGAGGATTGTAGCTTTCTGTGCCGTTGTAATCGTTAAACAGCTGGGGTAATCGTTGAACTGCTGGGAGTATTCGTTAAACGGCAGAATAAGTAAAACCCCTCATTATCGGCCCTTTCTGATAAGGAACTTGACTTCGTGGGAGTTGATAAAGTAGTACTCTTCGTCACAGATATCGACGATTTCACTGGTGGTAGTTTTTGTATCTGATAAAACGGGATAGCATCCCGGTAACAATGGCGCACTTGAAGAACTCATGACAAGTGCCTCTAATGCTTCATTTTCAAAAGTATAGACACCTTTTTCTACTGTTGATACTGTACCAGCGAGATTTCCTTGGAGCGTAGAGATGGTATCCAAAACATTGTCAGTCACTATTACTGTTTTCACTTTAATTGCATTAGTGCCTTTTGAATCCAAGGTTGATATGCCCACAGAATCAAGCGGGCTCATCTGCTTTAGTGTTCCAAACGGATGAGTGTTCTTGCCAACAAAGGCAATGTGCTTTTTATTGTTGAGTTTCAACCATTCAATATAGGGCAAATTTGCCAAGATCGTTTCCGGCTGGTTGCGACTTGTCCCAGAGCCGTGTAAAACACCTTCCACATGAACAGCGGGCTTCTGATTTAGTTCGTTCCAAATCGTCTGCAACTCGCTTAGAGGTCGACTTCTCGTCTGCCCTTGCTTAGTCTTAAGCAACAGACATCCCTTTTCAGTGTCCACATCCAAAACTGTAATCGTTGCACCAGGGCGGATAGCGGAAAACTCACAGATGGCACAAAACCAGGAAGAATACGCTGCCCGGTACAATTGGTTTGTGGAGCGGTACGAAAAAGCCAAAGCACAGCTTGAGCAGCTCCGATCCACAAAGGCAGCACGGGAAGCCCAGGCAGATGCCATCGGAGCTTTCATGTTCGAGATGCAGGAGCTGGACACCATCACTGAGTTTGACGAAAAGCTCTGGTTGACCTCTATTGACACAGTGACCGTTCACGCCGACGGACGAATGACCTTCAAATTCCAGGGTGGCACAGAAATCGAGGGGTAAATTGTTCGTAGAAATCTTTGATATACTTGATTCGAGCCATTCTTAGCACCTTTCTGCTACCTCATTAGTCTTGGACAAACTAATGGTAGCGGTTATTTCAGGTGCTGACAATGGCTCATTTTTATGCTGTTTGGGATGCTTACTTTTGGGGACCTTTTGTGATACTTTCATTTTACTGAAAACAAGCTAACTTTTCTTCTTTGCTTCGCATCGTGTATTTACCAGCCATATTGCCACCTCCATGTCTATAATAGCATAAAAATAATGGTAGGCACTTTTGTGTCTACCATTATTTTATCACTTCACCAGTTAAACTGATACGGGCTTTGTTATGCTCCGCGTCTATCCGCCTACCTTAACGCTGAACGCACGATGCCTGCAAGGAGCAGAGAAGCACCTTGCCGCCTCTCTGCTCCCTCACTTGCTTGTTTATTTTTGGGTATTTTCTTCATCGTCCAGCAGGTCGGTCATATTCCGCAGGCTGATGCCCAGGGTGGACCCGTTGTGCAGCAATGCCGAGGTGGTGGGCGGCAGTACCCCCGCCACGCCCAGTGCGATCAGCGCCAGGTTGAAGCCCACGATGAAGCGGTAGCTGCCGTGGATACGCCCCATCAGTGCCTCACCGAGCCTGCGCAGTGTTACCAGCGCAAACAGATCCTCCGAGGCAACGGTGATGTCGGCGATCTCACGGGCGATGGCCGCACCGGTGGAGATGGCGATGCCCGCGTCCGCTTCGGAGAGAGCGGGAGAATCGTTGACGCCGTCGCCCACCATGATAACGGTGTGTCCCTTTTCCTTTTCCTGCCGGATAAACGCGGCCTTGTCCTCCGGCAGCACCTCGGCGTACACGGCGTCCACGCCCACCTCGGCGGCCACAGCCTCCGCCGTGCGGCGGTTGTCGCCGGTCATCATCACCACGTTGGCAAAGCCGCTCTCGTGCAGCGCCTCACCGCCTCCCGTGCCTCCCGGCGCAGGGGCATCGTGGATGCAGATCACCGCCGCCAGCTCCCCGTCTATGCAGAGATACAGCTGGGAATACGCGGCGGGCAGCGCGTCAAATTTTGCGGCTGCTCTCCCTCCGGGATGCGGCAGCCCTCGTCCTCAAAGACAAAGTGGGCCGCTGCCGATGATGACCTTCTTGCCCTCCACCATGCTGGAGATGCCGTGGGCCACCACATACTGCACCTGCGAATGGTACTCCTCGTGGGTGAGCCCGTGCCGCTTTGCCTCCGCCACCACGGCGTTTGCCATGGAATGGGGGTAATGTTCCTCCAGGCAGGCGGCAAGGCGCAGCATTTCCGCCTCATCGTGTCCGCCGAAGGGGCATGGCCGCCGCCACGGTGGGCTGTCGCATAGGTCAGCGTGCCGGTCTTGTCGAACACAATGGTGTCCGCCTTGGCCACCGCCTCCAAAAAGCGTCCGCCCCTTTGACGGAGATGTGATAGCCGCTGCTCTCCCGCATGGCGGACAGCACCGCAATGGGGATGGCCCAACTTCAGGGCGCAGGAGAAGTCCACCATCAGCACCGAGAGCA
>ENA-OQET01000305-OQET01000305.1-human-gut-metagenome-genome-assembly--contig:-NODE-305-length-27216-cov-4.233453_pt1 | contig 27216 bp, 24 predicted proteins | sample MGYA00242800_ERZ504645 | MGnify/ENA primary metagenome ERZ504645 (study PRJEB26092, sample SAMD00036308) | human gut metagenome | host: Homo sapiens | study: EMG produced TPA metagenomics assembly of... | reverse complement strand
CATGAGACCGACACAACGATCATCGATTTCGTGGCAGATCTGCGCGCCCCGACTCCGTCCGCAGCGGCGGAGCTGGCGGTCGCTGATGTCCGCGCGGTACTCAACACACTGGAAAATTATAAAAGCCGCATGAACCATGCGATGGCAAACCAGACGCAGAGAGCGAGAAGCCGCCTTCTGCAGTACGAGACAAAGTGGAAGTATCTCGGACCGGAAAATAAGATCCGTGACCAGAGAGCACGCCACGCCGAGCTGGAGCGTCGGTATACAGATGCGATGGAAGAAAAGCTCAAAGAAGCGCGCCACCGCCTTGCCCTTTACATTCAGGCGATGAAGGGTCTGTCCCCGCTGGACAAGCTGAACCAGGGCTATTCCTACGTGGAAAAAGAAGGAAAAGCCATCACTTCGGTGCAGGATGTCAAAGAAGGTGATCTGCTCGAAATCTGTGTATCAGACGGAAAGATCACAGCGCGCGCAGAGAAGACATCGGCCGTATCCTGGATGGAACAATCGTGAAAAAGCAGAGAATCGAGAAAACATGGGAAATATGGAAGCAGAAGAGAGAAAAGAAGAAGGAACCCCTTCCGGTGAGACACTGGAAGCAGCATTTGGAAAACTGGATCAGATGCTCGAAACGCTGGAGAGCAGCGATGTCAGCCTGGAAGACTCCTTTCGTTTATACAAGGAGGGAATGGAGCTTTTGAACGAATGCAGTCAGAAAATTGACCGCGTCGAGAAAAAAATGCTCCAGATGAATGAGGATGGAACATTCAGAGAATTTTAAAGCGGTACTCGAAGAAAAAACGCGGGAAGCGGAAAGTATCATTGCCGCTTACCTGCCGAAAGAGGAAGGCTTTGCAAAGGAACTGGCAAAAGCCATGAATTACAGTATGACAGCGGGCGGAAAGAGGCTTCGTCCGCTGCTTTTGCAGGAGAGTTTCCGTCTGTTCGGCGGAACCGGGGAGGCTGTAAAACCATTTATGGCAGCCATGGAGATGATTCACACCCATTCTCTGATCCACGATGATCTCCCTGCGATCGACAACGACGATTACCGCCGCGGCAGAAAAACGACTCATGTCGTCTTCGGGGAGGCCGTCGGCGTGCTGGCAGGAGACGCCCTTTTAAACTATGCATACGAGACAGCCTGGAAAGCCTTTCCACTGGAGGAGCACACCGACCGCGTAGTGCGTGCTTTTGGCATTCTCTGTCAGAAAACCGGAATTTCCGGCATGTTGGGCGGTCAGAGTGTTGACGTGATGAATGAAAAAGCCGGCCATTTCGCCATCGATCGTGAGATGCTGGACTACATTTACGAGAACAAGACTTCGGCGCTTTTAGAGGCTGCCATGATGGCAGGTGCGGCACTTGCAGGAGCAAACGACGATGATCTTGACGCGCTCTGCCGGATTGCCTCCAAAGTCGGAATCGCGTTCCAGATCCGGGACGACATCCTGGATGTCACATCCACGATGGAGGAGCTTGGAAAGCCGGTTTTCAGCGATGAAAAGAATGAAAAAACAACGTATGTGACGCTGTTTGGCACAGATGGGGCGGAGCAGGAGGTAAAACGGCTCACGAAAGAGGCCGTGGATGAACTGAAAAATCTGTCCTGTCCGAGAGATAAAATATTTCTGGAAGAGCTGTTTGAATCTCTGACTTCCAGAAAAAAAGTAAGGGATGATTTCATGTTAGAAAAAAATACAGAAACCAAACGATATCAAGAAGATTCCGGCGGACCAGCTTCCGGCGCTTGCAGAGGAAATCCGGGAATTTATTATCGAGTCTTTGAGTAAAACCGGCGGCCATCTGGCGTCCAATCTTGGTGTCGTGGAACTGACGATTGCAATGCACCGCGTCTTCGATCTTCCAAAAGACAAGCTGATCTGGGATGTGGGACACCAGTCCTACACGCACAAGATTCTGACCGGGCGGAAAGACGGGTTTGAAACGCTGCGCCGGGAAGGCGGCATCAGCGGATTCCCGAAGCGGAGCGAGAGTGACTGCGATGTATTCGACACCGGCCACAGCTCGACCTCGATTTCCGCAGGCGTCGGCTATGTGCGTGCACGGGAACTGAAAAAAGAAAATTATTCCGTTGTTTCGATCATCGGAGATGGTGCGCTGACCGGCGGCATGGCGTACGAGGCGCTGAACAATGCGGCCAGCCTGAAATCGAATTTTATTATCGTTTTAAATGACAACGAAATGTCGATCACCGAGAATGTCGGCGGTATGTCATCGTACCTGTCCGGCCTTCGGACGGCATCGGCGTACACGGGTTTCAAGATGGACGTCACAAAGGCATTGAACCGCATTCCGGGCATCGGACCTGGCATGGTGGATGCGATGCGGAAGACGAAAAGCAGCATCAAACAGATCATCATTCCGGGCATGCTGTTTGAGGATATGGGACTTACGTATTTAGGTCCGGTGGACGGCCACAACATTCCGCAGCTGATCAAGACCTTCCAGGAAGCAAAACGGTTTGAAGGACCGATTCTGGTGCATGTCCTGACACAGAAGGGCCGCGGCTATGAGCCGGCGATGCGCCACCCGGCAAGATTCCACGGTGCGGGTCCGTTCGATGTGAAAACAGGATTGCCGGTTGGAAAATCCAATCCGACGTACACGGATGTCTTTTCCACGGTCATGCGGAAAATGGGAGATCGAAGAAAGGATGTTGCGGCAGTCACGGCGGCGATGATGACCGGTGTCGGACTGAAACGCTTCTCCAACATGTTCCCGGACCGCTGTTTCGATGTGGGAATCGCAGAAGAGCACGCGGTGACATTTGCAGCGGCACTGTCACTCGGCGGCATTACGCCTGTCGTTGCGATTTATTCTTCATTCCTGCAGCGGGCGTACGATCAGATCATGCATGACGTCTGTATGCAGAATCTCCATGTCGTCTTTGCGATTGACCGCGCCGGTCTTGTGGGCTACGACGGGGAGACACACCACGGCATTTTCGACCTTTCCTATCTGGGTTCGATGCCGAATATGACAATTCTTGCACCGAAGAACCTCTGGGAGCTTTCGGATATGATCAAATTTGCGGTCGATTACGACGGCCCGATCGCGGTGCGCTACCCGAGAGGGGAAGCGTATGCGGGATTAAAAGAGTTCCGTGCGCCCATCTGCCTCGGAAAATCAGAAGTGATCCATGAGGGAAGCCGTGTTGCACTTCTTGCCGTCGGCAGTATGGTAAAAATGGCAGAAGAAGTGCAGAAACAGTTAAAAGAGCGGATGGATATGGATGCGGCGCTTGTGAATGCGCGGTTCGTCAAACCAATCGATGAAGAACTTCTTCGAAGCTTTGCCGATACGTATGAGCTTGTCGTAACACTCGAGGAAAATGTAAAAGACGGCGGCTTTGGAGAGCGCGTCCTTGCTTTTGCCGAGGAAGAAGACCTTCCGTTCGGCGTGGAGATCATTGCACTGCCGGACCGCTTTATTCCGCACGGAAGTGTATCATACCAGATGAAACAGGTCGGCTTTACGCCGGAAGATATCTGCGGCAGAATTGAGGAATACTACAGAAAACAGGGGCAGGAAGAAAGATGAAAAAACGATTAGATGTATTACTGGTAGAACGGGGCCTTGCCACATCGCGGGAAAAAGCGAAAGCCATGATTATGGCAGGAGAAGTTCTGGTGGACAATGAGCGGGAGGACAAAGCCGGTTCCATGTTCCCGGAAGAAGTGGAGATTGTCTTAAAAGGAAAACCACTGCCGTATGTGAGCCGCGGCGGCTTAAAATTAGAGAAAGCAATGAAAAACTTTAACCTTACCCTGGATGGAAAGGTCTGCATGGATGTCGGAGCATCCACCGGCGGCTTTACCGACTGTATGCTGCAGAACGGCGCCGTCAAGGTATATTCCGTGGATGTCGGCCACGGCCAGCTCGACTGGAAGCTGCGGAACGATCCGCGCGTTGTCTGTATGGAGCGCACGAACATCCGTTACGTCGTGCCGGAGGATATCGAGGAGAGACCGTCCTTCGTATCGATCGACGTATCGTTTATCTCCCTGACCAAGGTGCTGCTTCCGGTCCGGAATCTGATGGAAGAGAACGGCGAAATTGCAGCTCTGATCAAGCCGCAGTTTGAGGCGGGACGCGAAAAAAGTCGGCAAAAAAGGTGTTGTCCGTGATCCGGCTGTACACAAAGAAGTCATTGAGATGGTCATTTCCTATGCGAAAAGCATTTCCTTCGGCGTGCGCCATCTGGAATTTTCTCCGATCAAAGGACCGGAGGGAAATATCGAGTATCTCGTTCACCTTGTCCGGCTGCCGGACGGCGTGACAGAGGAAGAGACCAATGTCGATGTAGACGCCATTGTAAAGAGCGCACACAATACACTGGATAAATAAAAGGGTTAAGGAGCATGATATGGAGCGATTTTACCTGATCACAAACAGAGCAAAAGACCCGGACCTTACCGTGACAGACCAGATCAGGCAATATCTGGAGGAGCGCGGAAAAACGTGTCTTCTCTGCGATAACAGCGAAAAAGGGGAAAAATACCATTATACGGATCCGGCGAAGGTTCCGTCAGATATCGACGGCATTCTGGTGCTCGGTGGTGACGGCACGCTTCTGCAGGCAGCAGGCGACGTGGTGGATTTACAGATTCCACTGCTCGGCATCAATCTGGGAACGCTCGGCTATCTTGCGGAAATCGACCGTGACACGCTTTATCCGGCGCTGGATCATCTGATGGCGGATGAGTATACGATTGAGCACCGCATGATGCTCTGCGGATCGATTTACCGGGACGGAAAGCTGATTGCGGAGGACGCGGCACTCAACGACATTACGATCACCCGTGAGGGAAACCTGCGTGTCGTCCGGTTCGACAATTACGTCAACGGGGAGTTTTTAAATTCCTACAGCGCCGATGGCATCATCATCGCAACGCCGACCGGTTCGACCGGCTACAGCCTCTCCGCGGGCGGCCCGATCATCTCACCGTCGGCAAGCCTGATGCTGATGACGCCGCTTGCTCCGCACACCCTGAATACGAGAAGCATTGTCTTCCCGGCAGAGGATGTGATCGAGGTGGAGCTCGGGCCTTCGAGAGACGGCGGCATTGAACAGGGCATGGCATATTTTGACGGCGACACCCGCGTTCCGATGAAAACCGGCGACCGGATCGTGATCAAAAAGGCCAGACGGGATACTCTGATTGTGAAGATCAGCAACATCAGTTTTCTGGAGACATTAAGAAAGAAAATGGCAAACATTTAAGATATAGTTACTGGGGAAGGATGCTTGAAATGAAAATCGCGAGACATGCACAGATTATCAAATTAATTAACCAATATGACATTGAAACACAGGAGGAGCTGGCAAAGAAGCTGGAGGAGAGCGGCTTTGCCGTAACGCAGGCGACGATTTCGAGGGATATCCGCCAGCTGAAGCTCACAAAAGTACCAAAAGAGACGGCGGAAGCCGTTATGCTGTTTTGCAGAATGCACCGTCTGAGGTGGGAAGCCGCTATGCGCGCGTTCTGAAAGATGCGTTTATTTCTGTTGATCTTGCCAAAAATATTCTGGTCATCAAAACCGTATCCGGCATGGCAATGGCGGCAGCAGCGGCTTTCGATGAGATGAACTGGAGCGAGATCGTCGGCTGCATCGGCGGAGACGATACGATTTTCTGCGTGGCAAGAGATGACGACGCGGCGCTTGTGGCAGCAGAACGCCTGAAACGGATGGTGGACGGCATGGAGGAGACGGGCGAGGAGTTCTAAAAAACGCCCGTCTCTGCAAAAAGAGACAAAAAGATGACAGCAGGTGTGACACCGGAGGAAAAGAATGCTCACAAACTTACACGTAAAAAATCTGGCCCTGATCGACGAAGCGGAAGTGGAGTTCGGTCCGGGCCTGAATATACTGACCGGAGAAACCGGAGCCGGAAAATCCATCCTGATCGGTTCGATCAACGCGGCGCTTGGAAAGAAGATATCCCGCGAGATGATCCGGACGGGAGAGACAAGCGCGCTGGTGGAACTGGTCTTTGAAACCGAAAATCCGCATGTGCTGGAGCTGTTAAAAGAGATGGATCTCGAGGCAGAGGAGGGTCAGGTGATTATTTCCAGAAAGATCACCGGATCCCGCAGCGTCTGCCGCATCAACGGCGAGGCATGCAATATCTCGCAGGTAAAAGCTCTTGCGTCCCTGCTGCTCGACATCCACGGCCAGCATGAGCACCAGTCGCTGCTCTATCCGGACCGGCAGATCGCGATTCTTGACGCGTTTGCGGGAACCGAGGCGGCCACGGCAAAAGGAGAGGTCCGGGCGCTGTACCAGGAGTGGAAGAATGTCCGAAAGGAGCTCTCGGCGTACGAACTCGACGAGGAGGCAAGAAAGCGGGAGGCAGCATTTCTTACGTTTGAAATCAACGAGATTGATCAGGCAGAGCTAAAAGAGGGCGAGGACGAAGCGTTGGAAACTGCGTACCGGAAAATGGGCCATGCGAAAAAGATCGCGGAATCTCTGCAGACGGTATATGCGATCACCGGCTACGGTGCAGAGAACAGCGCCGGGGAGCAGGTCGGCCGCGCAATCCGGGAGCTGCAGCAGGCCGCGGTGTACGACGATGCACTTTCCGGTCCGTCGCAGACCCTTTCCGATATTGACGGACTGCTGAATGATTTCAACCGCGAAATTTCCGCATATCTTTCCGAACTGACCTTTTCCGAAGAAGAGTATTACGAGACGGAAAAGCGGCTCGATGAGATCAACCGCCTGAAAGCAAAGTATGGAAAGACGATGGAAGAGATCGCCGCATACCGCGAAGAACAGCAGAAAAAACTGGAAAAACTGGAAAACTTTGAGAGCTGCCGCGCCGCACTGCAGGAGCAGTTACAGAAAACGGAGCAGAAACTGGATGCGGCCGCACATAATCTGTCCAAGATCCGCAGAAACTATGCAAAACGGCTCGAAACACAGATTATCGAAGGTCTGCGCGACCTGAATTTCCTGCATGTCGCATTTGAAATTTCATTTGAAAAGACAAAAGTTACACCGAAAACGGAACCGATGCTGTGGAGTTCTTAATCTCCACAAACCCGGGCGAAGCGATCCGTCCGCTGGCGAAAGTTGTTTCCGGCGGCGAACTGTCGCGAATCATGCTTGCAATCAAGACGATTCTTGCCGACCGCGACGAGACAGAAACCCTGATTTTCGATGAAATTGACACCGGAATCAGCGGAAGGACGGCGCAGAAAGTTTCCGAAAAAATGGCACAGATCGGGCAGCGCCATCAGGTCATCTGCATCACCCATCTGCCGCAGATCGCAGCGATGGCAGATTCTCATTTTGAAATCGAAAAAAAACGTCGAAGAAAACGAGACCGTCACATTGATCCATCCATTATCCGAGGAAGATTCTGTCAGAGAACTGGCAAGAATGCTCGGCGGCGCGAAAATTACGGATTCTGTTCTGGCAAATGCCAGCGAGATGAAGGAATTGGCACAGGTACAAAAATCTGCAAGACTCAAATAAAGAGAAGTCCGCATACTAAGAGGGAAATCACGAAACAAAGCGTGGTTTCCCTCTTTTTCGCGGGCGGCGAGTCAAAGTCCGTGCCTGCACGAGAACTTGACAACCGCCGCGAAAACAAAAGAAATGCCGCAGTTCTGCCCTGCGGCGGAAAGGATGGGAATGCAAATGACGAGAAAACAAAAATACCGAAGAGTCCTGCTTGCGCTGGCGGCGCTGTTTCTGATCCTCGCCGTTCTTCTTGGCTACGATGCCATGCGCGAATCCCTGCCGGATACGATGTATGTGGATGAGAACAGCGAAAGCCCGTTTCAGCCGCTCACGAAACATCCGCTTCTGACGATTTCGGAAGATACGAAGGAAGCAGAAAAAACCGAATTCGGAGAAACGGGTGAAACGGTTGTAGAATGTTCCGCCGCCGGGATCCCGCTGAAAAAGATCCGTGTGATCCAGGAAGAACGGCCGAAAGTTGCCGTCTGCGGCGCGCCGGTCGGTATCTATATGGAGACCGACGGTGTGATGGTGATCCGTACAGCCGAAATCCGTTCGTCCGACGGAACCGTCAGCCGTCCGTCAGAAAATATTCTGCGGGAAGGCGACTATATCACAAAAGTAAACGGACAGAGCATCCGCAGCAAGCAGGAGCTGATTGATGCAGTAAAAGTATCAAACGGTTCCCCGGTGTGTCTTTCCCTGCTTCGGGACGGGGAAACGATCGAAGTGCAGGTGACACCGCAGAAAAGCCAGGACGGCACCTGCCGCCTCGGGGCCTGGGTCCGCGACAATATGCAGGGAATCGGAACACTGACTTTCGTGGAACCGGACGGAACCTTTGCAGCGCTCGGCCATGGAATCAGTGATGTCGATACCGGAAAAATGCTCCAATTGAACGGCGGAGAACTGTATCTGACACAGATTCTGTCTGTGATCCCGGGAAAAGCGGGTGTACCGGGTGAACTGCAGGGCGTGATCCATTACGAAGAAAAGAACCGTATCGGGTCAGTGGCGGAGAATACCATCTACGGTATCCACGGCGTTCTGGACAGGGAAAAAAGCAGTGCACTGCCGCTTACCGTGACGGAAATTGCCTACCGGCAGGAGATCGAGACGGGCCCGGCCACCGTGCGGATGTGCGTGGACAATACGGTAGAAGAGTATGAGGCGGAGATTACGGAAATTGATCTTGGAAGCGAGAATACGAACAAAAATTTTGTGCTCGAAATTACCGATCAACGGCTGCTGCGGAAAACCGGCGGCATCGTACAGGGAAATTCCGGCTCGCCGGTGATCCAGAACGGAAGGCTGATCGGCGCCATTACCCATGTTTTCGTAAACCATCCGGAAAAAGGCTACGGTGTCTTTGCGGAAAACATGCTTGCACGGAACTGAAAAAATATGCGTTAATTTGGTTGAAATTGTTACAAACTCCCGAATTTTTACGGAAAATGTCGATCGAATTTTCAAAAATTTACGGGAAATATATTGAAAAGGCGAAAAAATAAAATTATAATGTCTGTGTGATTGGAAAAAGTTCAGAAGAAAACGGATGCAGTGAAATTCCGGAAAGACTATGAGTTTTTGCAAAGGAGAGCTTTATGGAAAAGATCAACATTGCCATCGCGGATGATAACGAACGCATGCAGGAAATGCTTGGGAACGTCATAAAACAGGATGACACGCTTGAACTGATCGGGCAGACCGGAAACGGAAATGATATTTACAGTATCATCCGCGACAAAGAACCGGACGTTGTACTGCTTGACATTTTCATGCCGAAGATGGATGGTCTGACTGTAATGGAGAAAGTCAATGAGGATAAAAATCTGAAAAAAAGACCTGCCTTTATCGTTGTCTCCGCCGTAGGAGAGGAGAGGATCACCGAAGATGCGTTCCGGCTCGGTGCTTACTATTACGTCTTAAAACCGTTCGACAACGAAACTCTTCTGAACCGGATCAAAGCAACAAAAGGAATGACAGCAGTAAGAAGATACCATCCAAGAAATTTTACAAACTCCGGAAAAGAGCCGATCTGTCCACCGGAAAACAGTCTGGAAATCGATGTGACAAATATGATCCACGAGATCGGCGTTCCTGCCCATATCAAAGGATACCAGTACCTGCGCGATGCGATTCTGCTTTCCGTAGAGGACACGGAAATGCTCAATTCCATTACCAAGATTCTCTATCCGACCATCGCGAAACGCCACCAGACAACGTCAAGTCGTGTCGAGCGTGCCATCCGCCATGCGATTGAAGTGGCCTGGAGCCGCGGCAAAATGGACACAATCGACGAGCTGTTCGGCTATACCGTGAACAACCGCAAGGGTAAACCGACAAATTCTGAATTTATTGCATTAATTGCAGATAAAATACGTCTTGAACTGAAAAATCAGTAAAAAGTAACAAAAAAATCCGAACAACGGAGAAATTACAGAAGTTTAGACTTTTTTTTCTGGACAAAGTACGGTATAATACAGACAGGACGTTGATTATCCTTTCGCGTTTCATAGGATCGTGACAAAAAGGAAGGAATTACAGAAAAACAAAGATGCGATAATCAGCATGAAATTACAGGAGGATTCTTTTCATGAAAAATATTTTGTTCGTGGCTTCAGAGTGTGTACCGTTCATCAAAACAGGCGGTCTGGCGGATGTAGTAGGTTCTCTGCCGAAATACTTCCCGAAAGAGTATTTTGATGTGCGCGTGGTGATTCCAAAATACGCAGGAATCAAAGAACAGTTTAGAAATCAGATGCAGTATGTGACAAACTTCTACATGGATCTGAACTGGAGACAGCAGTATGTCGGCATTTTCGAGATGGAATATGAAGGCATCAAATTCTACTTTATCGACAACGAGGAGCATTTCGGAGGAAGCACTCCATATGCGGGCATGCCGTGGGATCTGGAAAAATTTGCTTACTTCAGTAAAGCAGCGCTTTCCATTTTACCGACCATCGGCTTCCGCCCGGATCTCATCCACTGCCACGACTGGCAGACCGGTCTCGTTCCGGTTTACCTGCACGAGCGTTTCCAGGCAGATGAATTCTATCGGGGAATCAAAACCGTCATGACGATCCACAACCTGAAATTCCAGGGCATCTGGGACCGCAAGACGATTCAGAGCATTACCGGCCTTTCCGACTACTACTTCACACCGGATAAGCTGGAGTTCAAACACGATGCCAGCTACTTGAAGGGCGGTCTGGTTTACGCAGATGCGATCACCACCGTCAGCAATACATACGCGCAGGAGATTCAGACCCCGTTCTATGGCGAAGGACTCGACGGTCTGATGTGTGCAAGAGCAAACGATCTGCGCGGTATTGTAAACGGACTCGACTACAATGAGTGGAACCCGGAGACAGACGCTCAGATTGCAAAGAATTTCAATGTAAAGAACTTCCGTAAAGAGAAAGTGAAAAATAAACTGGCACTGCAGGAGGAGTTAGGACTCGAGGTCAATCCGAAGACGATGATGATCGGTATCGTATCCCGGCTGACCGATCAGAAGGGCTTCGACCTCATCAGCTATATGATGGATGAGATGTGCCAGGATGCCGTACAGTTTGTGATCCTTGGAACCGGCGAGGAGCGCTACGAGAACATGTTCCGCCACTTCGCATGGAAATACGACAAGAAGGTTTCGGCAAACATCTACTATTCCGATGCAATGTCACACAAGATCTATGCATCCTGCGATGCCTTCCTGATGCCGTCCCTGTTTGAGCCATGCGGACTCTCCCAGCTCATGAGCCTCCGCTACGGAACCCTTCCGATCGTCCGCGAGACCGGCGGCCTCAAAGACACCGTAGAGCCGTACAATGAGTACGAGGGAACAGGAACTGGATTCAGCTTCACAAACTACAATGCGCATGAGATGATGGGTACCGTGCGGTACGCAGAGCGCATCTATTACGACAAAAAACGCGAGTGGAACAAGATGATCGACCGCGCAATGGTACAGGATTTCTCCTGGGCGAATTCCGCAAAACAGTACGAGGAAATGTACAACTGGCTGATCGGATAAGCTGGTCTGCATTCTGAAAAATAAGAAAAAAATCCCGAATGGCAGAAGAGGAAAGAAAAGCCGTTTCGGGATTTTTTGCAGTATTTTTGGGTTGCGGCAGGAGAGTGGAATATGCTACACTTGTGCATAAGGATATATTCGAAGCAGCTCCGGTGCAGAGGATTTGGGAGCTGAAAAAAGACACAAGAAAAACAGTTGACAACAAAGCAGATTTGTAATAGTATGTATACAGAAGCGAACGGACGTTCGCGTGGTAAGGAGAATATTCAGTATGGGAAATAATAACGAAGATAAACTGCGTGCACTCGATGCCGCACTTGGACAGATTGAAAAACAGTACGGAAAAGGAGCCGTCATGAAGCTCGGAGATTCCGCAGCAAACATGAACGTGGAAACCATCCCGACCGGCTCTTTAAGCCTGGATATCGCACTCGGTCTTGGCGGTGTGCCGAAGGGAAGAATTATTGAGGTATATGGACCGGAGTCTTCCGGTAAAACAACCGTAGCGCTCCACATGGTAGCCGAAGTACAGAAACGCGGCGGAATCGCCGGCTTCATTGATGCAGAGCATGCGCTCGATCCGGCCTATGCCAAAAACATCGGTGTTGATATTGAAAACCTTTATATCTCACAGCCGGACAACGGCGAGCAGGCACTTGAGATCACCGAGACGATGGTCCGTTCCGGTGCGGTAGACATCATCATCGTGGACTCTGTTGCAGCCCTCGTTCCAAAAGCCGAGATCGACGGCGACATGGGAGATTCCCACGTCGGACTGCAGGCGCGTCTGATGTCTCAGGCACTCCGGAAACTGACTGCAGCGATCAGCAAATCCAATTGTATTGTTATCTTTATCAACCAGCTGCGTGAAAAAGTCGGTGTCATGTTCGGAAATCCGGAGACCACAACCGGCGGCCGTGCACTGAAATTCTATTCTTCCATCCGTCTCGATGTCAGAAGAATTGAAGCCTTAAAGCAGGGCGGAGAGATGGTCGGAAACCGTACCAGAATCAAAGTCGTGAAAAACAAAGTAGCTCCGCCGTTCCGCGAGGCAGAATTTGATATCATGTTCGGAAAAGGAATCTCCAAAGAAGGAGACGTTCTGGATCTGGCAGCTTCCGTCGGCATCGTACAGAAGAGCGGCGCATGGTTCGCATACGGCGGCGACAAGATCGGCCAGGGACGCGAAAATGCGAAAGCATACCTGCGCGAGCATCCGGAAATCATGGATGAGATCGAGCACAAAGTGCGCGTGGCTTACGGCCTGATCAAGGAAGAAGCGCCGGAAGGCACAGAAGAAACAGCAGCAGTTCCGGAAACCGAAGGAGACGACGAATAAATGTTTGTGACAGAGATTCGTCCTCTGAATAAAAAGAAATCACGGATCCTCTTCGATGACGGAGAGGATCTGGTTCTTTATAACGGGGAAATCCGCGCTTCCCGCATCAAAGAGCAGGAGGAGCTTCCCGATGAGGTTTACGAAAAGCTGGCAGGGGAAGTGCTGACTAAAAGGGCCAAACACCGCGCGATGTATCTGCTGCTCGGACAGATGCGGACGAAAAAAGAGCTGGAAGATAAGTTACGAAAAGACGGCTATCCCGAGAGAGCCATTGAAGAGGCTGTCTCGTACGTGGAGAGCTTTCACTATATCGACGACCGCGCATACGTGGAGCAGTATCTTGCGGGCAGCGGTGCGAAAAAAGGGAAAAAGGCAGTCCTCTATGCGCTGGCACAGAAAGGCGTGGACCGGGAACTGGTGGAATCCGTCCTGGAAGAGCAGGAGGATGCCCGCGATGAGTATGAACTTGCAAAAAGTGCCGCCTTCGCAAAGCTCGGCACGCCGCACCGGCTGGATGAAAAAGAGTATCGCCGTGCCGCCGGTTTTCTGATGCGGAAGGGATTCGGCAGTTCCGAAATCCGTCGGGCACTGGAAGAATACCAAGATTCCGCTGACGAAGAATTCTGAATATTCTCGGCGATTCCGCCACATGCCGCGAAATTATGTGCAATAAATTACATGATTATTTTTAAAACATTGACAAATTTGTGAAAACAGTATAAAATTGTAGTGTTGTAAATGTGCAATGAAAACTAAATAAGGAGGTGCTCCGGTAATGGGTACAGGTATTACAATTCTGCTGGTATTCATTGCTGTAGTAGTCACGCTGCTTATTGCGGTTCCTGTTACCAGGAAAATTGCTGTGGACAATAAAATCAAGCAGGATGCTGAAAAAATTGGCACAGCGGAAGAAAAGGCGAGAAACATCATAGATGAAGCACTGAAAACTGCCGAAACTAAGAAACGGGAAGCCCTGCTGGAGGCGAAGGAGGAGTCTCTTCGTACGAAGAATGAAGTAGAAAAAGAGACCCGAGAGCGCAGAGCGGAACTGCAGAAATATGAGAAGCGCGTTTTATCGAAAGAAGAATCTGTAGATAAAAAAGCGGACGTATTGGAGCGTCGTGAAAACGAAATTGCAGCAAAAGAGGCAAGCGTCAGAAAGAAAGAAAAGGAAGTAGACGGTCTACACGAAAAAGGAGTACAGGAACTGGAAAGAATTTCCGGTTTTACCTCCGAGGAAGCAAAAGAGTATCTGTTAAAATCTGTGGAAGACGAAGTAAAAATCGACACAGCAAAGCTCTACAAAGAGCTGGAGAGCAGAGCAAAAGAGGAAGCAGGCCGTAAGGCAAAAGAGTATGTGGTAACAGCTATTCAGAAATGTGCTGTCGATCACGTATCCGAGAGTACCATCTCCGTGGTACAGCTTCCGAGCGATGAAATGAAAGGCCGCATCATCGGCCGTGAAGGACGAAACATCCGTACACTCGAAACCATGACAGGCGTTGACCTGATCATCGACGATACACCGGAAGCAGTCGTTCTTTCCTCATTCGATCCGATTCGCCGTGAGGTGGCAAGAATTGCTCTGGAAAAACTGATCGTAGACGGAAGAATCCATCCGGCCCGCATCGAAGAGATGGTAGAAAAGGCCCGCAAAGAAGTAGAACAGAATATTCGCGAGGAAGGCGAGGCAGCCGCACTGGAAGTCGGTGTACACGGACTTCATCCGGAGCTGATCCGTCTCCTTGGAAGAATGAAATTCCGTTCCAGCTACGGACAGAATGCATTAAAGCATTCGATCGAGGTAGCACAGCTTTCCGGTCTCCTCGCAGGAGAGGTAGGATGCGATGTCCGCATGGCAAAACGTGCCGGACTGCTTCATGATATCGGTAAATCCATCGACCATGAGGTAGAAGGATCTCACATTCAGATCGGTGCAGATCTCTGCAAAAAGTACAAAGAATCTCAGATTGTGATCAACACAGTAGAATCACATCACGGGGATGTAGAGCCCCAGTCTCTGATTGCATGTATCGTTCAGGCAGCGGATGCAATTTCCGCAGCAAGACCGGGTGCAAGAAGAGAAACACTCGAAACATATACCAACAGATTAAAACAGTTGGAAGACATCACGAATTCGTTCAAGGGTGTCGAAAAATCTTTTGCTATTCAGGCTGGTAGAGAAGTCCGCATCATGGTTGTTCCTGAGCAGGTATCCGATTCTGAAATGGTACTGCTCGCAAGGGATATCTCGAAACAGATCGAAGCTGAACTGGAATACCCGGGACAGATCAAGGTCAATGTTATCCGCGAGAGCCGTGTAACGGATTACGCGAAATAAAAGACTTTCTACGAAACAATTTAATAACGAAATCAAAAAGAGGCTGTGGACATGAGCAATCATGTTCCACAGCCTTTTCAGTGTGTATAAGAACAGTAAGTTTCAAAAGAATTTATACGTGCCGTATCCGGTTCGAGCGCATTTTCTGAGGTGTAGAGCCATACAGCTTTTTGAAGGTCCGCATAAAAATTTTGTAATTCGACAGCCCGTTTTTCTCCATCAGTACCGTGATCGTTTCGTCGGAATTCTGTAAATCTTCGTACAGGTGCATCGTGCGCACATCGTTCAGATATTCGAGAAAGGTCTGTCCGGTATACTTTTTAAAGAGCCGGCAGAAATACTCCTTCGAGAGTGCCAGGGAATCCGCGGCTGTTTCGAGGCTTAACGGTTCCGGGTAATGCACTTTCACCCAGTTCATAACGTGTGTCACGCGCTGCAGATCGCGCTGTGAACCCGTGAGGGATGCCGAAGGGATCTGGTGGGAATACGACCGGCAGAGATGGTACAGAAATTCGTACAGTCGTGAGGTAAAGAGAAGCTGGTATGAATCGGAAGGATTCTGCCGGATCTCGTTCATCTCCGAGAGCAGTGCGCGGAGCGGAGCCGGCTGTTCCGAGCAGGGAATGATCGTGTCGAAACGCATCGTATCAAAGTCCGGCAGATATTGGCGCATCTGGCTTGCGGAAATCTGCAGCAGAAGATATGTACAGGTGTTGGAGCGCGTCATATGGAGGTCGCCGGAGTTGATGATAATCAGATCGCCCTCGTTTAACCGATACTCCGTTGCCTGGACAATCGCGGAAAACTGTCCCCTGATCAGATAGAGAATTTCCACATATTCGTGCCAGTGCGCCGGAAAAACAAAAGCGGGCGCATCCTGCAGCTCAAAACGGACGTGCAGCAGATCGGTTTCGTGTATTGTTTCGTAAAAGCAGGATTCCATAAGTACCTCCAGGATGTGATAGAAATATACGTCAATTATAATCAAAAAAGATAAGAATATTGTACCAGAAATTGGGCGAAATATCAATATCAACCAGAGAAAGGACAAGAAAGGAACTAGAAGTTACACGAAAAAGGGAAGATAATGGAGACATTAGCACGAAACAAAGTTTGGGAGGAACAAAGACATGAAAGCAAAGGTAAGAACCTTTAACGGAACTACATCTCCGGAAGTAACCCAGCGTGAAACAGATCACCGCAAACTTGCCCGCGAGGCAGCAGCAGAGGGATTCGTTCTTCTGGAAAACAAAGATCATTTCCTGCCGCTGGCAAAGGGCAGCAAGGTAGGTCTTTACGGAGCAGGTGCGATCCGCACCATCAAAGGAGGCACCGGTTCCGGCGATGTCAATGAGCGTGACAGCGTTAATATTTTCCAGGGCATGAAAAATGCAGGCTACGACGTAACAAGCAGTGAATGGCTGGAGGATTACGATAAACTCTACGTACAGGCAAGACTGGACTGGAAAAATGAGATTTTCACAAAATTGAACGGAGACGACACAAAATTCTTTGATGCGTACTCTGCAACCCCGTTCTTTATGCCATCCGGAAACCCGATCGATGAAGAGAAAGCAGCAGCCGACGGTGCAGACACCGCATTCTTCGTTCTGGCACGTATCGCAGGAGAGAACAAAGACCGTTTTGATACGGAGGGTGACTACTTCATCTCCAAAGAAGAGAAAGCTATTCTGGCACAGGTTTCCAGATGCTATAAAAACGTTGTTCTTGTTATCAACACCGGCGGCCTGATGGATCTGGCATTCGTAGAAGAATTTGACAATATCCGCTCTATTTTACAGTACGTACAGGCAGGCCAGGAAGGCGGAAATGCATTTGCTGATGTTGTAAGCGGCGATGTAACCCCATCCGGAAAAATGACAGATACCTGGGCAAAAGATTACTATGATTATCCGGGTGCAGAGGTTTACAGCTACAAGAGCGGCGACCTCATGAAAGAAAAATACGAAGAGGGTATCTTCGTTGGATACCGTTACTTCGATACCTTTGAAGTACCAGTCCGTTACTCCTTCGGTTACGGTATGTCCTACACCGATTTCGAGATCAGAACCGATGACATCAAAGTAAGCGGCCGCGGTATGATGAATCCGAAAGTAAGCGTGACTGTTACCGTCACCAACACCGGCGATACTTATGCAGGAAAAGAAGTTGTACAGATCTACGCTTCCTGCCCGCAGGGCAGACTGGTGAAAGAGTTCCGCCGTCTGGCAGGCTTTGGAAAAAGCAAAACTGCTGGCTCCGAAGGAATCCCAGACCATGACCATCACCTTCCCGCTGTATCAGCTGACTTCCTATGAGGAGGAAAGCGCATCCTGGATTCTGGAGCCGGGCATGTATGGTATCTGGATTGGAAATGATCTGAATACATCTGTTCTCTCCGGCGCGCTGGAGCTGGACGAGAAAGCAGTCATGACAGCGTGTGAAAATATCTGCCCGCTGAAAGAGGAATTGAATGAGATTGTTCCTGATGCAGAAAAAGTTCAGGCAAGAGAGGCTGCATGGCAGAAGGAAGTAAAAGAAAAGAGAATGAGCGTGATCGAGCTCAAAGCATCTGAGATCCCAACTGAGAAAGTAGATTACCAGCCGGTACCGGAAGAGCTTCCTGGAAAAGCAGGAAAGATTGTGGAATCCCTTTCTGTGGATCAGCTGGCACTCCTTGCAACCGGTGATCCGGGAAGAGCACAGGGCAACGCGCTTGGCTCCGCAGGAATTTCTGTTCCGGGAGCAGCAGCAGAGACATCCCCGTGTGCTTCGGAGGAGCCGTGGAATGTAACCACGATTGCTCTGGTCGACGGACCTGCAGGTCTTCGTCTGAAGAGAGAATACCAGGTAGACAACGGAAAGATCGTAGCGAGCGATTTTCTGGCGGCACTGGAAGGCGGATTCTTCAGCAAACCGCAGGAAAAACGCGGAACAACCTATTATCAGTTCTGTACCGCAATCCCGGTCGGAACACTTCTGGCACAGAGCTGGGATGTAGAACTTATCAAAGAAGTCGGCGAGATGATCGGTCACGAGATGGAGCTGTTTAATGTAACGCTGTGGCTGGCGCCTGGTATGAACATCCACAGAAATCCGCTCTGTGGAAGAAACTTTGAGTATTATTCCGAGGATCCGCTGCTTGCCGGTATGATGGCGGCTGCTATGACGCTCGGTGTACAGAAGGTACCGGGCTGCGGAACCACGATCAAACACTTCGCATGCAACAATCAGGAGGATAACCGTATGGGCTCCGATTCCATCCTGTCCGAGCGTGCCCTGCGTGAGATCTATCTGAAAGGCTTTGAAATCGCAGTCAAAGATGCACAGCCGATGTCCATTATGACATCTTACAACCTGATCAATGGTGTACACGCTGCAAACTGCTACGATACCTGCACGAAAGCAGCGAGAGATGAGTGGGGATTTGCAGGAGCTATCATGACCGACTGGACAACCACCAACGTACAGATCCAGGGCGAGTGTACGGCAGCGGGCTGCATGAGAGCCGGAAATGACATGGTAATGCCGGGTCTGCCGGAGGATCACGAGAACATCAAAAAAGAACTTGCAGATGGAACTCTGACGATGGCAGAATTGAAACGCTGCATCTATAACACGGTAAATATCGTACTGCAGTCCAATATGTACGAGGGCGCAGTCAGCTACCTTGATCAGTTCGATGATCTGGATACCTATCTTGTCGTGAAATAAAAGAAGTGAAAAATATCTTATGGGGATATACAAAAAGCAGGGTTTGAAATGAACGGACATTTCGGTGCGTGAGACATTGGGGGACCCTGAAAAGAGGAAAGAAGTGCCATTCGCAGATGGGGGTCTGCGGAGCAGGCACTTCTTTTACGTATATTGTCTATGAACCGTGAATACATTGACAGTAAGGCAGAAAATAAGGAGGCGCAAAAAGCAAATGAGAGACGGGATGAGAATGCATATATTCGTTTTTTTGCCCTCTGGTTTGCGGCCGGTATGACCCTCGGTGTACTGCTGCTGCTTGCGGCATCCCACACGGGAATGAAGGAGGGAAATAGCGTCCGCCTATTTCAGGCGGAGGCGTTTTTTGGAAGAAAAATTTCCGCAAAGGCCTGCTTTTCCTATCTTCTAAAGGTACGGTTAGCACCGGCATTTGCGGGACTTCTCTTTGGATTGACGGCAATCGGTGCGTATTTTGCCACTGCTGCCGTTTGGGCATATGGTTTTCTGTGTGGCGTCTTTCTCTCGGCTGCCTATCTGCAGAACGGAATGGCAGGTCTTTTATTCTTTTTCTGGCTCTTTTTCCGCAGATTTTCCTCTACCTTGCCGCGTTATTTCTGATGGCTGCTGCGTGCAGCCGGATGGCAGAGACGAATCACCTTGCCGGCGGCATACAGAAAAAGGAATATTTTTGCTTCGGCGTGCGCTACTTTTTCGCACTGATCCTGCTTCTGTGGGGTATTCTGCTTGAGAGTTATGTCAATCCGTGGTTTCTTGCGAAAATCCTGTAAAAACGGTCGGAAAAGGGGAATTGCAATTTTTGAAAAAACGTGTATATAATTAAAAGCATTGTTACCCTTTATCGGGCAGTGAGAGGGAGAAAAAAGCCAAAAAGGAAAAAAGCTATGCAGGAAACGATACAGTCATTTACGGACTATCTACAGACGGAAAAGAAAGCGTCCAAAAAATACAGAAGTCTCCTATCAGCGCGATCTTCGAAAGCTGGCAGATTTTTTTGAAGGAGCACGGAATAGAAAAACCGGAGCAGATGAATGCAACGGTTTTAAATTCTTATTTATTATATCTGGAGCGGGAACACTTCTCCCCGGCAACGATCTCGCGCAGCATTGCGGCGATTCATATGTTTTGCCAATATGCATGTCAGGAGGGAAAAATGGTATCTGACCCGTCGAAAGCACTGCAGCCACCGAGGGTTGAGCGGAAAATGCCGGAGATCCTTTCCATCGCAGAGGTCGATCTGCTGCTTCGCCAGCCCAAAACCGACACGCCAAAGGGGATCCGCGACAAAGCAATGCTGGAAATGCTGTATGCGACCGGTATCCGCGTCAGTGAGCTGATCCATTTGAAGATACAGGATGTCAACCTTATGATGGGCTACATCACCTGCCGCGATGAAAAGGAGCGGATCGTTCCGTTCGGCGGACCGGCGAAAAAGGCGTTGGAGCAGTATCTGGGGAGTGCGCGCGCAGCCCTGATGCATGGACGGGAGGATGATGTATTGTTTGTCAACTGCTCCGGAGGTTCGATGAGTCGTCAGGGATTCTGGAAAATTCTGAAATCCTATGCGAAATCCGCAGGCATTACGGCGGATATTACGCCGCATACCCTGCGCCATTCGTTTGCAACCCATCTGCTGCAAAACGGTGCGGACTTAAAGAGTGTCCAGGAGATGATGGGACACGCCGATATTTCGACGACGCAGATGTATCTCCACCTTGGTGTGAATAAAATCAGGGATGTGTACCGGAAGGCACATCCGAGAAAGTAAAGGTGGAACAGAAAAGTAAAACGATAGAAAAACCTCCGCCGCAGACTGGTGAAAAACTGCAGCGAAGGTTTTTGATGTTTTTAGGGTGTTGAGAAAATTTAGCACTCCTCAGCGATATCATAAATCAGGCGTTCGGTCTGATCCCAGCCAAGGCACGGGTCAGTGATGGATTTACCATAGACATGATTTCCGCATCCGATTTTCTGATTGCCAGGCTCCAGATAGCTTTCGATCATAACACCTTTTACGAGACTTTCGATATCCTTGTTGCATCGTCTTGTGTGCAGAACGTCTTTGACGATACGGATCTGCTGCTCGTATTTCTTTCCGGAGTTGGAATGGTTGGCATCGATGATGGTAGCCGGGTTTACGAGATGTGTTTCGTTGTATTTCTCCAGCAGAAGCTGAATGTCCTCGTAGTGATAGTTCGGCACGGAGTTGCCGTGCTTGTTGGTCGCACCGCGGAGAATGGTGTGCGCCAGCGGATTTCCGCTTGTCTTTACCTCCCAGGTACGGTAAATAAAGGAGTGGGAGCCCTGTGCGGCAATGACGGAGTTGATCATAACAGAAAGATCACCGCTGGTCGGGTTTTTCATGCCGGCCGGAATGTCGATGCCGGAAACAGTCAGACGGTGCTCCTGGTTTTCTACGGAACGTGCGCCGACCGCAACATAGGAGAGAATATCGGACAGATAGCTCCAGTTGGACGGATACAGCATTTCGTCTGCAGAAGTCAGATCAGTCTCTTCTACTACACGCATATGCATTTTACGCATGGCGATCAGGCCGTGCAGCAGGTCCGGCTTTCCTTCCGGGTCCGGCTGATGAACGATACCTTTGTAGCCTTCACCTGTGGTACGCGGTTTGTTGGTATAGACACGCGGGATGATGATCAGTTTGTCGGATACTTTGTCGGCAACCTTTGCCAGACGGTGATTGTACTCCAGAACAGCGTCTTCGTTGTCTGCGGAGCAAGGTCCTACGATAACAAGAAATTTATCGGAATCCCCGGTAAAGACTTTTGCGATTTCAGCGTCACGCTGTTTTTTGATTTCGGTTGCGCGGGCGCTTAAGGGATATTGTTCCCGGATCTCTGTTGGGGTGGGAAGTTTTCTTACAAATTCAAGGCTCATTTTCGTTCTCCTTTATCTTAGATGCACTTCTTTTCTAGCTGCGGACAGAGGAGCGTTCTTGTGTGCCCCGTCGCAAACTATCTATAAATTATAATACATAACGCGAAGATTGTCGATATTTTTTCGGCGAAAATTCTGTTTCTCTTAAAAAAGATAGAAAAAAGGTATCAATGAACAGCAAATCCGTTTGCAGATTCCCGATGCAGGAACAAAAGTGCCATTGTCATAATGGTAAGTTCACTTGCAAGAATACCATAGAGATAGCCACGGATGCCGAAAACCGGGACGAGAAAAAGAATTGCAAGAATACGAATTACATCTCCGGCAAGGTTCTGGAAAAAAACGAGAGAAGTTTTTCCAAGGCCGTTTAAAATGCTTCCAAGTGTCGTTTCCAGATAGAGAAAAGGACTTAAAAATGAAAGGATACGCAGAAAAACGCCGACTTCTTCGTTTTGAAAAAGGAAACGTCCAAGCCACGGACCGAAAAAGAAAAAGGCAAAAACAGCGGAAGTGCCAAGCAGCACACAGAAAGAAATTGTATAACGGATCGTGTCTGATATTTGCTCCGGCGTACCGTCGGCCTGCTGTTTTGCTACGCCGGGCAGAAGCATGACGGACACCGCGTGGGTGATGGCAGATGGAAAAAAGATCATAGGAAGTGCCATACCGGTGAGAATGCCATACTGCGAGAGCGCTGCTTTCCGGGAAAGACCGGAGGCGACCAGACAGCCGGGGAGCAGAGCACTTTCAATGCTGTGGAGGACATTCAGAAGAATACGGTTCAGCGTAAGCGGAAGATTCAAAGCGGCAAGTTCTCGGAAGGTATCGTACCAGAGGGTCTTTTCTTTGAAAAAAACAGAAATCGGGCGGTGTTTCTGAGGGAACCTGCTGTGCGAGACGGACAGGCAGGCCATCAGAAAGAGACACGAAAAGAGTTCGCCGGCGGCAGTACCGAATGCAGCGACAGCGGCAGAGGGGAGGCTTGTGGAAAGACAGAAAAGCCAGGCAAGGTAGGAAGCGCCCATGCGCACGAACTGTTCCAAAAGCTGGCAAAAAGAAGGCAGTGCCGTCTGATTCTGGCCAAGATACCATGCCGAGAGACAGTTGTGGATCCCGGAGGGGAGAATGCCGAGTGATAAAATCCGGAGGATCAGAATCGTCCGCGGCTCAAAAAGAAGCCGTGTTCCGATAAAATCCGCGCTGAAAAAGAGAAAGATGGAGGCGGAGAAGGAAAGTATCACTACAATGCCGCATCCGGCCGCCAGACAGATCTTTGCCCGTCTGGAATCCTTTTTGGCAAGGTACGATGCGACAAAGCGCGAGAGCACCGTCTGCATGCCGCCTGCGCCAAGGGAGAGCATCAGCGCGTAGAGTGGTGTGGCGAGCTGGTAGATACCAAAGGCTTCCGCACCGATCCGGCGCGACAGGAATATTCTATAGAGAAATCCAAGAATTCTGCAGATGATCCCGGACGCGGTCAGGATCAGTGTGCCAAGAAGAAGCGTGTTCTTTCTTGTGATTTTCAGCATGGGATAGACTCCTTTCACGGCATTGCGCAGATAGTCTAAAATATGCGAAAAAACTCCTTGACAGAACCCCGTGATCGGTGCTATTCTGAGTGAGAAATAAATCCGATTAAAACTGTCGGAATTGGAAAACGACAGCACAGGAAAAAGGAGAACCAGGAATGAAATTATCGACCAAAGGAAGATATGGTCTGCGTGCCATGATCGATCTGGCGAGTCACGAAGAAGAGGGTGCAGTGTCCATTGCCAGCATTTCAGAACGCCAGAATATCTCAGAGAGCTATCTGGAGCAGCTGGTGCGTCCGCTTCGAAAAGCCGGATTCATTGAGAGTGTGCGGGGAGCAGGCGGTGGATATGTACTTGCAAAACCGGCAGATTCCATTTCGGTAGGAGATGTTCTCCGTGTGCTGGAGGGCGGACTCGAGGCAGTCACGTGCTCGGTCAATGAAGGCCTGGGCGGCTGCGATGCGGCCGATTTCTGCGTCACGCGTTTTGTGTGGCAGAGGATCAATGAGGGAATTACGAACGCTGTGGATTCCATCAGCCTCGGAGAGCTGGTTCAGCAGAGCCGGCAATTAGAGAAAAACAGAAACAGCGATAGAAATGACAAGGAGTGAACAACAATGATTTATCTGGACAATGCGGCAACAACAAAAACAGCCCCGGAAGTTGTCGAGGCTATGCTTCCTTATTTCAGCGAATACTACGGAAATCCATCCAGTATTTATGCCATTGCGGGAAAAAGCAAAGAAGCTATTACGAAGGGAAGAGAACAGATCGCAAACGTGCTCGGCGCAAAACCGGAGGAAATTTATTTTACAGCCGGCGGCAGCGAGTCCGATAACTGGGCGTTAAAAGCTACCTTTGAAGCATATAAAAATAAAGGAAACCACATCATCACCACAAAAATCGAGCATCATGCGATTCTTCACACCTGCGAGTATCTGGAAAAAGAGCGCGGTGCGAAAGTGACTTATGTCGGCGTCGATGAGAACGGCGTTGTCAATCTGGATGAACTCGAAGCAGCCATCACACCGGAGACCATTCTGATTTCCGTTATGGCGGCAAACAACGAAATCGGAACGATTCAGCCGATCAAGGAAATCGGAAGAATTGCAAAAGAACACAATATTTTATTCCACACAGATGCCGTACAGGCATTTGGCCAGATCCCGATCAATGTGGATGAGTGCAATATTGATATGCTCAGTTCCAGCGGTCATAAGATTAACGGACCGAAAGGAATCGGCTTCCTTTACATCCGAAAGGGTGTGAAAATCCGCTCCTTCGTACACGGCGGTGCGCAGGAAAGAAAACGCCGTGCCGGAACAGAAAATGTACCGGGCATCGTAGGATATGGAGTTGCGGCAGAGCGTGCGGCAAGAACTATGGCGGAGCGTACCGCAAAAGAAATCGAAGTACGTGATTATCTGATCAACCGTATTTTAACCGAGATTCCGAACTGCCGTCTGAACGGCGATCCGGTAAAACGTCTGCCGAATAACTGCAACATCAGCTTTGAATTCATCGAGGGAGAGTCCCTTCTGATCATGCTGGATATGAAAGGCATCTGTGCGTCCAGCGGTTCCGCATGTACTTCCGGATCCCTGGATCCGTCCCACGTACTGCTGGCCATCGGACTGCCGCACGAGAAAGCACACGGTTCCTTACGTCTGACTTTAAGTGAGGAGATCACAAAAGAGGACGTTGATTTCGTTGTAGAGCAGATCAAAGCGATCGTAGACCGTCTGCGCAGCATGTCCCCGCTGTATGAGGATTACATCAAAAAACAGCAGGGTAAATAAGTTTAAAAAAATAAGACAGTCCATCCAGAAAGCCGGTACAGAAAAATTCAGGTAAAAGCTGTGCCGGAGGAGGACTGCTTTGAAATAGTTCAGGAGGAAGAATAACAATGTACAGTGAAAAAGTAATGGATCATTTCCAGCATCCGAGAAATGTAGGAGAAATTGAGAACGCAAGCGGTGTAGGTACCGTTGGAAATGCAAAATGCGGCGATATCATGAGAATGTATCTCGACATCGACGATAACGGCATCATTCAGGACTGCAAATTTAAAACCTTCGGCTGCGGCGCCGCTGTTGCAACCAGCAGCATGGCAACCGAGCTGGTAAAAGGAAAAACCATCCAGGAAGCTCTGGAAGTAACCAACAAAGCCGTTATGGAAGCACTCGACGGACTTCCGCCGGTCAAAGTTCACTGTTCTCTGCTTGCAGAAGAAGCAATTCACGCTGCACTCTGGGATTACGCAGAGAAACACCACATCAAGATCGAAGGTCTTGCAAAACCGAAGTCTGATATCAGCGAGGGCGAGGAAGAGGAAGAATACTAAGTATGGGAAAAAAGAAAGTAGTCGTTGGAATGTCCGGCGGCGTAGATTCCTCGGTGGCAGCGTATCTCCTGAAAAAAGCAGGATACGATGTCATCGGGGTGACCATGCAGATCTGGCAGGATGAGGCCGAGACAGTCCAGGAGGAAAACGGGGGCTGTTGCGGCCTTTCTGCTGTTGATGATGCAAGGCGCGTGGCACAGGTGCTGGACATTCCGTATTATGTCATGAACTTCAAAAAAGAGTTCCGTGAGAACGTCATGGAATATTTCACGAACGAATATCTCTGCGGCAGAACACCGAACCCGTGCATTGCCTGCAACCGCTATGTGAAATGGGAAGCGTTGCTTCAGCGCAGTCTTTCCATTGGAGCGGACTACATTGCGACCGGACATTATGCAAGAATCGAACAGCTTGCCAATGGACGGTATGCGATTGCAAATTCGGTAACAGCGGCAAAAGACCAGACGTATGCACTGTATAATCTGACCCAGGAGCAGCTTTCACATACGTTGATGCCGGTCGGAGACTACACAAAAGATCAGATTCGTGAGATTGCAGCCAAAATCGGTCTTCCGGTAGCAAAAAAGAAGGATTCCCAGGAAATCTGCTTCGTGCCGGATCAGGATTACGCTTCCTTTATCCAGAACGAGACAGGAATCGTGGCACCGAAAGGCAATTTCGTGAATACAAAAGGTGAAATCCTCGGTACCCATGAGGGGATTACCCATTACACCGTAGGACAGCGCCGCGGACTCGGCCTTCCGATGGGACACCGCGTGTTCGTACTGGAAATCCGTCCGGAGACGAACGAGGTTGTGGTCGGCGAAAATGAAGAGGTTTTCGCAAAAGTAGTAAAAGCAAACAAAGTAAACTATATGGCAATTCCGCCGCTGGAACTTGGAGAAGAGCTCTCCTGCACCGCAAAAATCCGGTACGGGCACAAAGGCTCCCCGTGCGTGATCAAACGGACCGGGGAAGATGAGATTACCTGTACCTTCCCGGACGGCGTGCGTGCTCCGACACCGGGACAGGCTGTTGTCTTCTACGTGGATGGCTGTGTCGGCGGAGGCGGAACGATTACGGAGGCCGAAAGATGAAAATAGCGGACTGTCATATGCACAGTTTCTTTTTCAAGTGACAGCGAAGCACCAACAGAAGAGATGGTAAAACGGGCAGTCGAGCTGGGACTTCCGGCAATCTGCCTGACGGATCACTACGATATGGATTACAGTACCGGCGAGTTCCAGCTCGATACACCGGCATATGCGGCAAAAATCCGGGAACTGCAGGAAAATACCGCGACAGAATCGATATCCGATTCGGCGTGGAACTGGGACTGCAGCTCCACTTAAAAGAACGGATGGAAGAGTATGTAAATGCGTGGCCGTTCGACTATGTGATCGGCTCCATGCATGTCATTGACGGAAAAGACCCCCTATTATGAGGATGCTTTCCCGGACTTGACAGCAGAAGAGCTGTACCGGGCGT
>ENA-OQET01000303-OQET01000303.1-human-gut-metagenome-genome-assembly--contig:-NODE-303-length-27284-cov-4.738115_pt1 | contig 27284 bp, 37 predicted proteins | sample MGYA00242800_ERZ504645 | MGnify/ENA primary metagenome ERZ504645 (study PRJEB26092, sample SAMD00036308) | human gut metagenome | host: Homo sapiens | study: EMG produced TPA metagenomics assembly of... | reverse complement strand
TTTTTATATAATTATATTGTGAGGTGAATTTTATGGAATTTAGAGTATTAAAAATAATTTTTTTAACTGTTGTAAGGGAAGAAAATATAACAAAAGCAGCGAATGTATTACATATTACTCAGCCAACATTGAGTCGACAATTAGCTCAATTAGAAGAAGATATTGGAGTAAAATTATTTAATCGTGGAACTAGAAAGATAAGTTTAACAAATGAAGGAATGTTATTAAGACGTAGGGCAGAAGAAATAATTTCTTTAGTGGACAAAACAGAACAAGAATTAAATGAACAAGATGAAATGTTAGATGGTGTGATTTCTTTGGGATGTGGAGAATTAAGTTCTGTATCAACACTAGCAGATATATTAGCTGGTTTTAAAAAGAAGCACCCACTTATTGTTTATGATTTATATACAGCAAATGCAGATGAGATCAAAGAAAAAATTGATAAAGGATTAATAGATATTGGTTTATTATTAGAGCCTGTGAATATAGAAAAGTATGAATATATTCGATTGCAGACAAAAGAAGTGTGGGGTGCTGTAATGAGAGCTGATGATGAATTAGCTAAGCAAAAATTTGTTACTGCAGAACAGTTGAGCAAAAGACAAATAATATTAGCACGTAGACCAAAAGCCAAAAATGAATTAGCACATTGGTTTGGTAAGTATTATGATAAACTGAATATTTCATTTACAAGTAATATGAGTACAAATGCAAGTATTATGGTAGAAAAAGGATTGGGAAATGCTTTAATTATTAAAGGCTCATTGCCATTTTTAGATGAAAATAGAATAAAATGCATACCACTATATCCAGCTTTGATAGCTAATAGTGTTTTAGTTTGGAAAAGACATCAGCCATTTAATTTGGCTACAACAAAATTTATAGAGTATATGCAATGCTTTTTAAGCATGAGATGATATTAAAAATAGGTATTAGACATATATTGAATTTTTATTTTATAATGTGAAGTAAGTTGATATAAAAAATATTTGATTTACGTTTACATTAATTTTTTTAGGTGATATATATAGTGATAGTAAAATATGAATTTATTATTTATTAAAAAAGGATAAGTGCAAATAAAAGAGATAAGGAGGAAATAAAAATGACAATTGGAGAAATATCACAAGAAATAGGTCTATCAGCAGATACTTTAAGATATTATGAAAAAATAGGATTATTACCTAATGTACCAAGAGATAATAGTGGCAAACGTAATTATGATGAGAATTTTATTAATTGGATAAAATTTATTCAAACATTAAAAAAATAGTGGAATGTCTTTAAACGATATTATAGAGTATATAAATTTGGCAAAATGTGGCAATAATACATATCAAGAACGCTAAAAATTTATTAATAAAATCTAAGCAAATATTATTAGAAAAAATGTCGAATTTACAATCTATGATAGAGAAAGCAAATTATCAAATTAATAATTATGATAATATTTTAGTACCTAAGACAAATGCTTTAATATTTTAAATAAAAATATTTGAATATTCTTGATTTTTATAGGAATAGAAGAAAGGAAAATAATTATGAAAAAAACAATGATATTAACTTCAATGGCATTGATGTCTTTAGTAGCTGTGGGTTGTGCAAATGAAGAAGTTAAAGATACACAAGATAATCAGCCTGTTGTTTCAACAAATATGGAAGAAGTACAAACAGAAGGCAATGTAAATACGAAAAAAACCATTAATAGTTTATTTTTCTTATGGTGAAAATAGTGAATTGCCACAAGATGTAGATGCTTCAGCTAGCGCTAGTATACAAAAATGGAATGATGAAAATACTGGCAATACAGGTATAGTAGCACATATTATTCAAGAGAAAACAAAAGGGGATATGTTTTCTGTTCAGACAGTAAATAAATATCCATCAACATATAATGAGACTGTTAATCAAGGAAAACAGGAGCATGAAAATAATATTCGTCCTGAACTTGCAAATCATATAACAAATTTAGATGATTATGATACTATTTTCGTGGGTTATCCAAATTGGTGGTATGATATGCCAATGGCAATGTATAGTTTTTTTTGATGAATATGATTTGAGTAATAAGACAATTATTCCGTTTAATACTTCTGGCGGTAGCGCTTTTTCTGACACTATAAATACAATTAAAAAAATTAGAGCCAAATGCAAATGTAATTGAAGGTATAACAATTAGAGCTGAAGATGTAGAGTCTAGTCAAAATGAAATTGATGAATGGTTAAATGATTTAGGTTATAATATCTGATTTAAATATAAATTTATAAGAAAGGACAGATAATGATGAAGAAAAAATTATATATTTTCATAGTGATTATATTGTCCTTTCTTATTTTTGCTACGTATAAAATATTTGTAGAAAATAAAACAATAGTAGAAAAAGATACTATTTTAGCAATGGATACACAAATTTCATGGGTGATATATGAAAAACCTTCTCTATATCCATTAGATTTAAATGCGAAAATAAAAACGAGAATAAATGAATTAGTAAAATTATTATCAGTTACTGATGAAAATAGTGAAATTTATAAAGTAAATCATCATCAAGAACGAGATATAAAATTAAGTGAAGATACTAAAAATGTAGTTTTATTTGCGCTACAGATGGCAGAAAAGACAAACGGAGCTTTAGAACCGACTATATATCCAGTGCTTAGAGAATGGGGCTTTACTACAGGAAAATACCAAATACCTGATGAAACAAAAATAAGAGATTTATTAAATTATGTGGATTATAGGAAAGTTAGTTTAAAAGAAAATCAAATATATTTGCCAGATGGTATGCAGATTGATTTAGGAGCAGTAGCCAAGGGATATATAGGTGATGAAATCATAAAAATTTTGAAGGCAAATAATATATCGTCTGCTTTAATAAATTTAGGTGGTAATGTTCAATTATTGGGAACAAAACCAAATGGTGATTTATGGAATATTGGACTTAAATCACCTAATAGTCAAGATTATATAGGTATATTAAGATTAGCGGATTGTGCGATTGTAACTTCAGGAAATTATGAGCGATATTTTATCGGCGAAGATAACAAACGATATTGGCATATTTTAGATGGAAAAAACAGGTAAACCAGCAGATAAACATATTAATTCCAGTAACGATTGTGACAAAACAAGGAAAATTAGGTGATGCTTTATCTACAGCATTATTTGTAATGGGAGTAGATGAAGCTATTAAATTATTGGAAGCAAAATAAAGATGAAAATGATGCATTTGAGATGATATTGATTACAGATGATAAAAAAATATATATAACTGAGAATTTAGTTGATAGTTTTACATTTGCAAGATAAATATAAAGATTATCATATGGTGGTGGTAACTTTATGAACAATAATTAATAAATCAGTAATATGTATTGTTTTGGTGATTATATTTATTGCCGTTTTTATTGGTTTAAGAAATAGTTTTGCCGAAAAAACAAATACAGTGGAGATAATTCAAGATGGAAAGATAATTTATACTTTAGATTTAAATAAGAATAAAGATGAATTAATAGAGGTAGAATTCCAAGGTTGTAAAAATACAATTCAAATAAAAGATAAACAGATAAGTATAATTGAAGCTGATTGTCCTGATAAAACATGTGTAAATATGGGAATTTTAAAATCAGCATTTACTCCTATAGTGTGTTTGCCCAATCATTTAGTAATTCAATATGTAAATGATGATAAAGAAATTGATGCTACGGTAAATTAGGTGATAGTGATGAAGACTAAAAAAAATTAGTGCAATTATCTTTATTGACTGCGATAGCACTAAGTATATTTATTGTAGAATTACAAATACCAAATCCTTTGCCACTTCCAGGAATTAAACTAGGTTTAGCAAATATAGTAACTTTATATGTAATTTATAGATATAAAGCAAAAGAGGCACTATTGGTGCTGATGGCTAGAATTATTTTAGGTAGTTTATTTAGTGGTAATCTTATGGCTATAATGTATAGTTTAGCTGGCGGAATTTGCTGTTTTATTGTGATGAGTGTACTGCATGATAAAATAGAAGAAAAATATATTTTTATAGTTAGTATATTAGGAGCTTGTGCACATAATATAGGGCAAATAATTATAGCAATATTTATAACAAAGACTTTAGCAATTATGATGTATTTACCATGGTTATTATTATCAGCAATGATTACAGGTTTATTTATTGGTTTATGTACGCAATACTTACTCAAAAGTAGAGCTATATTAATACAAAAATAAAAATCCTATTGCTTAAAAATTTTAGGCAATAGGATTTTTTGTTTATAATTCTTCTTCGACACGCATGAGGAGGAAGCAAAGGTCAGATAAACGATTTAAATAAATTTTTACATTTTCATTAATAGCTTCTTTTTCAGCTAAAGTTAAAACTTCACGTTCAGCTCTACGCGTAGTAGTACGTGCTAAATCTAAAAATGCTCCAGATTGAGTATTACCAGGCATGATAAAAGCAGTCAATGCTGGTAATTTAGCTTCAAACTCAACGATTTTTTGATCTATATTAGAAATGATTTCATTATTTATATAATATTTATCTGTGATACTAGCTAAATCAGCCATTAATTTTAGATTAGTTTGCTCAAGTTCTAATAAAAGTTGTTTAACTTCTTCTTTTTGAGCAAAAGCTCTAGCTAGACCGAGAGCAGAACTGACTTCATCAACAGTACCATAAGCTTGTACACGTAAAGAATTTTTAGCAACGCGTTCTCCAGTAAATAAAGATGTAGTGCCTTTATCCCCTGTTTTTGTACAAATAGACATATTTTCTCCTTTTATCAATCACCATTATATACGCTAAAGTCGATATCATGGTTAGGTATATAGATTTCTGTTTCACTGAAAAATACATGAACTTCACGTTCTGCATTAGCAGGGCTATCGGAAGCATGAACAGTATTTACAGTTTTGGAAAGTGCAAAATCACTGCGGATTGTGCCAGGTTGTGCTAAATTAGGGTCTGTTTTACCATGGAGTTCACGAACTCTTTCAATAGCATTTTCACCTTCAACTACTAAAGCGACAATTCTATCAGAAGTCATAAAATCCACTAAACGTTGGTAATAAGGTTTACCCACATGTTCAGCATAATGTTTAGAGGCTATACAGTCGTCCATTTCTAGCATTCGCATAGCTACAATATCAAATTTTTCTTTTTCATAACGACTAATAATATCGCCAATATGATAATTTACTACAGCATCAGGTTTGATTAATACCAACGTTCTTTCTCTCATAAAAGACAACTCCTATTTTTATTCTTTGTATCCATCAGCTAAAAGTTTATAATGTAAAGCTGATTCATGAAGTGCTTCGATTTCATCTTCTCTTAAAGCACGGACTACTTTTACTGGTGAGCCAAATAACATAGAATTATTTGGTAATTTTTTATGCTCAGTAACAAGAGAACCTGCACCAATTACACTATTATGACCAATTTCGGCATATCCAAGTAATATAGCGCCCATACCGATTAGAGTATTATCGCCGACTTTACTACAATGGATAACAGCATTATGACCGATAGTAACATAACTGCCAATATGAGTAGGTGCATTGCTCATTACATGAACAGTTACATTATCTTGAATATTTGTATAATCACCAACAACTATAGGTTGCAAATCACCACGAAGTACAGCACCTGGCCAAATATTAGTGTATTCGCCAATAGTAACATCACCGATGATTACTGCACTAGGATGAACATATGCAGTCTTAGCTATTTTAGGTGTATGTGATTTATAAGCTTGAATCATTAAAAAAATCCCCTAACTAAAAATAATTTATAATTATTTTACGACCATTACAGGAACAGGAGAATCTTCAATAACTTTTTGACTTACGCTACCAATGAGAGCTCCTTTGAAGATACCAAGACCACGGCTACCCATGATGATGATATCGGAATTAGTTTCTTGAGCTACACGAATAATAGCTTTTGGACGAGAGCCTGTTTCTACATGTTTTGTTGCAGTAATATCTTTTGGAAGTTTTTCCCAGATACGATCAAAGATGATATCACTAGGAATATGTTCATTGATATGACTAGAAACGTAAACGAATTCAAGAGATGCACCAGCTTTTTCGGCTAAAGAAATTGCCTGGTCAACTGCTTTACAAGCATTATCAGAACCATCTACAGGAACTAGGATTTTATTAATTTTACTCATAAAAAAAAACCTCCTTATGATAGGACATAAAGTTTTATTTCATATTTCTTATATTATTAATTTTCGTGATAATTTTTGAAAATCCTTTTTTTGTTTAGAAATAAATTAAATTGAAAAAAGAAAATCTCTTAATATATTAACAAAATATACTAAGAGATTTTTATAATTAGTCTATATCTATTAAGGCTTTTCCCTGATGATACAATCCTGTGCGACAAACTAGGGCATTTTCTACGGAAATATTTAATTTATATTCATTTTTTAATACATCTAAAATTTCATTTGGTTTAGTGGTACCAGTAGATGTGATTTTTATATTTAAAGAAATATTTAAAGTATTATCTTCTAAATTATATTGCATAGCTTTAGGAAGATATTGTTTGATTTCTATTTCTTTGCGATTTTTTTGGTGTTTCACGAACAACGACAATTTCTTTAGTTTGATTAAATTTATTGATAGCTTCTGTTACAGTGTTTAAGTTATCTTGACAAGGTAAAACGATAGAATAGGAAGCTTCATCAACAATGGACATCAAAGCTTTAGCACGCATATCAATTTGTCTAGCTTTTAAAAGTCTCACTCCTGGTGGCAATGCTTTAGATAATTTATCAAATAATTCAGGTTGACAAATGTCTTTTTTTAATTCTAAATCCATATATTCAGCATCGCTTGTTACACCTACAGATAAAGCAGAAGCAAAAGAAATTTTCATATGAGGATTGAAACCTTCGGAGTAAGCTGCTGGAAGATGAGCGCGACAAATTGCACGTTGCATTAAAGATGCAAAATCAAGATGGGAAATATATCTTATAGGTTCGCCTTTTGTGATTTCTAAGCGATATTTTATCATTTAATAAAAACCTCCATAAACATAATAGATAATTATTTAATCGTATCCATATCAGTATCAAGTGTAGGGCAAATTCCGCAAGCGTTGCAATTACCATGACGGCAATCTCTTGTTAATTCGCCTTTTGTAGCTTTTTCGTATTCACGCAATAAGAATTTTTTGCTAACACCTGGAGTAGTATGTTCCCAAGGGAGTTTTTCATCAAATTTATATTCACGCATATTATAAAAATATGGGTCAATATTGCATTTGGCAAAAGCGTTCATCCAAACATCATATTTAAATTCTTCGCTCCAACCATCAAATTTTGCTCCATCTAACCATGCTTGATAGATTACTTTGCTAAGGCGTCTATCGCCACGAGAAATAGTACCTTCTAGGATACTAGTTGTAGCAGTATGATAGTTAAACTGGATAGAGCGGTCAGTGATATGAGATTTTAATAATTGTTGTTTACGTTGGAATTCTTCTAAAGTATTTTGTGGGAACCATTGGAATGGTGTAAATGGTTTTGGTACAAAACAAGATACGCTAACAGTAACACGAATATCACGGCGTTTAGTGATATAACGATATAATTTAGCAACTTTTGCACCGAGTTCAGCAATGCCGATGATATCCTCATCAGTTTCAGTTGGTAGACCCATCATGAAGTAAAGTTTTACTGTTTTCCAGCCATGACGGAAAGCAGCGCCTGTTGCTTCCATGAGATTTTCTTCAGTTACACCTTTATTGATTACATCACGTAATCTTTGTGTACCAGCTTCAGGAGCAAAAGTCAAACCACTTTTACGGACTTGTTGCATTTTGTGAGCAAGGTCAATGGAGAAACTATCAATGCGTAGAGATGGTAAAGAGAAAGATACACGTTCGTTTTTATAATCTTCCATGAGGTCATCTACGATTTCACCAAGGCAAGTATAATCAGCAGAGCTTAAAGATGTAAGACTCATTTCATTATAACCAGTGTTATCAAGCATTTCTTTAGCGATAGTGCGTAAGCGGTCAGCAGTGCGTTCGCGTACAGGACGATAAGATATACCAGCTTGACAGAAACGACAACCACGAGTACAACCGCGGAATAATTCGAGCATTACACGGTCATGAACGATATCAATATAAGGTAATACAGGTTTTTTGATAGCGAAAGAGTCGCGGAAATTTTTGATTATACGTTTATTGATTACAGGTTTAGCTTCAGGGCAAAGCGGTAAAATTTCTTTGAAAGTATTATCTTCATTATAATGAACTTCATATAATGAAGGAACATAGATGCCGTCTAATTTAGCAAGTTCTTTTAAAAATCCTTGTCTGCCACCTACTTTACCTTGTTTTTTCCAAGTGATGAAAGTATCTACGATTTCATTTAAAACTTCTTCGCCTTCACCGATGACAAAGAAATCAAAGAAATCAGCTACAGGTTCAACATTATATACGCAAGGGCCACCACCGACGATAAATGGGTCATTTTCTGTGCGGTCTTTTTGCCAAAGAGGAATGTTGGCTAAATCTAACATATTTAAAACATTAGTGTAAATCATTTCATATTGAAGTGAGAAGCCAACAAAATCAAATTCTTTGATTGGTGTGAAAGATTCTAAAGCATAAAGTGGTATATTATGTTCACGCATTTTATCTTCCATATCAAGCCAAGGAGCATAAACACGTTCAGCTACAGTATCTTGTCTTTCATTTAATACTTCATAGAGAATTTTTAAACCAAGATTGGACATACCTACTTCATAAACGTCAGGCATGGATAAAGCAAAGCGACAATCAACATCTTCATGATTTTTGTGTACAGCGTTTAATTCGCCACCAGTATAGCGAGCAGGTTTGGTAACAGTTTGTAAAATAGAAGGGTCTAGTTTAATCAATTTAATATCCTTTCTTCATGAAAAAAGCTGCTGTATAGGAAATTTTTGTTTTTCATACAGTAGCTTTTAAATATAATATATACCAAATAATAATTAATCTTTTTGTTCAGTAGACTTTTGTTTTTCTTCAGTTTCATCTTTTTCAGGAAGACCGACATGTTGAAGACCATTTTTAGCTACTTGAACTGTATTTAAAATGTTTTGGATATAAACACTCATATGGTCAAATACTTGTTCAGCATATTGAACAGAATCATTGCGCATAGCTTCAGAATGTTTATATGTTTTTTCTAAAATTTCTTTTGCCTTAGCTTCAGCAGCTAAAGTGATTTCATTTTCAGAAGCTTTCTTTTGAGCATATACTTTTGCTTGTTCTATGATATTTTTGGCTTCTATGCGAGCATCTTCGATTATTTTATCTCGATTTGCATTGATTTCTTCAGCTTCTTTTAAAGCAGAAGGCCATTCTTTGCGAATATTACTTATGAGGCGAATGAGTTCTTCTTCGTTTACTAAGCATTTGTTAGTTAAAAGAAAACGAGAAGAACTAGCCACAAGATCTTCTAATTCGTGAAGGGAGTCTAATAAATCCATAGTGATATTACCTCTATAATTTATAATTATTTTGATGTAGGTACTCGTTTAATTTTTTCATGTATAGCAAGTTCTACACAATGAGGAACTAAATGAGTGATATCTCCACCGAACTGAGCTAATTCTCGAATTGCAGATGAAGATACATGATAATATTTATTATCAGTAGTTAAAAAGATATTTTCAATATCTGGAGCCATGTTTTTGATGAGCATAGCGCGTGGAAATTCATAGAGAAAATCGTTGGCATCACGTAAACCGCGAACGATTACATGAGCATTTTTTTGATGAGCATAGTCAGCAAGTAGACCAGCAAAACAATCAACTTTTACATTAGGAATATGAGCAGTAGCTTGTTTTAATAAAGCTACGCGTTCTTCAACAGTAAATAAAGGTTTTTTATTTATATTATTGAAAACACCAACAATTACTTCATCAAACATTTTAGAAGCTCGTTCAAAAATATCAATATGCCCATTAGTTACAGGGTCAAAACTTCCAGGACAGATAGCAATAGTCATACATTAATCCTCACTTTTATTTGATTTTAATTCATAAATACTTATTTGTGTAGTAGAGCCATATTTTTGATTACGCAATAAAGTATATTGATGAAAATCTGAAGGCAATTTATCTTCAATACCATGTTCCATAATAATTATACCATCTTCAGTTAATAATGGATATTCATGGAGCATTTGCAAAACTTTTAAGCATAAATCTTGATGATATGGCGGGTCACAAAATATTATATCAAATTTTGTTTGTTTTAGATGTAATTTTTTTATCGTAGCAAAGACATCAGCTTTTAAGATAGTGGATTTATCGATAAGTTTTGTATGCGTAGCATTAAATTTAATAGTAGAAATACTATCTAAAGAGCAATCTACCATGATGGCATGATTGGCACCTCGACTAAGTGCTTCTAAGGATAAATTACCAGTTCCTGAAAATAAATCTAAGACATTTTTATCATAGATAAAAGAACCTAATATATTAAATAAAGATTCTTTTATTCTGTCAGCAGTAGGTCGAGTATTTTGCCCTTTAGGGGCTTTTAATTTTGCCCCACGAGCTGAACCAGTGATTATTCTCATAAATTATCACCTAATAATTTAGCTTTTAATTGTTTATAAGCTTTTGTATAGTATGGGCCATTTTGAGATTCACGATGGTCAAAACCATAAGCACGTCTACTTATAGCTAAGATAGGTGGTGCTTGAATGCGTTTAGCTACTGCCATGCCTGTGAATAAATTCCACCAACGTTCTAAGTCGCAGATAAAGTCTTTAGCTGTAGCAAAGTATTTATCTACAAGACCAGCCTTGCAACCAATATGTTCTTCTAAAGTTTTTTCACTATACCAAAGAAGAATATCTTCTGGAGTAACTTTTTGCCAGCTTTCGACAAAAGCGCGGAATAAATAATCATGATATGGATATTTAATAGGGTCGCCCTTACCAGCATCAACATCTTGTTCACTAGAAAGTTCGGCACTAGGTACAATATCAATAATGCCTTGAGGAATTACTTCACGTTTATATACATGTTCATTTAAATAATGAGCTAATTCATATACTTGATGTTTCCATAAATCAGCAAGACCAGCTAAAAATCCAGATTGGTCACCGTATAATGTGGAATAACCGACAGTAGTTTCTGCCTTATTAGCATTACAAGTAAAGCCACCACCAATGCTAGCTGCCATACCAGCTAAAATACGAGCTGAACGGTCGCGAGCTTGGATATTTTCTTTGACAAAAGAAGATACTTGTACTTTATGAACATCATTAGTAGCTAAATGAGTGATATCAGTATTTTCAAATTGATTTACAGTGAAATCAACAACTTCCTGAATTGGCACAATAGCATAATTACAGCCTAAATTATGAGCCAATTGACTAGAAAGACCTTTTGTTGTAGCAGAATTGAATTTACTAGGCATATTAATTAAGGTAATATTTTCAGCACCTAAAATATCTGCATAAAGAGCAGAAGCAACAGCAGAGTCAATACCACCAGAAATACCGATGATTACTTTTTGCATACGAATATTTTTGAGGAATTTTTTGATACCATAATGAAGTGCTTGATAAATATTAGAAATATCATCATTTTGAGGAATTGGAAGAGGAGTATATTCATCATTGCCAAGTAAGTTTATATAATTATTTTGAGCTTTATAAGCAGGGCAAGTTGCAATGATATTTCCATTTTCATCATAAACTGTGCTAGAACCATCAAAAGTATAGATAGTTTTACCATTGTTTTGAATACCAATATTATTTACATATATTAAAGGAATGTTATTATCTTTTGCTTGTTTTGCAAATACGCGATGGCGTTTATTATTTTTGCCAAAAGTATAAGGAGAAGCAGATATATTGATTAACATATCTAATTTATAATTTTGACAAAGAATATCAATTGGAGCAAAAGCATAATCATCACTCCAGCCATCTTCACATAAAATACAACCTAAATTTAATTCTTGACCTTTGATATTGACTTTTACAGGAGAAAGAATATCATTTAAATTGAGTTTTAGTTCAGTTGCTAAGCTTTGTAAGCTGAAGAAATAACGACTATCATCAAATTCACGATAATTTGGAAATAGAGTTTTGATGACAAATGGATATGGAGATTTTTCAGGTTTGATTAATTTGCCATTATAAGCTGTATATAAAGCATTGTATTTACGAACGCGACCATCAGTATTTTTCTTATCCCAGTCAACAGCAATATTACCAAAAATGATACAAATATCTTGAGAAGCTGCGATAATATCTTCGCCATAGCTTAAACAATCTTTTAAAAATTGCTGTTTGTTCCCAAGTATCACCTAAGAGATAACCTGGAATACACATTTCAGGGAAAATTATAATATCTGTATTATTTTGTTTAGCTTCATCAATAGCTTGAAGCATACGCTCTACATTTAGGTCAGGATGACCTGGTTCAACATCAATTTGGCTGAAACAGATTTTTACCATAAAACAACCGCCTTTATTATTAATTAATTATGTTACTACAATAGCACGAATTGTATTGATTTACAAGTAAATGAGCAGATAAATAGAGATATATATAAATAAAAAGCTTGCAATTTAAATTCTTTCTGTGATATAATGTTAGCACTGTGTTTTTTAAAAGTACGACATGATTTTTATTAGATATAATAAATATGTAGTCGTCAAGACAATAGGGCAAGAACAACCCGAATTTAAGCTTGTGGAGATAGTAGGTAACGAACTTGATGAAGCAAGAAGTCAACTATTATAATATGTAAATTATTTCTATTATTATAGAAGGCAGTTCATGACTTAGTAATTATTTTCTATCTTCCATTCCTTAAGGAGGTGTGCTAAATGGCAAATGTTTGCGAAATCTGCGCTAAAGGTGAAAGAGCAGGAATGAATGTAAGCCATTCTCATTTAAAAACTAAACGCACTTGGAAACCAAACATTCAGCGTGTACGTGCTGTAGTTGACGGTGAAGTTAAACGTGTTAATGTTTGCACTAGCTGCATGCGTTCTGGTAAAATCCAGCGTGCTTAATGGTCTTAACGGACATTATAAAAAATAAGCTGCTTAGTATTAAGCAGCTTATTTTTTATTGCTAGAATAAATCAAATATCATGATTAAATTTTAAGGAAAAATAATAGGAGAAAAAAATGGCATTTTCTGAAAAAATTATTGAAACTAGACAAAAAGCTTTAGCTTTATGTAAAGAATATTTTGCTCGTCCTGATGAAATAGCAGAATTTAATACTTTAAAAATTCTTGATGCTATGAGAAAAGTAAAAGTGTCTGAAGCACATTTTAATACAACATCTGGATATGCTTATGATGATATTGGTAGAAATAAAATTGAAGAATTATATGCAGAAGTCTTCAAAGCAGAAGCGGCTTTAGTACGTACACAATTTGTATCTGGTACACATGCTTTAGCTACTGTTTTATTTGGTATATTGCGCCCTGGTGATCAGTTGATATATATTACAGGAACACCATATGATACTATGCAAACAGTAATTGGTTATGCAACAGATAGCCCAGGTTCATTAAAAGAATTTGGTATTTTATATGATGAAGTGCCATTAAAAGATGGTCGTGTTGATTTTGATGTAGCTAAAGAAAAAATTACTACAAAAACTAAAATGGTAGTTATTCAGCGTTCTTGTGGCTATATGATGCGCCCAAGTTTAAGTGTTGATGAAATTGGTAAAATTTGTAAATTCGTCAAAGAAATCAATCCTAATTGTATTTGTTATGTAGATAATTGCTATGGTGAATTTACAGATACAAAAGAACCTATTGAAGTAGGCGCTGATATTATTGCTGGTTCTTTAATTAAAAATCCAGGTGGCGGTATCGCTCCGACAGGTGGATATATTGTAGGTAGAAAAGATTTAGTAGAACTTGCTTCTTATCGCATGACTTCTCCTGGTATGGGAGCAGAACTTGGTGCTTCTCTTGCAAATAATCGCTTATTGTTCCAAGGATTATTCTTAGCACCACATGTTGTCGCTCAAGCTGTAAAATCTGCGATTTTTGCTGCTGCATTTTTGATTTATTAGGATTTAAAACATTACCTGCACCAGATACAAAAAGAAATGATATTATTCAAGCTATTGAAATGGGTAGCAAAGAAAAATTAGTTGCTTTTTGTCAAGGTATTCAAAAATATTCTCCAGTTGATTCTTATGCAGCTCCAGAACCATGGGATATGCCAGGTTATGAAGATCAAGTTATCATGGCAGCTGGTACTTTTGTACAAGGAGCTTCTATTGAACTTAGTGCAGATGGTCCTATTCGTGAACCATATAATGTATATCTTCAAGGTGCATTGACTTTTGAGCATTCTTTAGTTGCTATTATGGGTGCAGGTCAAGCAGTAGAAGATTTAAATAAATAATTTTAGTGATAAAGTAAAATAATACAAAAAAGACACGTTATTTCGTGTCTTTTTTTTGTGTGTATATATTATATTGGAGATGCTAAGGAAAAGCTTGTATTTAATATAACATAAATGATAATGATTTTCAATACCTAAAATGAATTAAATCATAAAATTTTTTGTTGGTTAAATATTTGTGTATAACAAAAAAAGACACGTTGTTTCGTGCCCTTTTTTTGCTTGTATATATATCATAATTGGAGAGTCAAGGAAAAGCTCATATATAATATAACATAAATGATAATCAATTTCAATATATAAATAAAAATAAACTTTTTTTAGAATAGCTTTATATAATTAGATAAGTTAAAATAAATAATAGAGAGATTGATAAACGGAATAATAAAAAAGTGAATTTTAATAAAAGAAATATTTTTTAGTAGAAAAATAATCTTATTTATAGTATTATTTTTGAATTGTTAAGAATATGTGAAAATGGTACAAATAATAATTTTAAATATGTTAAAATACATCTTGCTGAGATTTACATAACTTTGAAATTTTATAGGAGGAGAAAGATGAGACATATGTCAGAATTAGCAAACACACATATTTGGCGTTACTTAAAAATCTTAATTGGCTCGTTAATTGCAGGTTTAGGTTATAGTACGTTTATTATTCCTGCAAAGTTGCTTGCTAGTGGACTCAGCGGTATTGCTGTTATTGTTTACTATATAATTGATTTACCGATTGGTTTACAATTAATAGTATATAATATCCCAATTGTATATTTAGCATATAGAGTTTTTGGTAAATTATATGCGATTGATACGATTATTGGAACAGTAATGTTATCTGTAGCCATTGATGCTACAAGTTTTATTGGAAACTATCATTTAGTAGAAGATCCTATACTTAATTCTGTTTTTGGTGGTGTACTTGTAGGTATAGGTTGTGGTATTGTATTTAGAGCCAACTCTAATGGCGGAGGCTTTGATGTATTAGGTGCTGTTATTAAAAAAGTATTACTCTCTTGACTTGGGGACAGTAGTATTTGGTTTTAACTTGATTATTATTTTAATAGGTATAGTATTATTCAATGTTTCTATTGGTTTATATACTTTAATAAATATGTATATTGTTGGTGAAATCACTAATAAAGTAGTAGCTGGTTTTAACCGTAAAAAATTGATAATAATTATATCACCATTTTCAGAAATTATTGGTTGGACTATTATTCAACATATTGGACGTGGCGTTACATTTTTAAATGGGGAAGGCGCATATAGTCATAAAAATCAAAAAGTAATTTTTGCAGTGGTGAATTTGACACAGGTGAGCAAGGTAAAACTCATAGTGAATGCTATAGACCCGACAGCTTTTATGATTATTACAGATACATCAGAAGTTGCTGGACGAGGTTTTACTATAAAGATGCCGGAAAAACATTCGAGCAAGGATTTAACTGAATAAAAAGGTTTATAGGTTTGCCTTTATTAACCTAAATATATATTAGAAGAGGGATAGATATTAGGTGTCCGAAAAATTAAAACTATATGGATTTAATAATTTGACAAAGTCTTTAAGCTTTAATATTTACGATGTTTGCTATGCCAAAACACCAAGGGAACAGCGTGATTATATAAAATATATAGATGAACAATATAATTCAGAGCGTTTGACAAAGATTTTAACAAATGTAGCAGAAATGATAGGAGCTAGAGTGCTTAATGTTTCTAGTCAAGATTATGATCCGCAAGGAGCCAGTGTAACTATTCTCTTGGCAGATGAAAATATGCGTTTGGCAAAAAATGATGAAGTGGAAGATTGCGTGAGTAGTAAAACTGTTTTAGGTCATTTGGATAAAAGTCATATCACTGTGCATACGTATCCAGAATATCATCCAGAAACAAGTATTGCTACATTTAGAGTAGATATAGATGTTTCTACTTGTGGAGAGATTACTCCGCTTAGTACACTTGATTATTTAATTGGAAATTTTGATTCTGATATCATAACGATGGATTATCGTGTACGAGGTTTTACTCGTGATGTCAGTGGTAGAAAGTTATTTATGGACCATAAAATAACATCTATTCAAGATTATATTATGCCAGATACTTTATTGAATTATGATGCAATGGATATAAATGTGTATCAGGCTAATTTATTTCATACAAGAATGTTGATTAAAGAACCAGAATTAAGTAATTACTTATTTAATACTGATATTTATGAAATACCACCAAAAAACTAGATTGGAAATAAGCAATCGTTTGCGTCGTGAAATGTTAGAGATTTTTAGTGGTACAAATGTTTTTTGATAAATCTTAAATGATTGATTAAAGAAGGTTGGTGAAATTATTGGATAGACAAGCACAAAAGAAAATGCCTGTTTTGGAAGCTTTAGAAAGATTTAAAAAAATGCGTGTAGTACCTTTTGATGTGCCAGGACATAAAAGAGGTAGAGGTAATAAAGCTTTATTAAATTTTTTAGGGGAAAAATGTTTATCTGTAGATGTAAATTCAATGAAACCATTAGACAATTTATGTCACCCAGTTTCTGTAATCAAAGAAGCTGAGGAATTAGCAGCAGATGCTTTTGGAGCAGAGCATGCCTTTTTTATGGTGGGTGGAACTACGTCAGCTGTACAAACGATGATTTTAACAGCTTGTAAGCGTGGTGATAAGATTATTTTACCGCGAAATGTCCACCGCAGTGCTATAAATGCGATGATTTTGTGTGGAGCTATTCCAATATATATTAATCCGCAGATGGATAAACAACTTGGTATATCACTCGGTATGTCAGTTGAGGAAGTAAAAAAAGCTATAAGAGAAAATCCAGATGCTAAAGCAGTTTTAGTAAATAATCCAACATATTATGGTATTTGTTCTAATTTAAAAGAAATTATAAAAGTAGCCCATGAACATAATATGTTAGTATTGGCTGATGAAGCACATGGAACACATTTTTATTTTAATAAACGATTACCTATAGCAGCTATTCATGCGGGAGCTGATATGGCAGCAGTAAGTATGCATAAATCAGGTGGCTCACTTACACAAAGTTCTTTTTTGCTCACTGGTAAAAATGTAAAAGCAGGTTATGTTCATCAGATTATAAATTTGACACAAACTACAAGTGGTTCATATTTATTGATGTCTAGCCTTGATATTTCTCGTTCTAATTTAGCCGTACATGGCAGTGAAATCTTTGATTTTGTTATAGATTTAGTAGATTATGCACGACAAGAAATCAATAATATCGGTGATTATTATGCTTATGCAGATGAAAAGATAAATGGCGATAGTGTTTTTGATTTTGATACCACTAAATTAGCTATTTATACATTACCTGTAGGTCTTGCTGGTATTGAAGTATATGATTTATTGCGTGATGAATATGATATTCAAGCAGAATTTGGCGATATTGGCAATCTACTTGCTTATGTATCTGTTGGCGATAGAGCAAAAGATATTGAACGCTTAGTAAGTGCGTTAGCGGAAATTCGCAGAAATTATAAAAAAGACCATAAGGGCATGTTAGAAGCTGAATATATCAGCCCTAAAGTAATGTGTGGACCGCAAGATGCCTTTTATAGTGAGAAAGTATCTTTACCATTAGATGAAAGCTGTGGTAAAGTATGCAGTGAATTTGTAATGTGTTATCCACCTGGAATACCTATCTTGGCACCAGGGGAATTAATTACACCAGAGATTTTGGAATATATTCACTATGCTAAAGATAAAGGCTGTTCCATGACAGGCCCTGAAGATATGGAAATAAAACATTTAAATGTAATTAAGGAGTGATAGATAAATGGATTTATGGTTCAGTGAATTACATACACCGTATGTAAAGTTTTCTATTCAGATTGATAAACAACTTCATTCTGAACAGACTGAGTTTCAGCGTATAGATATTTTTGAGTCTAAAGAATTTGGTCGCATGATGGTATTAGATGGCTATGTAATGCTAACTGAAAAGATGAATTCATTTATCATGAAATGATAGTGCATGTACCTATGGCAGTACATCCTAATCCAAAGAGAGTACTCATCATTGGTGGTGGCGATGGTGGTACAGCTCGTGAATTATTGCGTTATAAAAATGTAGAGTCAGTGGATTTAGTAGAAATTGATGAGCGTGTTGTGGATATTTCCCGCAAATATTTACCACAGACAGCTTGCAGTTTTGATGATGAACGTTTGCATTGTTATTTTGAAGATGGTTTGAAATTCATTCGCCATTGTAATAATGAATATGATTTAATCATCGTTGATTCTACAGACCCATTTGGCCCTGGGGAAGGTTTATTCACTAAGGAATTTTATGGAAATTGCTATAAAGCATTAAAAGAAGATGGCATTATGGTAAATCAGCATGAAAGTCCATTTTATGATGAAGATGCTTTTGCTATGCAACGCGCACATCAACGCATTGTAAAATCTTTCCCTATAAGTAGAGTATATCAAGCGCATATCCCTACTTATCCATCAGGTCATTGGTTATTTGGCTTTGCGTCCAAAAAGTATCATCCAGTTTTAGATTTTGATGCTAAAAGATGGAATGCTTTAGGTTTGAAAACTCGTTATTATAATGCGAACTTACACAATGCATCATTTGCATTACCAAATTATGTGGAGGAATTAATGGAAGATGTTGAAGAAAAACATTGAGACATTTTTAGGTTGTGATAGAGAATATGATGAAGCGAAGATAGTTTTATTTGGCGCACCATTTGACTCTACAACTTCATATAGACCAGGAACTCGTTTTGCTAGTCGTACTATGAGAGCAGAATCATATGGTCTTGAAACTTTTAGCCCATATCTTGATTTAGATTTAGAAGATGCCTATGTTTTTGATGGCGGAGATTTAGAACTTCCTTTTGGCAGTGTGGAAAATGCACTAAAAGATATTGAAGATTTTACTCGTCAGATTGTAAATGATGGTAAAATTCCGCTTATGATTGGTGGCGAACATCTAGTTACTTTAGGCAGTGTACGTGCTGTAGCCGAAAAATATGATGATTTGCATATCATTCATTTTGATGCACATGCTGACCTTCGTGATGATTATTTAGGAGCTAAATTATCTCATGCTACAGTGCTTCATCGTGTATGGGATATCGTTGGCGATAATAAAATTTATCAATTCGGTATCAGAAGTGGTGAACGTGCTGAATTTGCTTGGGGCAAAGAGCATGTACAGACTAGACGTTTTGATTTTGTAGGTTTGGAAGATGTTGTAGAAAAATTAAAAGGAAAACCTGTTTATTTTACAGTGGATTTAGATGTATTAGATGCAGCTGTATTCCCTGGAACTGGTACACCAGAAGCAGGTGGAGTATCTTTTGATGAACTTCGTCGTGCAATGAATTTAGTAGCTAATAAATGCAATGTAGTAGGCTGTGATATGGTAGAATTATCTCCACCATATGACCAAAGTAGTATCTCTACAGCTACTGCTTTAAAATTACTACGTGAATATTTATTGGCTTTAGATTATAATATAAATAATAAATAAATTTTTATAAAAGGGGGAATTTGCCAAATGGGTAAAGCTCTAATTATTGGTTGTGGTGGTGTAGCAAGTGTTACTATCCATAAATGTTGTCAAAATAGTGATGTATTCGAAGAAATCTGTATTGCTAGCCGTACAAAAAGCAAATGCGATGCTTTAAAAGAAAAATTAAGCGGTGGCAAAACAAAAATTACTACAGCTCAAGTAGACGCTGATGATGTAAATCAACTTATTAACTTAATCAATGAATTCAAACCAGATGTAGTAATCAACTTAGCTCTTCCATATCAAGATTTAACAATTATGGACGCTTGTCTTGCTACTAAAGTTCATTATGTGGATACTGCAAATTATGAACCATTAGATACTGCTAAATTTGAATATAAATGGCAGTGGGCTTATCGTGAACGCTTTGAAAAAGCTGGAATTACTGCACTTTTAGGCAGTGGTTTTGACCCAGGTGTAACAGGCGTATTCTCTGCTTATGCAATGAAACATCATTTTGATGAAATTAACTATATTGATATCTTGGATTGTAATGCAGGTGATCATGGTTATCCATTTGCTACAAACTTCAATCCTGAAATCAATATCCGTGAAGTTTCTGCTAATGGTAGCTACTGGGAAGATGGTAAATGGGTAGAAACTAAACCTATGGAAATAAAACGCGTGTACAATTTCCCAGAAATTGGCGAAAAAGACATGTATTTACTTCACCATGAAGAACTTGAATCCTTAGGCTTAAATATCAAAGGTATCAAACGTATTCGTTTCTTCATGACTTTTGGTCAGTCTTATTTAACTCATTTAAAATGTTTAGAAAATGTAGGCATGACTTCTATCGAACCTATCGAATTTGAAGGTCATAAAATCGTGCCACTTCAATTCTTAAAAGCTGTACTTCCAGATCCAGCTAGCCTTGGCCCTCGTACAGTAGGTAAAACAAATATCGGCTGTATCTTCCAAGGTAAAAAAGATGGTAAAGATAAAACATATTATTTATACAATGTTTGCGATCATCAAGAATGCTACAAAGAAGTTGGTTCTCAAGCAATCTCTTATACAACTGGCGTTCCAGCAATGATTGGTGCAATGCTCATCATGAACGGCACATGGAAAAAACCAGGTGTATATAATATTGAAGAATTTGATCCAGATCCATTTATGGATGCTCTTAATAAATGGGGTCTTCCATGGAAAGAAAGCTTCAACCCTGATTTAGTAGAATAAAATATATTTTTAATAAAAATAAGACAGTATGCCGTTGGTGTACTGTCTTATTTAAATAAATTGAGATTTTGATTTAGAATATTATAGTATTTAATTAAAAATAATTTTAAGGAAGTGATTTAGTGAAATTAGAAGAAAAATTACAAAATGTAGCAACTCCTAGTTATGTTATGGACGAGAAAAAACTTCGTGAAAATCTTGAAGTTTTAAAAATGGTACAAGATAGAACAGGTTGTCATATTTTACTTGCACAAAAAGCTTTTTCTATGTTTTATTTTTATCCTATGATTGGCAAATATCTAAAAGGTGCTACAGCAAGTGGGATTTTTGAAGCTAAATTAGCTCATGAATTCATGAAGGATAAAGAAAATCATATATTTTCTCCAGCATATAAAGAAAAAGATTTTGCTGAAATCGTAGAGATTTGCGACCATATAATTTTTAATTCTTTTAATCAATGGGAAAAATATAAAGATATAGCTTTAGCTAAAGGCAAAGAATGTGGTATTCGCATTAATCCAGAATGTTCTACACAAGAAGGACATGCTATTTATGATCCATGTGCCAAAGGTTCTCGCTTAGGTGTTACACTTGATAATTTTGAGCCAGAAAAATTAAAAGGATTGAAAGGACTTCATTTCCATACACTTTGCGAACAAAATTCTGATGATTTAAAAACTACATTAGATGCTATTGAAGCTAAATTTGGCAAATATTTATATGATTTAAAATGGCTCAATTTTGGTGGCGGTCATCATATCACTCGTGAAGATTATGATATTGAGTTTTTAATAAATTGTATCAATCATATGAAAGAAAAATATGATTTAGAAATTTATTTAGAACCTGGTGAAGCTGTGGCATTAAATGCAGGTTATTTAGTCAGTGAAGTATTAGAGCTTATTCATAATGATATAGATATTGCAATCTTAGATACTTCTGCTGCTTGTCATATGCCTGATGTATTGGAAATGCCATATAGACCAAATGTAATTAATTCAGGAAAACCAAATGAAAAAGCATATACTTACCGTTTTGGTGGCCCTACTTGTCTTGCAGGTGATATCATAGGGGAATATTCTTTTGATAAACCTTTAAAAGTTGGCGATAAAATTATCTTCTGCGATATGGCTATTTATTCCATGGTAAAAAATAATACTTTCAATGGTATGCCACTTCCAGATATTGCCGTTTTACATGAAGATGATACTATTGAAGTAGTAAAATCTTTTGGCTATGAAGATTTTAAAATGAGATTGTCCTAAATTATTAATCATAAATTTAGTTATATCTTATGATATTTAATGAAATAAAGATTATTTAAGTTGATTTATTTGGCTTAAATAATCTTTATTTTTGTTTGATTTATAGTTTAATATGGCAGTTAATTTGGCAACAATATTTTATAAACATGGCTTTTGCGGTATAATATCTTTATATTATTTGAATAAGGGAGGGTTATTATGTCGAAAAAAACACAGGCTACATTGGTTTTAGTCATCATGTTTTTGGGATTTATTGCTACATATAAATTAGATTCTTTTTGGGGCTTGTTGCTAAATCATGGATTTTTGGCTGCTTTAATCGGTTGGTCTAGCCGATTGGTTTGCAGTTACAGCTCTATTTAGAAAACCACTGGGCTTTATCTCTTATCGTACGGAGATATTACCTCGTAATCGTGAACGTATCATGGACGAGATAGTAAAATTTATCGGTAGAGATTTATTAAATCCAGAATACATCATTAATAATATTAAAAATTATAATATGGCAATGATGGTAGTAGAGTATGCTCAAAGAGGTGGCAAGGAAAAAGCCAAAGTAGCATTAAAAGAATTAGTTATGCAGGTGATTAATTCACTTGATACAAAAAAAGTAGGTTATTCATTGGCAAGTGCCTTGAAGAGTCGTCGTAAGAATTTTAATATAGCAAGGATTATCATTCAATTTTTACTAGATTTTATCAAGACACCAGCAGGGGATAAATGTATAGACCATATCATAAAAATGGTTAGAGCTACAGTGCCTGAATTGTTGGCAAAGGATTTCATGCATAAACTAATTGACGATAATGTAAGCATTATCAAAGAAAAATATGTAAAAGATAGTCAAAAACGTAGTTTTATGTTTGAAATGATGGATTTATCTAGTGAAAATTTGACGCAAAAGTTAAATAAAAAATTAGATGAATATACGAATTTATTACTGGATTATGACAGTAAAGAACGTGAGCATTTAAAAATTTTACTTGCAGAAAAAATAGAAATTCTAGGCAGTAGAAATGGCTATAAGCAAAAAGTTGCTCAATTAGAACATTACTTTTTCGTGAAGAAATTTGATTTTAGCGATAATTTAGTGTCTTTAATTGATAATTTCTGTCAAAATAGCGAAAATAGAGAACAATTATGGAAGCAGATTGAAGATTATCTAGATAATCTTATTGCTAAATTAGCTGTAGATGATGAAATGCAGGCTAAATTAAATAAGTTTTTCATTAATACAATAACGAAGATAATTCAAAATAATTCACAATGGGGCTTAGATTATATTAAAGATGAATTGATGAAGTATTCACAGCAAGAATTTGTCGATTTAGTAGAAAAACGTGTTGGTGATGACCTTCAAATGATACGTATAAACGGTTCTGTAGTTGGTGCTATTGCTGGTATGGGATTATATGTAATATCCTTTGTTGTGGAAAGGATGTGCGGATAATGGATAGATTTAATAGAGCAGATAAAACATTATGTGTATTATTTGTTTGTTTTTTAGTAATTTTAGCTTTAAGAACTTTATATCCACAATATATTATTTTCGAATTGTTATTATTTTGCAGTGAAGCGAGTTTAGTTGGTGGGATTGCGGACTGGTTTGCAGTTACAGCTTTATTTAAAAAGCCATTAGGATTTCCTTTTCATACAGCTATATTGCCAAGACGTAGAGATGCCTTTATAAATTCTTGCGTGAGAATGTTGCAGACAGAATTTTTATCTAAGCGCAAAATTTATAGACGTATATGCAATGCTGATTTATTATCATGGGGCTTAAATTGGGCTAAAAATCCTGATAATAAAAATATATATTAAATGAAGTTATGCAGTTTTAGTGAAAAAAATCGCCGAAATAGATACTGCTAAAGTAGCACAAAAAAACAGTGAAAAAATAGCTCAGCTTATTTTAAAAGAGTCTATGGGTGATTTATCACATAATTTAATGGGCATATTGCTCAAAAGTGAAAATAGTCAGCTTGCTGTAGATAAAGGTATAAATTTTTTGAAAGGATATTTTTCAGGAAGAGAAGGAAAGGCAAGAATAGATGCTTTTCTTGAAAATTATCAAAAGCAGTATGAAAGTGGTCTAGGCGGTCTAATGTTATCTTTGGCTTTAGCGACAAATACTTTAGACCCAGATGAATTGTCTTTGATAATTCATGAACGTATTTTAGATTTATTAGATGATGTCAGCGATAAAGATGGCGAATTATATGCAAATCTCATAAATTTATATGAAGAAGCTTTGATGAATATTCGCGATGATGAAAATTGGGTTGATAGCTTGAATACTTTGTGTGATAGTTTTGTGGAAATGGGCATTGTGGAAAAAATTCTACAAAATTCTTTGCGCAATTTTTGTGAATATCTATTAGCTAATAATAATAGAGAGAATAAGCTTTATCAGACGATAGAACAGATTTTAAGTGAAGAAATAGATAGATGTATCGAAAAATTAAATACAAATAATGAATTTAAATCAAAAATAAATCGTTTTGTATTAGATGTTGTTCATCGTAGTGCTTTAAAAGGTGAAGATGTAATCTTAGAATTAGCACGTAAATTTTTAGAAGGATTAACAGATAAGCAATTAAATGAGTTAGTGTACGATAAAGTCGAAACAGATATGATATGGATACGTTTAAACGGCTCTATCGTTGGCGGTATCATAGGCTTTTTTGCTTTTTGGTTATTGCAATTAGTGAACAATTAGGAGGAATTAATTTTGCAACAGGCAGAAATTCCCAAGAGTATTAATAATTGGCTATTGATGTTAAGTCCTTATCAAGTTTTAGTTGTTTCGTTTTTGGGCTTAATATTAGTAGGTGCATTTTTATTGATGTTACCTATAGCATCTAATGATGGTAGCAGTCTATCATTTATAGATGCTTTATTTACTGCAACATCAGCTGTATGTGTTACGGGTTTAATTGTGGTAGATACTGGTCAATATTTTTCTATATTTGGGCAATTAGTAATTATTATGTTGATTCAAATTGGCGGTTTTGGTGTAATGACAATGACGACAGTATTTGCCTTGATTTTGGGAAAGCGTATTCAGCTTAGAAGTAGGTTAATAGCTCAAGAATCATTGAACAGGTTGACTGTTGGGGGCGTTGTAAAATTAATTAAATTATTGGTAAAGACCACTTTATGTATTGAATTTTTAGGTGGCGTACTACTATCTTTTCGCCTATATCCTGATTATGGATTACATGGGATATATATGGCGTTTTGGCATTCTATATCGGCGTTTTGTAATGCTGGTTTTGATATTTTTGGCGGTACTAATATTTTTAAATATAATACAGATCCACTATTTTGTATTGTTATCGCTTTGTTAATTATTTTAGGCGGTATTGGCTATGGTGTAACAGTAGAACTTTACCAAAAACATAATTGGAAGATGTTTTCTTTGCATACTAAAGTTGTTTTATTGACGACTTTGATTTTATTGGTAATTGGTACGATAGTATTGTTCTTTTTAGAATATAATAATGAAAATACGATTGGTAATTGGGATTGGTGGCATAAGTTAATAGGGACGTTTTTTTTTATCTACAACTTCACGTACAGCAGGATATACTTTGATGGATACAGGAGCATTACATGAAGCCTCATTGTTTTTTATCATCATTTTGATGTTTTTAGGGGCGTCTCCTGGTTCTACTGGTGGTGGGATAAAAAACTACAACTTTTTGCGATAAATTTTTGCGACAGTTACCTCTATAATTCGTGGCAATGAAGAAGTTACATTGTTTAAAAGACGTATCGAACATGATTTAATTGTAAAGTCTTTGGCTATTTTTTATATAGCAGCAGCTTTAGTAGTTTTAGGAACAATGTTTTTATGTTTAACAGAAGATTTTCCATTTATAAAAATACTATTTGAAGTTACATCAGCATTGGCTACTGTAGGTTTATCCACAGGGATTACTTCTAGTTTGACTATTTATGGTAAGTCCATATTAATTTTAATAATGTTTATTGGTCGTTTAGGAGTACTTACATTTTTGATGGCTATTGCTATGCGTAATCGAAAAAAGTTAAAATAGGATATCCTTCAGAGCGTATTGGGGTAGGTTGATTAATAAGTTTTAGGTTTAAATAAAATGATGAAATATATTAGAAAATTAAATCCATACCAGATTGTTTTATGTAGTTATGGGATAATAATATTGACTGGTACTATGTTGTTGATGTTGCCGATTACAGTGGTAGATATAAAGCCTTTGAGCTTTGTTGATGCATTATTTATGTCAGCATCAGCAGTATGTGTATCAGGTGTTTCCATATTTAGTTTAGGTGATAATTTTTCTGTATTTGGGCAAATAATAATTATTATTTTGGTGCAAATTGGAGCTTTAGGAATTATGACTATCACTACTATTTTAGCAGTGGTGATGGGTAAACGCATTCAACTTCGAGATAGATTATTAATTCAAGAGTCATTGCAAAGATGGTCAGTGGCAGGAGTGGTGCGACTTGTAATCAGTATTGTGAAAATGACTGTTGCTTTTGAATTTATCGGTGGAGTTGTTTTAACAATTATTTTTTGTCAAGATTATAGTGTAGGCACAGCTATTTATTTTGGTTTTTGGCATTCGATATCAGCTTTTTGTAATGCAGGTTTTGATATTTTAGGTGGAAGCAATTTTGCAAATTATATTTTTGCACCCATTTTTTAATCTAATATTATTGATAGAAGTTTGTTTGTGGCGGATTTGGGTTTTGCTGTTTTATTAGATATCTTATCAAAAGCGCTAAATGGCAAAAATTTGAGTATTAATAGTAAGCATTGTACTTGTTACTACTGGTTTTTTAATTCTTATCGGCAGTGTTATTTATTTT
>ENA-OQET01000298-OQET01000298.1-human-gut-metagenome-genome-assembly--contig:-NODE-298-length-27564-cov-5.160404_pt1 | contig 27564 bp, 28 predicted proteins | sample MGYA00242800_ERZ504645 | MGnify/ENA primary metagenome ERZ504645 (study PRJEB26092, sample SAMD00036308) | human gut metagenome | host: Homo sapiens | study: EMG produced TPA metagenomics assembly of... | reverse complement strand
ATGAAGAATTGATAGTGGGAAATCGCACTAAAGGTGTGCGCTATGGTGTTGTTTTTCCTGAAAGTGGTATTTCTTGGGTGGATAGAGAGTTTGAAACTATTCCCACACGAAAACAAGATAAATTTTTAGTAAGAGATGAAGATATAAAAATTTTTCGTGAACAGATAGTACCTTATTGGAAGGGCAAAAGTCTAGAAGATGTAATAAAACAAAATTTTGGACAAGAAATAAGTGCGATAAATAAAGTAGTAAAAATAAATCAAACAGACCATGCACAAGGACATATTTGTCCAAATGTAGAAAAGTGGCTACAAAAAGGTGTTAGCGGTCTACTAGAAGACGCTCAAAATCATTATGAGAATGCAGATGAAAATAAGAAAAATTTTTATCAGGCAATAATTATTGTGATGAAAGCTGTACAAGATTTTATGCTTCGTTATCATGATTTATTGATTATTACTGCTAAAACTGATGAAAAAAATAGAGCTAGCTTAATAAAAGTAGCAGAAATTTGTAAGAATATCAGTCAAAGACCACCGCAAACTTTTCATGAAGCTGTACAGGCTACATGGTTTTTATTCGTGATTTTGCACATGGAAAGCAATGCGTCTAGTTTTTCTCCAGGTAGATTGGATAAAATTTTATATCCATATTATATAAAGGATCTAGAAAATAATATTTTAACTAAAGATGAAGTTTTAGAAATTATTGAATGTCTATGGCTAAAATTTAATGAAATTGTTTATTTACGCAATCAGCATAGTGCAAAATACTTTGCAGGTTTTCCTATTGGTTTTAATATAGCTGTTGGCGGTGTAGATGAACAGGGTAATGATTTTAGCAATGATTTATCAGAATTATTTTTATCAGCACAAGAAGATTTAGGTTTGCCACAACCTAATTTATCGGTAAGACTTCATGAAAAAACTAATGATAAATTATTAAAATATGCTATTCGCGTAGTAGCTAAAGGCAGTGGAATGCCACAATTTTTCAATGATAAAGCTATCATTAAAGAAATGGAAAATTTAGGTGTAACTCATCAAGATGCTATGAATTATGCTATTGTTGGCTGTGTAGAACTCACAACTCAGGGCAATAATCTTGGTTGGAGTGATGCGGCTATGTTCAATATGAATAAAGTATTAGAGTTAACTTTAAATCATGGTAGATGTCTATTGACAGATAAACAGATGGCACCTGATTTTGGCTCACTTAGTACTTATAAAACTTTTGCAGATTTAGAAATAGCTTTAGAGCAAACAATGAATTATTTTGTAGAAAAGATGATTCCTTGTTGTGAAGCTGTGGAAAAAGGTCATATTGCAATATTGCCAACAGCATTTTTATCTAGTGTAATCGATGATTGCATGGAAAAAGGCATTGATGTAACAAAAGGTGGAGCAAAATATAATTTATCGGGAATACAATTTATTCAGGTGGCTAATTTAGCGGATAGTTTAGCTGTGATAAAACAATTAGTATTTGATGAACAAAAAGTATCAGCAAAAGTTTTAGAAGAGGCTTTGAAAAATAATTTTGCTAATCAAGAAATTCTTCGTCAAAAATTATTAAATCATGTACCTAAATATGGCAATGATATTGCTTGGGTGGATGAATTAGGCGTTAAATGGGCTAGAAAATTCAGAGCAAAACTTAGAGAATTTACAAATTATCGAGGTGGAGCTTATCATATGGGCATGTATACAGTTAGTGCTCATGTACCTATGGGTGAAAAATTTAGGAGCTAGTGCAGATGGTCGTTTATCACAAACTCCATTAGCTGATGGTGGCATGTCTGCTGTATATGGTAGAGATTTAAATGGCCCAACAGCAGTATTGAAATCTGTTTCTCGTTTAGATAATAATTTGACGACAAATGGCGGATTATTGAATATGAAGTTTTTGCCAGAATTTTTCCAAACACAGACAGGTATAGATAAATTCGCTAATTTTTTAAGAACTTTTGTCGATTTAGAAATACCGCATATTCAATTTAATGTAGTGCGTAGAGAAGATTTACTAAAAGCTCAAAAAAATCCAGAACAATATAGTTCACTCACTGTTAGAGTGGCAGGTTATACAGCGTATTTTACAGAGCTTGCAGGGGAGTTACAAAATGAAATCATCGCCAGAACAACATATGATAATGTCTGAAGATAAAGGCTTAGTTTTTGATATTAAGCGTTTTGCTGTGCATGATGGGGCAGGAATTCGTACAACTGTATTTTTGAAGGGCTGCCCCCTTCGTTGTAAATGGTGTCAAAATCCAGAAGGATTGGATTATAAACAGCAGATATTATATTTAGAAAATAAATGTATAAAGTGTAAGACTTGTGAGCATATTGCCGAAAATGATGCAATAAAATTTGTAGATGATAAGATGAATTTAAATCGTCAGCAAGATAGTAATTGGTTACAGGTAATAGAAGAATGTCCAACAAGAGCCTTGCAATTTGATAGTAAATACTATAATTTACCAGAAATTATGCAAGAAATAACGAAAGATGAAGCTTTTTTTAAATATGGTGGAGGTGTTACGCTTTCTGGAGGAGAGCCATTATTCCAACATGAATTTGCCTTAGCTATATTGAAAGCATGTAAGCAAAAGAATTTGCATACAGCGATAGAAACTTCATTATTTGTCAAACGAGAAGTTTTAGCCAAAATATTGCCATATGTTGATGAGTTTTATACTGATTTAAAAATTTTTGATAACGATTGGCATAAAAATGTACGAATGTAGATTAATCAAGTAATAAAAGATTAATTTAAAGTTTTTATTGCAAACTGATAAAAAATGATTGTGTGATTGTAAGAACACCGCTTATTCCAACATTGACGGCTACAAAAGAAAATATTGAGCAAATCAGTAGATTTATTAGTAGTTGTTATGATAAAGTAAAGTATGAATTGTTAAATTATAATCCATTAGCAAAAGCTAAATATAGTTATTTAGATAAAAAATATTATTTTACAGAAAATCCTAAATTGTATAGCAATGCACAATTGCAATTTTTTTATGATATTGCTAAACAAAATGGAATAAAAAATTTAATTATTGAATAGGAGCGATAATAATGAAAATTTTAGTTGACCATGCTGATATTAATGCCATTAAAAAAATGTATGAATATTATCCTGTAGATGGTGTTACAACAAATCCTTCAATATTGAAAAAAGCAGGAAGAAATCCTTTTGATGTTTTAAGTGAAATCAGAGCTTTTATCGGCAGTGAAGCTGAACTTCATGCGCAAGTTATCTCTAAAGATGCACAAGGTATGATTAAAGAAGCTTATAAAATGCGTGAAGTATTAGGTGAAAATACTTTTATCAAAATTCCTGTAATTCCAGAAGGATTAAAAGCAATCAAAGCTTTAGCTAAAGAAGGCGTAAATATCACAGGTACTGCAATTTACAATCAAATGCAAGGCTTTTTAGCAGGTAAAGCAGGGGCAAAATATGTAGCACCATATGTAAATCGTATTGATAATTTAGGTGCAAATGGTATTCAAGTAGCAAAAGATATTCATGATATGTTGAAAAATGCAGGTCTTGAAACTGAAATTTTAGCTGCAAGTTTTAAAAATTCCCAACAAGTATTAGAGCTTGCTAAATATGGTGTAGGTGCAAGCACAATTGCTCCAGATGTAATTGAAAATCTCATCAAAGTTGATGCTGCAAGATGTGCAGTTGATGTATTTGTAAAAGACTTTGAAGCTCTTTGTGGCGAAAATAAAACTATGAATAATCTCTAATAAAAGAAGAAAAGATTTCTTGAATTTTCAAGAAATCTTTTTTGTTTGGAGATATTTTTTAGAATGACAAGTGTAAGTATGTATTTTTTTTTAGAAAAATGCTAGAATAATTTTATTATAAAGATAAAGAGGTGCTTTGATATGAAAATTGGAATTATTAGCGATACACATGGTTGTCATGAAAGATTTTCACTTGCTTTTGATAAATATTTTAAAGATGCAGATATGATTATTCATGCAGGAGATGTTTTATATCATGGACCAAGAAATCCTATGCTTTCCGATTATAATCCTGCCAAACTTTCAGAAAAATTAAATGCTTGTAGTATGCCTGTGGTTATCTGCCGTGGCAATTGTGATAGTGAAGTTGATACTTTAGTATTAGATATGCCAATTCAAGCACCATATACTTATGTAGTAGCAGAAGGTTTAAAAATAGTTACTACTCATGGTCATTATGTAGAAACAGATGAAGCAAAAGATAAAATGGCTAAAGCTTTTAAAAGCAGATATTTTCATCTCTGGTCATGTGCATATCAATGTTTTAGAAAAAAGAGGAAATACAGTATTTTTAAATCCGGGTTCTCCATCACTTAGTAAACGTGAAGATAATAGAGCAACTGTAGCTGTATTAGAGGATAAAACTATTAAAATTATCGATATAGATACAGATGAAGTGATAATGACTTTGACATTATGATAAGAATTGCTATAATAAGTGAGGATACAAATGAAATCAGTTGTATCCTCTATTATTTTGTATAGGTAATTAGTATTTTTAGAAGAAAAGAAGAAATGGTAGGTAATTATGTTCAATATTAGAGAGCATCGAACACTGCGTCGGTTGGATTTACCTTTGACTTTAGCAGTCATTGGAATTTTAATAATAGGTCTTATTACAATAGCTAGTGCAACTCATGTAAATACACCTAGTGACGATAGATATTGGTATTTACAAAGGCAAGGTATGTTTGCAGTTGGTGGATTGATTTGGGCTTTTATGATAACGAATTTTTTTGATTATCGAGCTTTGAAAAATTGGGGTAGTAAGATATATATATTCAATTTAATCATGTTACTTGCTGTTATGTTTTTTGGACATGCAGCATTAGGAGCACAGCGTTGGATACAGATAGGGCCTATCAGTATACAGCCATCAGAGTTTTCTAAAGTAATTATGATTATCGCTTTGGCGACATTATTAGAAAGTCGAATTGGACATCTAAGCAAATGGAGAGAAGTAATACCAGTTGCTTTATTTGTTTTAGTACCGTTCTTATTGGTAGCAAAACAGCCGGACTTAGGTACAGGTTTAGTATTTTTAGCTATTTTCTTGGGTATGATTTTCGTCGCAGGTATTAGTTTAAAAATATTAGGTATTGTATTTGGCGCATTTTTGGCGATGTTGCCGATAATATGGCAATTTTTACATGATTATCAAAAAATGCGTATCATGGTATTTATTGACCCAAACGTTGACCCATTAGGCTCAGGATATCATATCATACAATCGAAAATAGCCATTGGTTCGGGAATGCTTTTTGGTAAAGGTCTTTTTGGTGGTACACAAAGTCAATTAAACTTCTTACCAGAAAATCATACGGACTTTATTTTCGCCGTTGTTGGTGAAGAATTTGGTTTTATTGGTGCAGCATTTTTATTATGTCTGTATTTAATCGTATTGTGGCGTGGTGTTAAAATAGCGCGAGAATGTAAAGACGCTTTTGGTATGTTATTAGCTTCAGGAATTACCTCTATGTTAGCTTTCCATTTATTAGTAAATGTAGGCATGACAATGGGGGTTATGCCAGTAACAGGTATACCACTTCCTCTTATGAGTTATGGTGTAAGTTCATTGTTGACGAATGTAACATGTTTAGGTTTATTGATGAATATTCATATGAAGCAACAAAGTTTACACTTTTAATTTTTAGTCGAAAAATTAATTTTCATTATTTGTTTTAAAATAATATGGAGATGTAGTGAAATCTTTTCCATATGGTTTAAACGGATTAAAGCATAAATTATATAATTCAGTAGCGTAAGTATCTATAGCTAACATTTCTTCAAACGTTGTCAATTTTTGTTGGCAACGTTTTTTGCTGTCTAAATATGATGTTGTTTTAGTTATAATAGGAATAGAAGCATTTTTTTTCATTTGTTTAAGTAATTCTGTACCCTTATCATTAAAAGCTAAAACACGGGCATATAAAGCGCCTGTATCATCAAATCTTTGTATAAGGTCTTTAGTTATATTTAGTAGTAAATATAATGTTAAGCGTTGTAAATTTGTCAAAGGATATCTTTTCGATTTTAATTTTTGAAAGAAATCTTGTAAATTGATAGCTTCATTGGCAGTTTTTAACAATTTATATTCTAATCCTTCGCGAATACCATAAATTTTTGTTAATTCATCAAGTTTAGCTAGTCGTAATTTATTGATTAAATTGGTAAACAGATAATCTAAATGAGGTAAATCGTGTGTTTGATGAATTTCTTGCAAAAGAAAATAAGTTTCATCTGGTACAACTTGTTTAAGCTTGGAAAAGTTGCTATTATTTGTATATAAAGAATGGCGAATAGCTGTACCACTAGCAAAATTTTCTTGATAATTCAAGTCATTATGTTCTGCTTTCATGCGTTGAATAATATTTACGGTTAAAGGCTTTTCTAAATTTAAATTAGCTTTTAAATATTCAATGCCTAAAATAGTATTAGGAGCTTTTAAAATATCTTCAGAAATATTGGTGAGATTACTTAAGACTTCACTAGTTACAGCAGCATATGATTGACCATCAGCAAGTTTATTTTTTAACATTTGTTGAAATTTTTCACTTTGAGAAGTTTGGGCAATAAATGTTAACTCTTTTTCATTAGTGTATTCGCTACCAAAACAAATAGTATCTACACAGTGTAATTTATGCAGTAAGTCAATGCCACCTTTGGCAAAATATTGGGCGCTACGAACGGCAAATACAAAAGGAAGTTCAATGACTAAATCAATGCCATTAGCTACAGCAAGTTTAGCTCTTTGCCATTTATCAACTAGAGCAATTTCTCCACGTTGCGTGAAATTACCACTCATAACAGCGATGAAATAACTGTCAGGAAAATTTTCTTTATGTTTTTGAATGAGATATTTATGACCATTATGAAATGGATTATATTCACTAATAATTCCAGTTATTGACATTTTTAATTCACTTTCTTTGATTTTTATTTTATAATTTTTTTAGCGATAAAAAATATTTTAGCATAGAAGTAAAATTTTTCCTAAAAATTTTACTTGGATTGTTTGACAAAATATATAGCTACGGCTATAATGAATTGAGGTTGATTGCAATGATGAAAATAAATGTATCGGAAATAGCTGAACAAATTGGTCATGAAAAGGCTTTTAGTTTTGATGCAAAACCCGAAGACATTGGGCCACTTTTAGATGATTGTAAATTAGAAGGTCCCATCATGGTCAAAGGAACCGCAACTAATACTGGTACTTGTTTTCGCTTAGAGGGAAAGATTTTTTGCACTATTTCAGAGATTTGTGATAGATGTTTAGAATATTTCCAGACAAAAAGTGAATATTCTTTTGCGGAAGAATATACAAGAGATGAAGAATTTGCAAAAATTAAAGAGATAAATCATTTTGACGGCGATATTATTAATATCGGCGATTTAGTGCGTGATATTATAATTTCTGCTCAGCCGACAAAACATTTATGTTCCAAAGATTGCAAAGGATTATGTAGTGTATGCGGTGCTAATTTGAATAAAACCGAATGCGGTTGCAATAGGGAAAGTATTGACCCAAGACTTGCAGCTTTGCAGGATTTATTGAAAAAATAGGTAAAAGCAATTTAGCTTGAAGAACCTTTAGTTATTTAAGGAGGTGTGTAGTAAATGGCAGTACCTAAGCGTAAAATGTCAAAAGCTCGTCGTGACAGACGTCGTGCTAACTGGAAATTAGAAGCTCCTGGTTATGTTGCATGCCCTCAGTGTCATGAACCAAAAATGCCTCATCATGTTTGCACTGAATGTGGTTATTATGATGGTAAAGAAGTTATCGCTTCTGCAGAATAATTTTCTGGAGCGAATTAGTATGCTCCCTTTATAGATATAGTGATATTAAATTTCTCTATCTATAAAGGGAGCATATTTTATTTTATAGTAAAAATAAATGTATTTTTGAGTTGGATTTTATCTTGTATAGTCAATTAGTTAAGGGAAATTATACTTGCCAATTAGAAAAAAAGTTTGTATAATAACCAATTGTAACTGATTATATTATCTGGTACTAAAAGTTGGTGTGAAGGATGACACGTGAAAAAAAGCGAATAAGACAAAGTCTATTAATAGATTATGTGAAATCCAAACCCTTCTTTACGGATGAGGAATTGGCAAAACTTTTGAATGTTAGTATACAGACTATTAGGTTAGACCGTTTAGAGCTAGGTATACCAGAGCTTAGAGAGCGAGTAAAACAATTAGCTGAAGCTACGCAGAAAAAAGTTAAATCTATTAGTAGTAGTGAAGTTTCTGGGGAACTATTAGAATTAGAATTGGGAAAATCAGGCATTTCGCTAATGAATATCACTGAAGATATGGTTTTTGAAAAAACTAAAATAGCAAAAGGTGCATATATGTTTGCACAGGCAAATTCATTAGCATTAGCATTGATTGATGCTCCCATGGCGGTAACAGGTGTTGCTAATATAAAATATAAAGCTCCAGTTCGTGTTGGCGATAAATTAATCGCTAAAGCAGAGTTAAAACACAAACGAGGAAATAAATTCTTTGTTTGGGTGAAAATTAAAAATGTTACAGAAGAAGTTTTTAGAGCAAAATTTATTCTTGTTTCATTAGAAGATAATGGAGGATCCGAGGTATGAAAATTGCAGTAGATGCTATGGGCGGAGATTTTGCACCTAAAGAAATTGTAGCAGGTGCAATACTTGCAGCTAAACGCTATGATTGTGAAATTGTACTAGTCGGTGATCAAACTCAAATTCAAAAAGAGTTAGATAAAAATTATCCAGAATGGAGAAAAAGTACCATCTCCATTCATCATGCTAGTGATGTAGTGGGCATGGGTGAACACCCTGGAGTAGCGGTGCGTAGAAAAAAAGATTCTTCTATCGTGGTAGCTACTCGTTTAGTAAAAGAAGGCAAATGTGATGCTGTATTATCTGCAGGCAATACAGGTGCAGCAGCAGCATCAGCGTTATTTATTTTAGGCAGAATAAAAGGAATTGATAGACCTTCAATTGCTACACCTATACCTACAGGAAAAGGTAGCGTTACTTTATTGTTAGATTCAGGTGCAAATGTAGATTGTAAACCAAAACATCTTTGCCAAAGTGCATTGATGGGGTCAATCTATGCCAAGTGTATGCTAGGATTAGAAAATCCAGCTGTAGGTTTATTAAATATTGGTGAAGAAGCAACTAAAGGCAATGAACAGGCTCAAGCGACATATCCTATGTTAAAAAGCATGAAAACTATTAATTTCAAAGGAAATGCTGAAGGTCGAGATGTACCAACAGGTCAATTTGACGTGGTAGTTTGCGATGGATTTGTAGGAAATGTTGTTTTAAAATTTGCTGAAGGTTTAGCAAAAACTTTAGTTAGTTTAGCTAAAGAAGCCATAAATAAAGGTGGTATATTAGCTAAATTAGGAGCATTAATGTTAATGCCTGCCTTAAAAAAATTAGGAAAAGATATAGATGTTTCTGAATATGGTGGAGCTCCTTTACTAGGAGTAAATGGTTGTTGTATAATATCTCATGGTAGTTCTAATGCAAAAGCTATTTGTAGCGCTATTAGACAGGCCAGTGAATTTGTACAAAAAGATGTAATAACTCAAATTCGAGACAATATAGACAAGGAGGAGATTTGGAGCCATGACACTGAAGTTAAATAGTGCAGGCATTATTGGAATAGGATACCATGTTCCAGAAAAAATCCTCACTAATGCAGATATTGAAAAATTAGTAGATACTAATGACGAATGGATAACAGAACGTACAGGTATCAAAGAAAGACGTATTTCTGCAAAAGATGAGCCAACATCAGAATTAGCGTATAAAGCTGCTATTAAAGCTTTAGAAGATGCGAAAGTATCTGCTGAAGAATTAGATATGATAATAGTAGCGACAATTTCTGCCGATTGTAATACCCCATCAACAGCATGTATTTTGCAAGAAAAATTGGGAGCTAAAAATGCAGCAGCTTTTGATTTATCTGCGGCATGTTCTGGTTTTGTTTATGGGTCTGCAATTGCAACACAGTTTATTGAAACTGGCGTTTACAAAAAAGTATTAGTTGTAGGTGCTGAAACATTATCTAAATTTGTAAATTGGCACGATAGAAATACTTGTATCATCTTTGCTGATGGAGCAGGCGCTGCTGTATATGGTGAAGTTGAACAAGGCTATGGTATGTTATCTTTTGATTTGGGTGCTGATGGAAGTGGAGCTACCACTATTGAAATTCCAGGTGGGGGAAGTAAACATCCAGCAGACCAAGAATCTATAGATAATCATATGCATTGCTTGCATATGAACGGAAAAGAAACATTCCGCTTTGCTGTAAAAGCTATGGGCTCTACAGTAATGAAATCTTTAGAACGTGCTGGATTGCAAAAAGAAGATATTGATTATTTAATTCCGCATCAGGCAAATATTCGTATTATTGAATCTGCAGCAAAACGTTTGCATTTACCAATGGATAAAGTATTTGTAAATATAGAAAAATATGGTAATGCATCAGCGGCATCTATTCCAATTGCAATGGCTGAAGCTTATCAATCTGGAAAATTGAAAAAAGGCGAAATCATAGCTCTTTCTGGTTTTGGTGCAGGTCTTACATGGGCATCTTGCATTATGAAATGGGCTAAGGAGGACTAAACAATGTTCGAAAATAATCCTATCTGTAAATTATTAAATATTAAATATCCAATTTTTCAAGGTGGTATGGCTTGGCTTGGTACAGCTGAATTAGCAGCTGCAGTATCTAATGCTGGTGGTCTTGGAATAATTGGTGCTGGACATATGCCTCCTGATCTTTTAAGAGCTGAAATTCAAAAAGTAAAACAATGGACAGACAAACCATTTGGTGTAAATATCATGCTTATGTCTCCATTTGTTAAAGAAGTTATTCAAGTAGTGCTTGATGAACGTGTACCAGTTGTAACAACAGGGGCAGGAAATCCTGGTGAATATATACCTGCATTTAAAGAAATTGGTACTAAAGTAATACCAGTTGTTGCATCTGTCGCACTTGCAAAACGTTTAGCTCGTACTGGTGTTGATGCACTTATTGCCGAAGGAACAGAAAGTGGCGGACATGTAGGAGAAATCACTACAATGACACTCGTACCTCAAGTTGTAGATGCAGTAGATATCCCAGTTATTGCAGCTGGTGGTATAGCTGACGCTCGTGGCATGATGGCAGCATTTGCTCTTGGCGCTCAGGGCGTACAAATGGGTTCAAGATTTGTAGTTTCTAGTGAATGTATCGCTCACGAAAATTATAAAAAATTAGTTTTACGTGCAAAAGATCGTTCTACTGTTGTAACAGGTCGTTCTACAGGGCACCCTGTACGCGTTATAGCTAATAAATTAACTCGTAAATTTGATGAATTAGAAAAAGCAAATGCACCAGTTGAAGAAATTGAAAAATTAGGTGCAGGTGGATTAAATCTTGCAGCAAGAAAAGGCGATGTAGAAATGGGTTCTGTAATGATTGGACAGATTGCAGGTATGTTAAACGAAATAAAACCTGTTCAAGAAATTATAGATGATATCGTAAATAATCTTGCTAAAGTGATGGAAAACACACAAAACATTTGCAAATAAATAATAAATTTATAAAATAATGGCGAAAGGGTGATTACTAAATGAGTAAACTCGCATTTTTATTTCCAGGACAAGGTTCTCAAGTAGTGGGAATGGGTAAAGATTTTTATGACAAATATGATATTGCGAAAAAGTTATTTAAAGAAGCTGATGAAGCACTTGGTTACTCCATCATGGACATGTGCTTTAACGGACCAGCAGAAGATTTAAAACTTACAGCAAATACTCAACCTGCTATTTTGACTATGAGCGTTATTTGTAACGAATTATTAAAAGAAAACGGAATTGCTCCAGAAATCGTAGGCGGTCATAGTTTAGGTGAATACTCTGCACTTGTAGCAGCAGGCTCTTTAAAATTTGCAGATGCAGTATATCTCGTTCATAAACGTGGTATGTATATGCAAGAAGCTGTTCCTGTTGGTGAAGGCGGAATGGCAGCTGTAATTGGTCTTGATCGTGATAAAATTGTAGAAATTTGTGAACAAGTAAGTGCAAGCACTGCTTTAGTACAGGCTGTAAACTTCAACTGCCCAGGTCAGATTGTAATTGCAGGTACTGCTAAAGGTGTAGAAAAAGCTAGTGAAGAAATGACAAAAGCTGGTGCCAAAAAATGTGTTATTTTACCAGTTAGTGCACCATTCCATAGTAAATTAATGGAACCTGCAGCTGAAAAACTTGCTGTAGAACTTGATAAAGTTGTTGTATCTGATGCTACTATTCCAGTAGTAACAAATGTTACAGCTGAAGCTTTAACAAAAGCAGAAGATATCAAAGTAAGTCTTGTAAAACAAGCTGCAAGCCCTGTAAAATGGGAAGATTGTATCGCAACAATGAAAGATTTTGGTGCTGATACTTATGTTGAAGTAGGTCCAGGTAAAGTTTTATGTGGATTTAATAAACGTATTGACCGTAAATTGAAATCTTTAAACGTAGAAAATATAGAATCTCTTGAAAAAACTCTTGACTATTTCAAGGAGGTTCGATAATATGCTTTTAGATGGTAAGGTTGCGTTAGTAACAGGAGCATCTCGTGGAATTGGTCGTGCAGTTGCTATTGAACTTGCAAAAGAAGGTGCTACTGTAGCTATCAATTATGCAGGAAATGTGGCTGCTGCTGAAGAAGTAAAGAATATAATTACTGATATGGGCGGCAAAGCTATGATTGTTCAAGCTGACGTTAGTGATGAACAGGCTGCTAGTGAAATGGTAGAAAAAGTAATAGCTGAATTTGGACAGATTGATATTTTAGTAAATAATGCGGGTATAACTCGTGATGGTTTATTCATTCGTATGAAATCTCAGGATTGGAATGCTGTTATTAATACAAATTTAACAGGTATTTTTAACTGTACAAAAGTAGCGGCAAAATATATGATGAAAAAACGTTCTGGAAAAATTATCAATATGACTTCTGTTTCTGGTATAATGGGAAATATAGGTCAGACAAATTATTCTGCTGCTAAAGCTGGTGTAATTGGTTTTACAAAATCTTTAGCTCGTGAAATGGCTAGTCGTGGTATTACCGTTAACGCTGTAGCTCCTGGTTTTATTGCTACTGATATGACAGCAGCTATGCCAGAAAAAGCACAGGCTCAAGTAGTGGGCTCTATTCCACTTGGCAAAATGGGTCAGCCAGAAGATATTGCAAATGCAGTAGTATTTTTGGCATCTGATAAGGCTTCATATATTACAGGACAGGTTGTCAATGTAGATGGCGGTATGGTAATGTAATAATGAATAAATAAAAGGTTATTCTGAGGAGGAGGTGACGAGGAATGGCTACTTTTGATAAAGTAAGAGATATCGTTGTTGATCAGTTAGGCGTTGAAGCTGATGAAGTTAATATCGATTCTACTTTCATCGACGATTTAGGTGCAGATTCTCTTGACATTGTTGAATTAATCATGGCTTTCGAAGAAGAATTCGGTATTGAAATTCCTGACGAAGCTGCTGAAAAAATTAAAACAGTTCAGGACGTTGTATCCTATATAGACCAAAATAAATAATTTTAGCGTTTCCTTAGAAAAGTCCCGTGGTTACTCCACGGGACTTTCTAAAGATAATAGAAGAAAAGCGGATTGGAGGAGTTATTTTTGAAACTTCCTGAATTGAAAATTGGCAATAAAATTGCAAAAGTACCTATTATTCAGGGGGGCATGGCTGTTAGATTATCAACGGCAAGACTTGCAGCTGCTGTCGCTAATGAAGGCGGCATTGGTTTGATTGCTGCATCTGGTATGCCTACTGATGAATTAAGGTATGAAATTCGCTTGGCGCGATCTTTAACGTCTGGAATTATTGGTATTAACATCATGGTTGCAGCTAGAGGTTTTAGTGAAATTGTAAAAACTGCTATCGAAGAAGGTATTGACCTTGTAGTAGCTGGTGCAGGATTTTCCCGCGATATGTTTGGTCTTGGACAAGAATCTGGTACACCAATCGTACCGATTGTTTCATCTGTTAAATTAGCGAAAATATCCCAACGTCTTGGCGCTGCTGCTATTGTGGTTGAAGGAAAAGAAGCTGGCGGACATTTAGGAACTAGTACATCTATACGTGAATTAATTCCTGATATCGCAAAAGCTGTGGATATTCCTGTTGTTGCAGCAGGCGGAGTGCTTTCCGGTCAAGACATTGTTGATCTTATAAAGATGGGCGCAAGTGGTGTACAAATGGGTTCACGCTTTGCTGCCAGTGAAGAATCCAATGCAGCTCCGGCTTTAAAAAGATTTTATTTAAAATCTAAACCGGACGACATTGTAGTTATACACAGCCCAGTAGGTCTTCCAGGACGTGCTGTAAGAAATCCATTTGCAGATAAAATAATGGTAGGCCCAGTTCCTCCAAAAGGATGTAAAGCATGTTTAAAGAGCTGTAAACATAATTTCTGTATAATTGATTCATTGATTCGTGCAGAACAGGGAGACGTAGAAAATGGTCTGGTATTTACAGGCGAATATATACACAGAATCAAAGAAATATTGCCAGTTAGAGAGATAATTTCTAGAATAAAATCGGAAGTTGCGGCAATAGATTAAATGAGAGGTGTTTGTTTTGACAAATAGAGTAGTTATTACTGGTTTAGGAGCAATTTCCCCTATTGGTATTGGTAAAGATGCTTTTTGGCAAGGTCTTCTTGCAGGTAAAAGCGGTATAGATAAAATTACACATTTTGACGCTAGTGATTTTAAAGCTCAGATTGCAGCAGAAGTAAAAGATTTTAATGCTGCTGATTTTATCGATAGAAAAGAAGCAAAACGCATGGATAGATATACTCAATTTGCTATTGCAGCAACTAAACTTGCGTTTGAAGATGCAAATATGGATTTATCTAAAGAAGATAAAGAACGTATTGGCGTATTTATTGGTAGTGGTATTGGTGGTATTGAAACATTACATGATCAATACAATACTATATTCACTAAAGGTCCAGGTCGTGTAAGTCCTTTCTGCGTGCCTATGATGATTAGCAATATGGCAGCAGGCATGACTTCTATTACATTTGGTCTTCAAGGCCCTAGCGTTTGCCCTGTAACAGCTTGTGCAACTGGTACAAATGCTATTGGTGATGCTATGCGTGTTATTCAGCGCGGTGAAGCAGATGTAATGGTTGCTGGTGGTACAGAAGCTTGTATTTCTCCACTTCCAGTAGCAGGTTTTGCTTCTATGAAAGCTCTTTGCACAGACATGAATGACAATCCACAAAAAGCTTCTCGTCCATTTGATAAAAACCGTAGTGGTTTTATCATGGGTGAAGGTGCTGGTATTGTTATTTTAGAAAGCTATGAACATGCAGTAGCTCGTGGTGCTGAAATTTATGCTGAGCTCGCAGGTTATGCTTCAACTTCTGATGCTTATCATATGACTAGCCCAGATCCAGAAGCAAAACAGTCTGCTCGTTGTTTCACAAATGTAGTAAAAGATGCAGGTCTTGAATTAACAGATATTGATTATATCAATGCTCATGGTACATCTACTCCATTGAATGAAAGAACTGAAACAGCAGCTATTAAACGTGCTTTTGGTGATCATGCGTATAAATTATCTATCAGCTCTATTAAATCCATGATAGGACACCTTCTTGGTGCTGCTGGTGGTATTGAATGTATCGCTACAGCTTTAGCTGTTAAAAATGATATTATGCCTGCTACAATCAACTATGAAACTCCAGATGAAGAATTAGATTTGGATTATGTACCAAATGTTGCTAGAGAAAGAGTTATCAATGCAGCTATTTCTGATTCTTTAGGTTTTGGCGGTCATAATGCAGCTATTTTATTGAAAAAACTTAAGTAAATCAGGTTTTATAAATGAATTTATCAGAAAAACGCAAACAAAAATTAGGGGAATTAGTCGTTAGATTAGGTGTTAAGTTTAATGATTTAAATTTATTAAATCAAGCTTTGACACATACCTCGTATGCTAATGAGGCTAAAGACCATAGTCTTCATAATGAGCGTTTGGAGTTTTTAGGTGATGCTGTTTTAGAATTAGCTTCTAGCACATATTTATTTAAAACTTTTACGCAAATGCCTGAAGGTGAAATGACAAAAGCTCGTGCCTCTGTTGTTTGTGAGACAAGTTTAGCGAAACTTGCTATGAATTTAAATGTTGGGCAATATTTGTTATTGGGTAAAGGCGAACGCTTAACTGGTGGAGAACATAGACCATCAATTTTAGCAGATGCTTTTGAGTCAATTATTGGAGCTATTTATTTAGACCAAGGTTGGCAGACTGCCTACGAATATGTGCTTGATAAATTAAATGAAGAATTTATTGCTGTAAAATATGGATATAATTTAAAAGATTATAAGACTATTTTGCAAGAAGTAGTGCAGGCAAAAGGACAACATGTTGAGTACAAATTATTGGCAGAAACAGGTCCAGACCATGCAAAAACTTTTGAATTTGCTGTAGTTGTTGATAAAAAAATTGATGGCAAAGGAAAAGGCACTACTAAAAAAGAAGCTGAACAACATGCAGCTTATGAAGCATTAAAAAAATATGGTATAGAGAAATAAAAAAAGGTTAAGACAGATGATGAGATATACTCATTTGTCTTAACCTTTTTTACTTGATGGTAAATATTTTATTTTGAAGAAGATGAAAAATTTTTTTCAATTTTAGATAATAATTCTAATAATAAAATATTTTCTTCTTTAGTTAAGCTTTTTTCTACATCGGAAATTACAGAAATATCCACTTCGTTTAAAGTATCAATAAGCTCGATACCTTTATTCGTTGTAGATAAAAAAAATCGCTCTTTTATCGTTAGGATTAGTAGCTCTTTTAATTAATGCTTTTTGTTCTAATTTGTCGACAAGAACTTTTACATTATTAGGGTCTTTTTGGATAATATCAGCTAATTTTTTCTGGGATATATTTTTATTGATGTGAATTTGATTTAATACCACCCATTGCTCTGGAGTAATATTATATGGGGAAAATTTATGTGTCAAATTTTGATGAATTTTTCTAGCTATGGTACAGATTGTATAGCCTAAAGATTTTTCAAGAAACATTAAAATAACACCTCAATGTTTTAAATATACTTTATTGTAACATAAAATATAAAGGTGAAGATAGATAAAGGAGTCTAAGATATTTAGACTCCTTTTTAATTAGGTATTTATTTAATGGAATTAGCGATGGCTCTATCTATTTCTAATGATAAGTTATTGAGATAATTATCAATGCCTTTTTGACCTAGATAGAATGGATTATTTTCTATGGAAGTAGAATTTACTACATTATTTAATTTAGCATAACCGTTATCAGCGAATAAATGAGCAGTAGTTTCAACAACTACATTATTATCTTGACAATATTGAGAAAAATGTTCTAGGGAAGATTTATATTGGACTTTGTTTTCCATAGATTTAGGAATACCTGTGCCACCCCATTGAGCAGCCATATAAGTTTTACCTTGAGTTTTTACAGGGAAGATAAAAGAAACACAACCAGGAGAATGACCAGGAGTGGATACGACAGTAACAGTAGTATCACCTAAGGTAATTTGTTGTCCGTCTGTTAAAAATTCATCTACAGTACATTTTGGTGAACGAGAACCATTTGCTCCATCAAAAGTATTATTCATATAATAAAAATCAGTATTGCTCATAAAGATTTTAGCATTATATTTATCTTTTAAGTATTGTGCTCCACCATAGTGGTCACCGTGACCATGAGATATCAAGATATATTTTAAATTTTGTGGATTTAATCCTAATTTTTCCATGCCATCAATGATTAATTGGGCGTCGTTATTATCCCACATTGAATCTATGAGTATAATTCCATCAGAAGTTTGCAATGCCCAAGCTACAACGCTTTTTGTACCTATACAATAAAGATTATCAAAAACTTTTGTAGGTGTTAGAGGAGTATTATCAAATAATTCACTAGGTAAATTAGGTGGTGGGGCTGTTTGCGATTTATCTTGTGCATAAGCAACATTAGATAATAAAATACAACAGCAAAAGAGTGTAAATAAAATATTTTTTGCTTTGGCAATATAATACATAAAAAATCCTCCTTTATAATAGTACGTATACGTATAAAATTATATTAGTATGTATACGTACTATTGTCAAATAATAATTTTATTTATTTAATAATTTTATTGACATTATTAGTTTAAATATGATAGAATTTCAAGATGTAAGCCTTAAGAAATTAAGGTTTCCCAACCGCACAAAAAGGTTTATAAATAGTCTTTGACTAACCGTAATTGGCGAGTATTAATTAAGGTAGGTGTAATTGAATGTACGCTATTTTCCAGACAGGCGGAAAACAGTATCGTGTTTCCGAAGGTGACGTTATCACTGTTGAAAAAATCGCAGCTAATGAAGGCGATGTTGTAACTTTTGATCAGGTTTTAACTGTTGTTAATGATGCAGATGTTAAAGTTGGTACTCCAGTTGTTGAAGGTGCTAAAATCACTGCAAAAGTTGAAAAACAAGATAAAGCTAGAAAAATCTTAGTTTTCAAATACAAAGCTAAATCCAACTATCGTCGTCGTCAGGGTCATCGTCAGCCTTTCACTAAATTAACTATTGAAAAAATCGAAGCATAATGATAAAAATATCTGTAATGCGTCAAGATGATGATAAAGTCATCGGTCTTTTAGTAGAAGGACATGCAGGAGCAGGCGCATATGGTCAAGATATTGTATGTGCTGGGATTTCTGCATTGGCTCAGTCAGTTATTTTAGGTTTGGCAAAACATTTACATCGTGAAATAAATTATGATGTAAAGCCCGGATATTTAAGTGTGGCTCTGAAAGATAAAGCTGATGATTTAACAGAAGCTGTCTTTGCTGTAGCTGTACTTGGTTTTGCGGAAATAGAGAAATCTAATCCAAAAAACGTTTCTGTTCTAAATATCAGGAGGTGAATTTGAATGTTCAATTTTGATTTACAGCTTTTCGCTCATAAAAAAGGTGTTAGTAGTACTCGTAACGGTCGTGATAGCGAATCTAAACGTCTTGGCGTTAAAGAACATGCTGGTACTATCGTTACTGCAGGTAGCATTTTAGTTCGTCAGAGAGGTACTCATTTCCATCCAGGTGCTAACGTAGGCATCGGTAAAGATGATACTTTATTCGCTAAAATTGCTGGTCGTGTTGCTTTCGAACGTAAAGGTCGTTACAACCGTCAAATCAGTGTGTATGCTGAATAATTAAGAAATAAAGTCGTAGCCTTTTATTAAAGGGTTACGGCTTTTTTGTTTTACAATGATAAAATTTATTAGATTTTCTATTTTACATTATTGGTGAAGTTTAAATAAAGTAAATATTATTTTATCCTTGTTATAATAATTTATTAAGCTATAAAGATAGAATAATCAGCATAAAAAGTTGTTTTGTTAGTAAAAAATATGTAAATATGTAAACTTTTTTCTTGACTATGTAATAGATAAGTTGTACAATGAATACACTATCAATTAGGGAGATGTAATTATGGTTAAATTTGTTGAAACAAAAACATTAAAAGAAAAAGTTGATGTTTCCACTATTGGTTTTGGAACACATTTTACAGATTATATGTTTGAAATGACTTATGATGAAGGTCAAGGCTGGCATGATGCTCAGATTGTACCTTACGAAGAAATAAAAGTTAGCCCAGCAAATGCAACACTTCATTATGGTCAGGCTATTTTTGAAGGTATGAAAGCTTTCCGTCAGGGCAAAGATGTAGTTATTTTCCGTACTAAAGACCATTTAAATCGTTTAAATAATTCAGCTCGTATTCTTGATATTCCACCAATTGATGTTGATTTAGTATATGATGCTCTTCATCAATTAATCACTATTGAAAAAGATTGGGTACCAAATAAAAAAGGTCAGAGCCTTTATATTCGTCCATTCATCTTTGCAGATGATCCATTCTTAGGTGTTAGCGTATCTAAAAGATATAAATTCTATATCATTCTTTCTCCAGTAGCTGCTTACTATGCACATGGATTTGCTCCAGTAAAAATCATGGTAGAAGATACATATGTTCGTGCAACAAAAGGTGGTTTAGGTGAAGCAAAAACTCCAGCTAACTATGCAGCAAGCCTCCATGCAGGTCTTGAAGCTCACAAAAATGGTTATGACCAAGTATTGTGGTTAGATGGCGTACATCGTAAATACATCGGTGAAGTTGGTTCTATGAACATTTTATTCAAAATTGATGGTAAAATCGTAACTCCTGCTTTAGATGGTACTATTTTAAATGGTATCACAAGAAGAACTGTTCTTGCTGTAGCTAAAGAATGGGGCATGGAAGTAGAAGAACGTCCTATTACTATTGATGAATTAGTAGAAGACTACGAAAATGGTAAATTAGAAGAAGTATTCGGTTCTGGTACAGCAGCTGTAATTTCCCCTGTTGGTGTACTCGGCTATAAAGATAAAGTAATGACTATCAATGATGGTAAAATTGGACCATTTGCTCAAAAAATGTTCAATTATATCACAGGACTTCAAAGTGGTGAAGAAAAAGATATTCATGGCTTCATTGATAAAGTAACAACTGTAGATTAATTTTCTTAAAGATATAAAATATAAAAAAGCTCTCGAGAGATTATTTTTTTCGGGAGCTTTTTTGTTTTAAATTTGTTAGATAATACTTTAGTTGAAAGCTTTTTTGAGAAAATGTTATAATAATCATAATAAAAACTTTGTAATATAAGTATATTTTTGCTAAAATATATATATTTGAAACTAACAGAGATAAAAGGAGGGTTTTTAGTGCCTGTAAAAATAACTATGGAGGATTTAAAGCAAAAGTTAGCGGGTCCTCAATATAAATTAACTCCTCAAAGAAAAATAGTATTGCAGATTTTTTTAGATAGACCTAGCCAGCACTTAAGCGCTGAAGATGTGCATTTTATTTTAAAAGAACAAAAATGCGAAATTGGTTTAGCTACAGTATATCGTAGTTTAGAATTATTGAGCGACTTAAATATTTTAAACTATCTCGATTTTGGCGATGGTTGCCGTCGTTATGAATTAAATGATGCAAGTCCTAATGAACATCAACATCATCATTTAATTTGTGTAGAATGTGGCAAAGTCTTAGAATTTACAGATGACCTTTTAGGTAATCTCGAAGAAAAAATAGAAGATACATGCAAATTCAAAATTGTAGACCATCAGTTAAAATTCTTTGGTTATTGTGAAGATTGTCAGAAAAAGCGTGAAATGAAATCGTGAAAATAAAAACATTTTATTTAAATAGTACAAAAGAAATTATTGTAAAGATAGTAAAAGAAATTTTAGTATTATTTAAAGTAGAAATAAATGATGCAGATGATACTATTTTCGATTACGATGAATTGAAAATAGAGAATATATATGATGATGTGGCTTTAAATGGTGTAAAAACAGTCTTGACTTTGCGTAAAGATGAAAAATTATGGACTTATACAAGACAAAGCTTTTTACATGATGATGAAAGTGTAAAAGCAGGGACTAATCGTTTAATTAAATTAAATTTATATCATATCTTTTGCGAAGATTTACAAGCTAAAAAAGCTCCTTGGGGAATACTTCATGGAGTTAGACCAACAAAAATCGTACACCGTTTAATGGAACAAGGATTAGACCGTCAAGGTGTGATAGGACGTTTACAAGGTGATTATGAGGTACAAATAGATAAAGCAAATTTAATCACAGATATTGCTTATTTACAATTACCTTTCTTGGCAAAAGCAAATGACCCAAAACTCATCAGTGTTTATGTGGGAATTCCATTTTGTCCATCACGTTGTTTATATTGTTCTTTTCCTTCAAGTATATTGCCAAGTAGCGAGATGACTCGCAAATATTTGCAGACTTTAAATTATGAAATTACTAAAATTAAAGCTTTAATAGAACAATATGATTTTAAAGTACAAAGTATTTATGTAGGTGGAGGCACTCCTACAAGTTTAAATGAAAATGATTTTGATGATTTATTATCTTTAGTGGCTAAATCATTTAAAGGCGATTATGTTGAAGAGTTCACTGTGGAAGCAGGCAGACCTGATTCTTTAAGTCTTGAAAAAGCAAATCCATAGTAAAATATGGTGCAGATAGAGTTAGTGTAAATCCACAGACAATGCAAGATAGAACATTATCTTTAATTGGTAGAAAACATACTTCAGCAGATATTTTGCGTGCATTTAAACAAGTGCGTCAAGCTGGTATAAAACATGTGAATACTGATTTAATCATTGGGCTTCCTGGTGAAGATATAAAAGATGCTCAAGATACAATTAATAAAGTAATTGATTTAGCTCCAGATGATATAACTTTGCATGCTTTGGCACTAAAAAAAGGTTCAGAATTAAAGCTTATAAGAGATAATATTGTTTTGCCTGATGATGAAACGGTTCAAGCTATGGCTAAGATAATGACAACTGCTATTGATGAATATGGTTTAATTCCATATTATATTTATCGTCAAGGATATATGAGTGGTCAATTAGAAAATGTAGGTTATAGCAAAAAGGGTCAAGAGGGCATTTATAATATTCAAATAATGGGTGAACGCCAGACTATTTTAGGTGTTGGCGGTGCAGCAACTAGTAAGATTACTTATCCAGGTAAGAGATTACAAACATCATTTAATGCAAAAGATTTATATACTTATTTAAATAGTATAGATAAATATATTGAACGCCGAGCAATGCTTTTAAAAGAAGCTTATGGCGATTAAAAATATGTAGAGGTGATATTTTATATGTTGACAAAAGCTCCTCGTGGAACGAAAGACATACTTCCAGATAAAGTAGGAAATTGGTTATATCTTGAAAATTTAATTAGAAAATTATGCGGTCAATATGGTTACCGTGAAATCAGAACACCTATTTTTGAGCATACTGAATTATTTCAACGTGGTATTGGTGAAACTACTGATGTTGTAGAAAAAGAAATGTATACTTTTACAGATAGAGGTAATAGAAGTATTACTCTTCGTCCTGAAAATACAGCAGCAGCAGTACGCTCTTACTTAGAAAATAAATTATATGCAGATACAAATTTATGCAAATTATTCTACATCGGTTCAATGTTTAGATATGACCGCCCACAAGCTGGTCGTTATCGTGAATTCCATCAGTTTGGTGTAGAAGCTTTAGGTGAAGCAAATCCAGCAGTTGATGCTGAAATCATTTCTTTAGCTGTACAGTTCCTAAAAGATTTAGGGCTTAAAGATATAAAATTATTATTAAACTCTGTAGGTTGTCCAAAATGTAGACCTGTATATCGTCAAAGATTACAAGAGTTTTTCAAACCTGTAATCAATGAGATGTGTGATGATTGTAAATCTCGTTATGATAGAAATCCAATGCGTCTTTTAGATTGTAAAAATGAAAAATGTAAAGAACTTGCTGAAAATGCTCCTGCTATTACTGATTGTCTTTGTGATGAATGTAGTGATCATTTCCATAAAGTACAAGAATTTTTAACAGCTGCGGGTATAGAATTTGAATTAGATCCAGGTCTTGTACGTGGTCTTGATTATTATACTAAGACTGCATTTGAATTGAAATATGTACCACTTGGTGCTCAATCTGCCGTTTTAGGTGGTGGACGCTATGATGGTCTTATTGAAGAATGTGGCGGTAAATTTACACCTGCTGTAGGTTTTGCTACAGGTCTTGAAAGAGTATTGCTCGCTCTTGAAATGCAAAATTTATTGCCTGAAACTAATTATGATACAGATGTATTTATTGTAGCTTTAGGTGATACTGTACAGGCAAAAGCCTTTGAAATTTTAGCTAATTTGCGTAGAGGTGGATTTAAAGCTGCTATGGACTTTGCAGGACGTAGTATGAAAGCTCAAATGAAACAAGCAAATAAAGCTAATGCAAAATTCACTATTATCTTAGGTGAAGATGAATTGCAAGCAAATTCTGTTGTACTTAAAAATATGAATGAAAGTACACAAGAAACAATCTCTATAGATGAATTGCTTAATAAACTCACTACATTAACAAAATAATTATTGAGGTGGAATTAGTAAAATGGAAACAATGGAAGGTATGAAAAGAACTCACCATTGTGGTGAACTTCGTGCCACAAACGAAGGTCAAGAAGTAGTATTATGCGGTTGGGTATCTCACCGTCGTGACCATGGTGGACTTATTTTTATTGATTTACGTGATAGAAGTGGCCTTGTTCAGCTCGTTTTTGCTGAAGATAAAATTGGTGCAGACCAATTTCCAAAAGCAGAATCTCTTCGTTCTGAATTCGTAGTAGCTGTACGTGGTAAAGTTTCTTTACGTGATAAAGAAACAATAAATCCAAATATGGAAACTGGCGAAATTGAAATTTATGCTGAAGAATTACGTATTTTAAATAAAGCATTAACTCCTCCATTCTATATTCAAGATGGTATTGATGTTGATGAAAATGTTCGTTTAAAATATCGTTATTTAGACCTTCGCCGTCCTGAAATGCAGAAAAATATCATGCTTCGTCATCGCGTTACAAAATTAATGCGTGATTACTTTGATGAACATGGTTTCTTAGAAATTGAAACACCAATGCTTACAAAGAGTACTCCAGAAGGTGCACGTGACTATTTAGTTCCTAGCCGTGTAAATCCTGGTAAATTCTATGCATTACCACAATCTCCACAGATTTTCAAACAGTTATTAATGGTAGCTGGCTATGAAAAATATTTCCAAATCGTACGTTGCTTCCGTGATGAAGACTTACGTGCTGACCGTCAGCCTGAATTCACTCAGCTCGATATTGAAATGTCCTTCGTTGACCAAGATTATATCTTAAACTTAATGGAAGGTTTAGTATCTGGCTTATTTGAAAAAACTATCGGCGAAAAAGTACAGACTCCATTCTTACGTATGACTTGGGACGAAGCTATGGAAAGATATGGTTCTGATAAACCAGATATCCGTTTTGGTATGGAACTCATGGATATTTCCGAATACGTTAAAGGCTCTGACTTTAAAGTATTTAAATCTGTACTTGATAATGGCGGACAGGTTAAAGTTATCAAAGTTGATGGCTATGCAAATATTCCTCGCCGTGAACTTGATGGTCTTGTAGAATATGCTCAAAGATATGGTGCAAAAGGTTTAGCATGGATTCAGTACACTGAAACAGAAATCAAATCTCCATTCAAAAAATTCTACAGTGAAGAAACATTCCAGAAAATTAAAGAAGCAACTAATGCTCAGACAGGCGACTTATTACTCGTAGTTGCAGATAAACCACTTGTAGTAGCTCAAGCTCTTGGCGAATTACGTCTTGAAATGGGCCGTCGTCGTGGTCTTATTAACGAAAACGAATATAAATTCCTTTGGGTTGTTGACTTCCCTATGTTTGAATATGATGAAGAAAACAAACGTTGGAAAGCTATGCATCATCCATTCACTGCACCACGTGATGAAGATGTACAATATCTCACAACTGACCCAGGTCGCGTAAAAGCAAAAGCATATGATATGGTATTAAATGGCGTAGAAATCGGTGGCGGTAGCCTTCGTATTTACAACAGCGATACTCAAGAAAAAGTATTTGAAGCAATCGGCTTAACTCCAGAACAAGCTCATGAAAAATTCGGCTTTATGCTTGATGCCTTCAAATATGGTACTCCTCCACATGGCGGACTTGCATTTGGTCTTGACCGTATGGTTATGCTCATGGCTAAACGTAATTCTATTCGTGACGTTATTCCATTCCCTAAAACTCAAAGTGCTGGTTGCTTGATGACACAAGCTCCTTCTGAAGTTGATGCAAAACAGTTACGTGAACTTTCTATTCGTACTGCTGTAGCTCCTAAGAAAAAAGCTGAAAATTAATCATATAGATTATTAAAGATAAAACTTAATATTTTATATTTTGTTTGATAGCATAAGATAAGAAAGAACAGACGTTTTTGTCTGTTCTTTTTTTATTCGTATAGGATTTATTAAATAATAAAGAAAATAGCCATAACTCTAAGGGTTAAAGAGTTATGGCTTTTATATAAATGACAATAAGAGGAGTCATTGGGATAGGTAAGATTTTAATATTTTATTTTAAAACTATTTGATGAACAAGATTGCGTACATCTTCAAGACCATTTTGAGCCATGAGATTATGCAAATACATGAAGGAAACTTGTGCACCAATATAATTTCTAAAATCATTGAATAATTTACCATTTAAATCTTTATCAGAGAAATTGTAATCAGTTTTAGCAATTTCTTTGAGGTAAATTACTGTGTTTTTAGCAACAATACCACTCAATACCCAGTCATGGTCGCCTAAGTGGACAATATAACCTTCTTGATGTTGTGGTGTAGGTAATTTATCTCCAGATTTATCAAGTAAACCATATTTTACAGGATTTTTTTGAGCAATAATACTTGCTGCTTTAATCCAGTTAACTACACTTTCTTCATCTTTATCACTGCCAGGGTGATTATGAGCACAAGCTTGAGCGACAATTTCTTCAGCAGGTAAGTTGCGATAAATAGCTTCAACAAGTCCTAAAATATGATGTGCTCCTGTACCTGCAATGGAGTATTCAGGAAGACAAGTTCCATCTTCATTCCATTGGAATACCCATGGTTTAGCTAAATCATGTAAAGCTTGAGCAGAAAGTACAATATCAGTATTTACAGCATAACCAAAGATTAATTTATAAGTATTGACTACGCCTTCAGAAATAGATAAATTGGCTGCTGTATGAGTTGGAAGTCCTCCAGGATAAGAATGATGGCTAGCATAGCCACTGCCTGGAGCAGAAATGAAATCTTGTGGATTTTTATTAGTTTTTAGTGGTGGAAATAATTGTTCTGGGCTGATGATGGAAGCATCAATCAAGCCTTTATTAGCAAGTTCATTGTAAATATTAGTTACATCTGTAGAAGATGTGTATAATTGCATAAATTTAGGACGTGTATCTTTGATTAAATCTAATGTTTGTTGACGAAGCTTATTATCTGTTATTTTTTCCACACTAGAGATTATGTAATCATAAGCATTATTGACAAGCTGTGAGTTAAGAGGTGCTTTTGTAGCTGGTGGTAAGTCAGATAATTTAATTGGATTTATTTTAAAATTAGAAGGTGTTATTTTTTGAGCGAAAGCTTTATGATTTAAGCCTGTTAAATCAAAAAGTGCAGCTCCAGCTAAAACACCAGCACCTAATTTAAAAAAATTACGACGAGACAAATTTTGCATATATCAACATTCCAATCTGCTAACGGTTGAGCAATATTTTTAAGTTGATTTTAGTATATATAGTGAATGTATAATTTTAATTTAGCTTTAGCTAAATCTAGGTAAATAATTTGCAAAAAATAGATAAAAAAGCATTAAGAATATAAAATATATATCTGATATGCACCCAAAATATTGGACATATTAATTAAGCTACTAATTGAGACTTAGTTCTGTATTCTACGGGACTAAGTCCTTTTAGTTTTATCTTTATCCGTTTTGTATTATAATATTTTATATAAGA
>ENA-OQET01000296-OQET01000296.1-human-gut-metagenome-genome-assembly--contig:-NODE-296-length-27586-cov-4.707637_pt1 | contig 27586 bp, 30 predicted proteins | sample MGYA00242800_ERZ504645 | MGnify/ENA primary metagenome ERZ504645 (study PRJEB26092, sample SAMD00036308) | human gut metagenome | host: Homo sapiens | study: EMG produced TPA metagenomics assembly of... | reverse complement strand
GCCTTCAATAGCCACGCTGCAGTGTTTGAAGTATATCTGGTAAGAGCAAAGACACGACTCGTTTGTTTTTTTGCAGATATTAAAAAGAAAACGTGGGTAGTATAAAAGTTTGATTATGGTATGGCGCAAAGGTAGAGCGGCAGCGGTGCGTCGAGGTCGCCGCACCCTACAAGTTATATATCAATAAAATTGTGCAAAATCTGTGGGTGGATAATATTCTGCCACACCATACACATCCTTCCACTCCAAAACAAGCAAAAAATCCGCCGCATCAAAAAATCAACACGGCGGATTTTTATTTCATCTCACTGTATATTTCCCTCGCGCGGGTCGTCAGGGCTTCCTGCGTATTTTTTGTCACCCCGTCTATCACTTCGTCGAGTAATTGGGCGAGCACCGCGCCGAGCTTTCTGCCCTGCGGGATGCCGATATCCATGAGCGTGCGCCCGTTTATCTGGAGCTCGCGCAGCGACAGGCACGGCTTCTGCGCCGCCAAATTCTTCGCAGTTTCTTCGGCATCGGCTATCTGATCGAGTCGGTATCTGTATTCCGGCGACTGCGCGAGCACATCGGCGCGCATGACCTTGAGCAATTTAAGCACGCCGTCGAGACCGAATTTTGAGAGATAGCGCGGCATTTTTTCCGTGTTTTCATATAGCTCCCAGCGGTCGTGGTTGCTGACGAGGAACAGAATTTCATCTCTGAATTTGTTCGACACTTTGAGCCGCGCGAGTATCTGCGCCGAAATCTCCGCACTGATTCGCTGATGCCCGTAAAAATGCGCAACACCGTTTTCGTCGAATTTTTTGACGGCGGGCTTGCCGCAGTCATGCAGGAGCATCGCAAAGCGCAGCGTCGGCTCGGGGTCGATGCTCTCGACGGCTATTAGCGTGTGTTCGTATATATCATAGCAGTGGTGCGGGTTGTCGTGGCTGTTTTTGTACATCGGCTGAAGCTCCGGCAGGATTTCAAACAGCACCGGGGCAAAGTCCGTTAGAATTCGCTTTGCGCCTTTTCCGCAGACGAGCTTTAACAGCTCTTTTGCTATGCGCTCTTCTGAAATATTTCCGAGCAGAGCGCGGTTTTTCAAAAGGCTCTGCGCGGGTTTTCTCCTCAATTTCAAAATCGAGCGCGGACGCAAAGCGCAGGGCGCGCAGAATTCGCAGGGCATCTTCGTTAAAACGCCTGTCCGGGTCGCCGACACAGCGGATTATTTTGTTCTTGAGGTCATTCTGACCGCCGAAAAGATCGACCGTCCCGGTCTTTTTGCTGTAAGCCATGGCGTTGACCGTAAAATCACGCCTGCCGAGATCCGCGCCGAGATTGGAAGTAAAAGTCACGCTTTTCGGGTGCCTGTTGTCCTCATATTCGCCGTCGAGGCGGAAAGTCGTTATTTCAAGCGGCTCGCCGTCGATAACTACTGTCACCGTGCCGTGCTTTATGCCCGTGTCGATGCAGTGAAAGTCTGCAAACACGGATTTCATATCCTCCGGCTTCGCCGAGGTCGTTATGTCCCAGTCGTTCGGAATTTTTCCGAGCAGGCTGTCGCGCACGCATCCGCCGACGGCATATGCCTCGAAACCCGCCGACTGAAGCAGGTTTATCGCGGTGTCAACATTTTTCGGCATATCCATCGTCAAGCGGTTCAACTCCTTTACAACAAAGATATTTTATCATATAATTGTCACCGGATACAAGAGAAAAAGGAGCAAGAACATGAACATACAGATTTTCGGAAAATCAAAATGCTTCGACACGAAAAAGGCGGAGCGCTGGTTCAAGGAGCGCAGGATAAAATATCAGCTCATCGATGTTGCAAAATACGGCATGAGCCGCGGTGAATACGCCTCGGTCAAGAAAGCCGTCGGCGGCATGGACAAATTATTCGACGAGAAGAGCAAGGCATACGAACAGCAGTTCATAAAATATCTCGCGCACGACGAGGACAAAGAGGAGAAGCTGTTCGAACACCCAGAATTATTCAAGACCCCGATAGTCCGAAACGGCAAGCAGGCAACGGTCGGCTACTGTCCGGAGATATGGAAAGATTGGGAATAATTTCGTTCGCACTCAAAGCATAAATTTCTAATTTTCACGAAAGGAGACCCGATATGCCAAACAGAATCTGGCTCTGCGGCGACACGCATATGCATTCTTCAATCAGCGACGGAAAATACACGCCCGACGAGCTCATTGAAAAATGTCAAACCAAGGGTCTCGACTGGATAATAATCACCGACCACAACAAAAACGCGGTCGGCGACAAAAGCTATTATTCAGAAAATCTGCTCGTCATTCCCGGCGCCGAATACACCGGGCGAAACGGGCACATGAATATATTCGGGAGCGGGTTGCCCGAATTTGACGGCACGCGCCCGGAGAAATACGAACAGTATCTTTCAATGTCCGCTCTCGCTCATTCAAACGGATGCACGGTGTCAATAAACCACCCGTTTTGCAGCCGCTTCGGATGGAGGATGCCGCTCGAAGATTTTCCGGCGGACTGCGTTGAAATCTGGAACATGTTCATGCATCAGAGCAACATGACCTGCATCAGTTGGTGGGAGCGGCAGATTCTCGGCGGCAGGCGAATCGCGGCAGTTGGCGGTAGCGACTATCACCGCGACTACGGCACATCGGATATGCTCGCTTCGCCGACAACATTCGTCTTTGCCGAATCAAACAGCGAAAAAGATATCTTATATGCCCTGCGCCGCGGCAACTCGTTTATCACTAACTCGCCCGATGCGTCGAGGCTCGTTTTGTCATATAGAGACTGCGTTCAGGGCGATGAAGTTAAATTTGTCCCGGGGATGAAAGTTCATCTGCACGCCGAAAAACTCAGAAAAAATATGACCCTGCGCGTGTTCAACAACGAAAAAATCATATATGAACACAGAATCGGCGGCGAATCGGAATTCGACGAAGATATCTCTATAATAGAAAAAGGCTTTGTCCGCGCGCAGATAACATACCGTCTGCGCGGATTCAGAAAGGCATTTTTCAACATCAAAATGGCTCTATGGAGACCGAAAGAGAAAAATATCCCGTATGATACCGCCGTGTGGTGCATGACTAACCCGATGTGGATAGTGTAAATATATTTTCAGAATTTTAAGTTGACCGTGCGGACATATTTTATTGCCTTATAACATGTAAGGTGCGGCGACTTCGCCGCACCGATGCCGCGCAAGTGACATGCAATCTTTGTAAAGATTTATTCTGCCGACCGTAGGGGCGGATATCATCCGCCACTACAATATTGTGCTGATTTATAACAAAAAGGAACTGCACACGGCAGTTCCTTTTTATTATTCAGATTTTTACTATATATCCGTCCTTGCGCGGTGGACGCGCAGTGGGTTCGGCGACGGAATAGCCGAGGGCTATCGAGCCGACTCCGCGCAGGGTTTCGGGCAGATTCCACTCGCGCAGTAATTTTTTTGCCCTCTTCGCTGTCGAATATCTCGCGCTCCCTGTGAACCCAGACCGAGCCCAAATCGCAGGCGTGAGCGGCGAGCATCAGATTTTCGAGCACGCAGCTGCCGTCCTCAACAAATGTGTTTGCGCTCGGATCCGCGAGCACGAGAACAACGGTCGGCGCGCCGTAATATGGGTCTTTGTCGACGCCCATTATCGCGGCGTTGAGCTTCGAGAGCTTTTCGCGGTACTTTTTATCGGACACCGCGATTATAACAGGCGACTGGCGATTCATGCCCGTCGGCGCATAAGTGCCCGCTTCGAGGACTGCGTCGAGCAGATCTTCCGGTATAGAATCAGGCTTGAAGCTGCGCGTGCTGCGGCGGGTTTTTATCATCTCAAGAAAATCTCTGTTCATGTTTTTTCCTTTCAAAAAGCTTTCAGGACAGCGTATCAAATTGATACCGCCGCCCTGAAAGCACCTCTATTCATATCTCCTATACTTTCTTTATTCTGACATCCAAATATAGCCAAATTGTGTTCAAATTGTGAACATTTTTTGATTTCAGATAAATTTAAGGAAATATTTATTTATTTTGTCTACTTTAGCTTACTTTTTCTTGGCTTTGGGCAGTATCACGCAAACAAGAATGACGCACACGGCGGCAACTGCCGCAATGATTATCCATTTAGTGTTCGAGGTGTTCTGACCCGTTACGGGAACCATTTCTTCTGCAAAAGCGGTTATTGCCGCCGCAGCAACGCTTATCGCCATCAGAGCCGCCAGAACTATGGCGACCACTCTTGTCCATATTCCTCTCTTCTGCATTTTTATCATCCTTTCGTTCGGGCGTTATTTTACGCCGAGAATTTTTTCAATAGATTCGCCGAGCTTCTCGCCGAGAGCCGAGGAGTGATTTTCATCCTTGCCGCAGGCGGTTATATATGCCTTGAGCTTCGGCTCGGTGCCGGACGGGCGGACTATGACGCTGTTGCCGTCGGGCAGTTTATATGCGAGAACATTTGACTTCGGCAGGTCTATCGCGCTTATTTTACCGCTCATTATATCAACGCGCTCGGACTTTTTGTAGTCGGCGGTCTCAATAACCTTCATGTCCGCTATCTCTTCTGGGGCGTGCTCTCTGAGCGAGGTCATGATAGCGCCCATCTTCTCCATTCCGCTCTCGCCCTCGAAAGTGAAGTTGAGAAGAATGTTCTTGTAGTAGCCGTATTTTTCATATATCTCGGTCATCTTCTGGGCGAGAGTCTTGCCCTGAGATTTATAATATGCCGCCATCTCGCAGACAAGGAGGGACGCGACTACCGCATCCTTGTCTCTCGCGTGCAAGCCCGAAAGATAACCGTAGCTCTCTTCCATACCGAGAATAAATCTGTTGCCCTCGTTTTTCTTTTCGAGATCAGTCGCAAATTCGCCGATATATTTAAATCCTGTCAGCACATCATGTATCGCGCAGCCGTAGCTCTCCGCGACGCGGTCAACGAGCGAAGTCGTAACGAACGACTTGACTATAACGGGATCTTTGGGCAGAGTGCCGGCATTTTTCATCGAAGAGAGAATATACTCGGTCAGCAGAACGCCGACTTCGTTGCCGCTCATGAGCCTGTAATCGTCTCCGGTGTTGACGGCGATGCCGACGCGGTCGCAATCGGGGTCGGTCGCGAGGAGCAGATCGACATTCTTGCCCTCGGCAAGCTTCAGAGCCTCTTCAAAAGCCTGACGAATCTCAGGGTTCGGATAGGGGCAGGTCGGGAAGTGGCCGTCCGGGTTCTCCTGAGAGGGGACTACCGTAACATCGTCGAAGCCCGCGCGCTTGAGCACCTCGCGGACAGGCTTGTTGCCCGTGCCGTTGAGGGGAGTGTAAATCAGCTTAAGCTTGCCCTTTGAGACGGCGTCGGGATTGACTCTGCGCGAGAGGACGCACTCATAAAATGCCTCGTTCACGCTGCTGTCAATAAATTCAATCTTTCCGCTCTTTATGCCCTCGTCGAAGTCCATGGTGCGGACATCGTCGAAGATATCAACTTTTCTGATGCACTCGTATGTGGCGTTCGCCTCGGCATCGGTCATCTGATAGCCTTCGTGCGAATAGCACTTGTAGCCGTTGTACTTCGCGGGGTTGTGGCTGGCGGTAATTATTATGCCGGAGCTGCAATGGAGCTTTCTCACGGCGAAAGAGAGCATCGGGGTCGGAACCAATTCGGGATAAATATATACTTTTATTCCGTTTGCGGCGAGCACGCCTGCCGCGCCCTTTGCGAAAACATCCGAGTTGATTCTCGAATCGTGCGCTATCGCGACGGACGGGGAATCATACTTTGCGTTGAGATAATCCGCCAGACCCTGGGTCGCCTGGTTGACGGTGAAAACATTCATTCTGTTTGTGCCCGCGCCGAGAACTCCGCGCAGACCGCCCGTGCCAAATTCGAGCGCACGGTAAAATCTATCCGATATCTCATCCTCTTTGCCTTCAATGGCGGAAAGCTCGTCATGAAGTTCAGCATTGCCCTCGGTCTTTTTCAGCCAGAGGTCATAGAGATCTTTGATTTCCTGTTTCATTGTTCTGCTCCTTTCGAAAGCCGGTGGCATCGGCTTACTCATATAATATTATAATACCTTTATATCTTTTCATCAACCACTATTTGAGCAAATTTACCATTTGTTTATTTTATCCGGCACATAAATTTATAGTCTTGCCGTCTGTCTTTTATGCGTCATGTGTGGTATAATTAACGGCAGTATTAATAAAGCCATGTAAAAAAATGTTTTTTGCGTTCAATCGGAGATAATACTATGGAGAAAGAAACAAACAGCTTTTCGCAGGGACTGCGCGACGGAATGCCTATATGCTTAGGCTATCTGTCGGTCGCCTTTGCGTTCGGAATATTCACGGTCAGCCACGGACTCACAGCGTGGGAAGCCGTAATGATCTCGATGACAAATGTCACATCCGCCGGGCAGTTGGCGGCGGTGCCGATAATCGCGGGCGGCGGATCGCTGTTTGAGCTGGCGCTGACGCAGTTTGTTATCAATATGCGCTATTCGCTCATGTCCGTCTCGCTCTCGCAGAAGCTCGGAAAGAGCGTGAGATTGATTGATAGATTTTTAATATCGTTTGTCAATACAGATGAAGTTTTCGCGGTCGCTATCTCAAAAGGCGCGCCGCTCGGCAGAAAATATCTCTACGGACTGACCCTGACTCCCTATCTCGGCTGGAGCCTCGGTACTCTCCTGGGTGCGGTCGCCGGAAATATCCTGCCCGCAATGCTCGTCTCCGCCCTCGGAATCGCGATATATGGAATGTTTATAGCGATAATAGTCCCGCCCGCGAAAAAGAGCCTGCCTACTCTGCTCTGCATTTTGACGGCAATCGCTCTGAGCTGCGCATTTAAATTTATTCCCGTGCTCTCAAAAGTGCCGAGCGGTTTCGCTATAATTATCTGCGCCGTTGCGGCGAGCGTGCTGTTTGCGCTCGTGGCCCCGATAAAAGAGGAGCAGACAGAGGAGGTGAGCGCCGATGAATAACTACATTCAGTTTTTCTCCGGTCTTGCCGTCATGGCGGGAGTTACATATCTCGTCAGGATGCTCCCGCTCGTCTTGGTCAAGAAAAAGATAGAAAACAGATTCATAAATTCTTTTCTCTATTATGTCCCGTATGCGGTGCTCGCCGTTATGACGGTTCCCGCGATATTTTCATCCACAGCGAGTCTCCCGAGCGCGATAGCGGGCTTTGTTGTGGCTTTGATTCTCGCATATTTCGAGCGCGGTCTGCTGACCGTTGCCGCCGCGTCCTGCGCCGCCGTGTTCATAGCGGAGCTGATAATGAAATTCATTCACTGAGGTAATATAAAATGGTACTGCGCGAAGTTTCTAAAATAGATGTAAATTATGTAAAAAAGCTATACAGAGAAGCTTTTCCGATAAGAGAGAGAATGCCTTTTTCGAGGCTTTTAAAATTACAGAAGAATAATATAATAAAAATGTTTGCCGCATATGAAAACGGCGAACCCTGCGCTCTCGCGATAACCTGCACGGGCAGCAAATCGGTGCTTCTGATGTACCTCGCCGTTGACGGCAACAAGCGCGGTCAAGGACTGGGCTCAAAAATCATCCCCGCCCTGTGCGAGACTTTCCCGCGCCGCAATCTCCTGCTCGAAATAGAAAAGCCGGACGAAAACAAGCCGATGACCGTTCGCAGAAAAGAATTTTATCTTCGCTGCGGACTGCGCGAGACGGGGACGGAGATATCTCTCGCCGGAGTTCCGATGGAGATTCTCATAAAGGGCGACGGCGAGTTCGACAAATACGAATATCTCGATATCTACCGCAAACACTTCGGAAGAAAAATGGCGAAGCTGCTGCTGAAAATCAAATAAATTAAGCCGGAAGATTTTTCTTCCGGCTTTTAGTCTGTCAAAAAACCTATTATTTCATGGTCTCAAGGCTCACCTGTATAATGGGAGCTGTCACGGCTTCGCCGTGACTGATGGGTTGTTGTATGAAAGTTAAAAAACAGCAATTTTGAAAATTTTCAACTTTTTCAAAACAATCCCTACGACGCTACGCGCCACCTCCATTTACACAAGAGATGCATTGATTCTGATTCCTGCGAAGCCCAAAAAATCAGGTTTATCGAAATGTTGTAAGCCGGAAGAAAAAATCTTCCGGCTTTAATTTTATATATTTATTGTTTCTTCAATCTGCCCCGCTTCAATCGCCGGCTCTTCGATTTCAATGGTTTTCATCTTTTTGCTGTTAAACACTTCGTCAAGCTTTTTACACAGTGCGTTTATTCTTATCAGCTTGAAAAGCTGTATTCTCAGAAGGTCTATTACTATACATATTATAAATACAGCGAGCGCCATTGCAACCGAGCCGAAAATCATCGCCGCCGTGCCGTGATTGACGAGCGGCATCGCGATATCTTTCATCAGCTTATTAAACACGAGCGGGTGAGTATGTATCAGATAAACTCCGAGAGCGGCGGGGGTTATATAATTTATAAACTTCTCCGTTTTCTTTCCGAATTTCAGCTTCGAGAAGAATATGAAAAGGAAGATTGCGGACAAGACCACAAAAGGCGAGGTATATGTCAGGTAGTTCACCGTGTCGTCTGTAAATATCTTTTTCATCGGATCTTTTAAAAATATATTTAGCGCAAAATTGCATCCGACGGATATTATATAAAATAACAGTGCACTGTACCATTTCATCTTCGCGCCGACGCCGAATTTTTTCATATACGCGCCGACAAGATACATGACCATGAGCCATATCGGGCTGTAGCCCTCGGAAAATTTGAATCCGTCTTTTCCGATTATAAACGAACCCGTTGTCAGAAGCAAAATAACAGCTATAACCGCAGTGAAGCTCTTCTTATCTGCCGCCTCTGCGAATTTGTTCATCATCGGGATGAATAAATACATCAGAAAATACGCGGTCATGTACCAATACTGCTTTGAAACTATCGGCGTCAGTGCATAGACTATATTCTGCGCGCTGAAAAATTCGCGGTAGATTGATATCATAATCGCGGACAGACCGACGCTGTAGAAAAATACTTCGAACCACAATTCTGTTATCCTCGACGGCTTTATCTTTTTGCCGAGCATAAGATACCCGCTGACGAGTGCGTAGCAGTTGACCGCGCAGAATGCCGCATTCTGCATGAAATAAACCGGATAATAGCTGCTTGTTCCCGCGGCAGCTCCGGTTATCCCGCCCATTCCCAGAACATGAAGCAAGGCTATCATGAACATAGAAAACAGCTTAAAGAGGTTAATTCCGGTGTTCCTCTTTTTCATTTGTTATCCCCTCACTCAGATATTTGAAAGACTGTCAACATACTCCGTGCGTTTGAGCAGCGTTGACGACGATATCTGTGAAATATAGACGTGCGTTTTTTGGTCTCTGCCGATGCAGACTATAAACGATTTCGGAAGATCGGTGCAGACATTCGTAACGCAGCCGTCCTTTTCGGCCTTCGCGAGATAATCGCGTGTGGCTTTTGAAACAGTCGAAGTATCGAGGTCAAAAATTCCGACTATCTCGTCCATGCTCACGACCTTGTCCTGACCGAGATGAAGATACATCAGTCTCCCTCCTCATATTTCATTTATACTGCCGTCCGTCATCTCAAACGCTTTACCCTTCTGCAGCCGCAGCAGCTGGGACGGATCGCAGCAGGTTATGAAAACCTGTCTTTTTCCGAGGCGTTCGAGCAGCAGTTCCTGACGCCCGTCGTCAAGCTCGCTCATAACATCGTCGAGCAGGATTATCGGGCTTTCGTCCGTGATTTTTTCGAGTATGTCCGCCTCGGCTAATTTTAATGAGAGGGCACAGGATCTCTGCTGACCCTGCGAGCCATAGATGCGGGCATTCCTGTTGTTTATAAAAAATGAAAGATCGTCTTTGTGCGGGCCGGTGCCTGTAAACTGGCGTCGGATATCGGTCTCGCGGCTTTTTTCGAGCTCGTCGAGCATGGTCTGCGCCGCCGATTGTTCGTCAAAATCGGTAGCTTTGCAGAATGTATCATATCTGACCGTCAGCTTTTCGCGCCCAGCGGTTATTCCTGAATAATTTTCCGCAGCCTGCTTTTTTATCATGTCGAGATATTCAAAGCGGTAGCGAAGTATTTTTGCTCCGAGAGCGGACAGCTGTGCGTCCCATGAAAAAAACATATCGGAGCTTATATTCCCGCTCGCCGCAGCCTGACGCAGCAGCGCGTTGCGCTCGGAGAGAGTTTTGATATATCTTGAAAGTATTCCTGCATAGTTTGGTTTGACAAGGCTTATAGCTATGTCTATAAATTTTCTGCGCTCGCCCGGTCCGTCCTGGACTATAGACAGCGTTGCCGGGGAAAACAGCACCGCCGGGAACTCACCGATGAGTCTTCGCGGAGTGTCTTTATGAACGCCGTTTATCCACACATTCTTTTTATCCGTCAGTTCGAGCCGAGCCGCCTGATCTCTGTCAAATGCAAAAAAGCTTATATCGAGCATACTGCGCTCGCAGTTCTCGCGTATAAGCTGGGAATTTTTCCTTGTCCTGAAGCTGTGGCAACCGGTAAAGAGCCAGATGCTCTCAATGAGATTTGTCTTGCCCTGTCCGTTTTCGCCGAAAATTATATTTATAGACCTGTCCGGCGAAATTACTGCATTTTCAAGATTGCGGAAGTCTTTTGCATTGTGCTGTGTTACATACATATCAGATAACTTTGTATATTTTGTGTTCAAATTCAGCCGTATCTCCCGGACGGAGCTTCTTGCCGCGCGAAGTGCAGACTTCGCCGTTGACTTTTACTTCTCCGTCCTGGATAACGAACTTTGCGTGTCCGCCGGTCACAACTGCATCGCAGAGCTTCAAAAAAGCGTCGAGGCGGATAAACTCGGTGTCTATCTTTTTCTCCGTGACCGGTTTCTCTTTTATTCTGACTTTGAGTTTTTTAACCATTTTTATCCTTCTTACTCAGTCTTTATTCTAACGGGCAGCACGAGGAACAGGAAGCTGTCGCCTTCGGGCGGAAGGATTATTATCGGCGAGACGGGGCCGTTGAGCTTGAAATTGACTTCGTCTGTATCCGCAACGCGCAGTGCATCGGTCAGATACTTGTTATTGAAACCTATTTCAACATCGTCGCCATCTATCTCGGCCGAAACGCTGTCGCTCGCAGTACCGAGCGAGGTTACGCTCGAGAGTCTTATCATATTGTCTGCGAAAACGCACTTGATGGGGCTCTTGTACTTCTCGCTGATAATGAGCGACGCGCGGTCGATCGAATTTATCATGTCGCGGGTGTTGACTCTGACTCTTGTTGTGCATTTGGGCGGAATAGCGGATTCGTAATTTAAAAATTCGCCCTCAAGAAGTCTCGAAACGACGCTGTAAGAGCCGATTTCAAAGACAATATGTCTCTTGCCGACTCCGAGCGAGATAGTTCCGTCATCGTCGTTCATCAATTTCATTATTTCAGAAAGAGTCTTCGCGGGGACGATAAACGAGATATCGTCGCCGGAATAATCTATATTCTCTTTTCTGACGGCGAGTCTGAATCCGTCAATTGCAATGAGCTTCAGTATATTGCCGCTGATATCAAACTTGACGCCTGTGTGAACGATCTTGCTGTCGTTAACTGCGACGGCGAATATAGTCTGCCTGACCATATCTTTTAAAACGCCCTGATTGATAACAATAGGATATCCGCCGGAGACTGACGGGAGCTCGGGATATTCCTCAGCGCTCATGCCGATAAGCGAATATTTTGCGTTGCCGCTGACTATGCTTGCAAGAAGTCTCGCATCGGACTCAAAGCGCACGCTCTCGCCGGGGAGCTTGCGCATAATGTCGCAGAGAATGCGGGCGTTGATAATTATCGAGCCCTCTTCTTCGACTGTCGCCTTTATTGCGGTATTTATGCCGAGTTCAAGGTCATAGCCCGTGAGAATAAGCTGACCGCTGACTGCTTTTATGAGAATACCTTCTACTGCGGGTATCGATGTTTTGGTCGATACTGCTCTCTGCACGTTGAGGCAAGCCTCGGAGAGCTCCGCTGTGCCGCAAACAAATTTCATGAAAGATCCTCCCTGTCTGTGAATAAATAAATATTATATTTAGTAGTAGTAGTAGAGGGTGTTGAAAGTGAGGAAAAGTGCCTCTGTCCCTTTACTGTCAATGAAACCGCGATTTTGAGTTTTCCACATCGTATGAGGAAAAATTTTTACTTTTCCACACCCTTAAAAACACCGATGTGGAAAGTGTGGAAAACCGGTATGTGGAAAACTAAAAGAATGTGGAAAACTTTTCTTTTTATCAGAGCTCTTTTCTGCCCTCGATAGCCTTTGTGAGAGTGAAATTATCGGCATATTCAAGATCCGCGCCGACGGGGATTCCGTAAGCAAGGCGCGATACTTTCACTCCGAGCGGCTTTACAAGCCTTGAGATAAACAGAGCCGTGACATCACCCTCGGCTGTCGGATTGGTCGCCATTATAAGCTCTTTTACTTCGCCGTCGCCAAGTCTGTTGACAAGCTCTTTTATGCAGAGATCGTCCGGACCGACTCCGTTCATCGGGGATATCAGCCCGTGGAGAACGTGATATACTCCGCCGAACTCGTGCGTGCGCTCGATAGCCATGACCGCTTTCGGGTCTTCGACAACACAGATAACGCTCTTGTCCCTCGACGGGCTCTTGCATATCGGGCAGAGCTCCGCGTCGGTTAAGTCACAGCATATTGGGCAGCGGTGAATTTTTTGTCTTCGCCTCAACTATCGTGTCGGCAAATTCTTTTGCCTGCTCGTCCGTCATCGAAAGAATGTGATAGGCGAGCCTTTGGGCGTTTTTTCTGCCGATTCCCGGCAGGCGCTCAAACTGTTCTATCAATCTAGCGAGCGGAGCGGCATTATTCTGCGCCATATCAGAAAAGTCCGGGGATGGAAAGTCCGCCCTTGGCGCGCTCCATGCCCTGCTCCATAGCGTCGTTAGCCTTGCGCACGCTCTCGTTGAAAGCGGCGATTATCAGATCCTCGAGCATCTCCGGCTCTTCGGGGTCGATTATCTCGGGAGCCATCTTGATGGAAACAGCCTCGTGGCGTCCGTTGACAGTCACTTCAACAGCTCCGCCGCCTGCGCTCGCGGTGAACTCGGTCTCTTCGACCTCCTGCTGGACGCGGGCCATCTCCTCCTGCATCTCCTGGATTTTCTTCATCATATTTGCACTGCCGCCCTGCTGGGCGCCGGGGATTCTTGCTTTCATGATTATTTCTCCTTACTTCAACTGTTTTTGAAATCGTTTATTTTTTTATAAGCCCTTCGAGCGGGTCTTTGCCGCTGTGCTGTTCGGGGGCTTTATAAAGACCTATTTTATACCGTTTGCCGGTGACTGCGAAAATTGCTTTCATTAAGAGCACTGCGTGGGTGTCCTGCTTGATGAAAGACGAGAGCGCGGGATTCTCACTTTTTATAAGAATAAAGTTGTCGCGCTCATATCCGCTCGCGCCGTTGAGTATTCCGTGGAGCGGCGCATCGACTTTCTGAAGCTCGTCCATGACCTCTGCCCAGCGGGAGAACTGAACTGTCTCGCCGTTCGTGCCCTCGGGTGATGGCGCGGGAGCGTGATGCTCGGTAGGAACTTCCGCTTTCGGCTCGTGAGCCTTTTCTTTTATATCAGCTTTCTGCGGCTCGGGAGCTTTTTTCACTTCTTCCGCTTTTGTCTGCTGTCGAGGCTCGGAAACGGCTGTTTTAATTTGTTCGGGAGCTTTCGGCTTATTTTCAACGGGCACAGCACTGCTTACCGCCGTGAAATTGCCGGAAGCCAATTTCGCTTCGAGCGCGGATATTCTTCTAAGCAGAGCGTCATTTTCCGAATCGAGCGACTCGGAGCAGAGCTTCACGAACGCCATTTCGAGCGGTATTCTCTTGTTAGACGAGCGCTTTATCTGCGAGAATGTGTCTTCGATAATATTTAAATCATAGAGCAGCTCTTCGAGCGGCAGTTTTTCCGCGAGAGTTTTCAGAGATTTCAGTTCATCGTCTGTAGCTATCAGAATGCTGTCCGCATTTTTGACCGTTTTGACTATCATTAAGTCACGCAGATGAAACATGAACTCGGAGCAGAGACGCTCCATATCGCAGGAGTTCATGTGCAGCTCGTTAATTATTCCGAGAGCTGAGGCGCAGTCCTTTTTAATTATACATTCGGACAGGCGCATCAGATAGTCGCGCCCTGCGAGTCCCGCGCTCTTTGTAACGACTTCGCTTGTTATATGTTCGTCGACTGCACAGCATCTGTCGAGTAGCGAGAGCGCATCACGCAGCGCTCCGTCGGCAACTTTCGCTATCAGCGCGGCGGCGTCCTCGTCGAGAGTGATATTCTCATGCTCGGCGACATATTGGAGTCTCGCGCAGATATCTTCGGGCGTTATTCTCTTGAAGTCAAATCTCTGGCAGCGCGAAAGAATAGTCGCGGGGAGCTTGTGTACTTCTGTAGTAGCGAGGATAAATATAACATGCTCCGGCGGCTCTTCGAGAATTTTCAGAAGAGCGTTGAACGCGCCGGTCGAGAGCATATGCACCTCGTCTATAATATAGACTCTGTACTTCGCTTTAACAGGCGTGAAATTCGCTTCGTCGCGAAGATCGCGGATATTGTCAACGCCGTTGTTTGAAGCGGCGTCTATTTCAATAACATCGAGCACCGAGCCGTTATCAATGCCGCGGCATATCTCGCACTCGTTGCAGGGGTCGCCGTCATGCGGCGAGAGGCAGTTGACCGCCTTTGAAAGAATCTTCGCACAGGTGGTCTTGCCCGTTCCGCGCGAGCCGGTGAACAGATAGGCGTGGGCGACCCTGCCGCTGACGAGCTCATTCTTGAGCGTCGCGGTTATATGGGGCTGACCGTAGACCTCTTCAAAAGTCTGCGGACGCCATTTTCTGTAGAGCACGCGGTACATAACAGACCGTCCTTTAAAAATACTTTTTGATAAAAACAAAAACGAGCCTTTATCTTGGTCATGCGGCGGGCAGGCGGACTGTGGCGCACAGTGCAGACCGCTTAATGCTGCTCGGTTCCCCGCCTGACATGGTTCACGGCGCCCCGCCGCACAGGACCCGCCACGCCACATGACCAAAACAAAGCCTCGCTTAAGATGCTTATCAAGTTACTAAGATATTATAATATATATTTGAATCAATTACAAGTGCTATATACTATAATAATATGCAAAATTTTTTGTTTTCCTGGTTTTGTATAAGTTACCTTGAAAACTGAACAGTAAAGATTTGATTTTTTAAAAGCCTGATTTATAAACAGATATTTACATCTTCCGGCAATATTCCTCCGATTTGTTTTATAAGCAATGTTTTCTGCTTTTCATGGGTAAACAAGTATGATATAATAAAAATATGTATAAGAAAGGAAGTCTTATCATGACAAAGCTCAAGAAATTCGGCGGAAAATACAAAGACGAGACCGTTGAGAGAATAGCGCGGTACTTCGGATTCAGCGCGGGTCTGCATTTCGGCACGGACAAGCCCGACGAGAGCCGAATGAAAGCGGCGAAAAAGACGCTCAAAGAGTGGACCCACGGAAACGGCGAATTATTTGTGATAGTTGACGAAAAAGACACAGTCGGCTTTGTCCATATAAATTACCGCACGGGCAACACCGCGTGGATAGAAGATATCTATGTTGATGAACTGAAACGCGGACAGGGAATCGCCACGCGCGTTATAGGTCTTGCGGAAGATAAGATAAAATCCCACAGAGGCTATACTTCGATCTGCCTCGAAGCTTCGCCCGATAACAAAGCCGCTCTCGCGCTCTATCATAAGCTCGGCTATATCACGCTCGGCATGATAACCGTGCGCAAAGAGATATATAAAAACGACAAAAAGAACGAAACCGAGCTTTTCGGACTGACTTATAAATACTGAGGTGCAGCATGGAATACAAATTCAATCATTTTAACTTCAATGTAAAAAATCTCGACGAGAGCATAAAATTCTATAACGAAGCTCTCGGACTCAAAGAAATCCGCCGCAAAGAAGCGTCGGACGGCTCTTTTACAATAGTTTTCATGGGCGACGGCAGCGGCACTTTTTCTCTTGAGCTCACCTGTCTCAAAGATCACCCGCAGGCATATGATTTGGGCGAATGTGAATTTCATCTCGCGCTGACTGCGGACGACTACGAGGCCTCGCTCAAAAAGCATAAAGAGATGGACTGCGTCTGCTATATAAACGAGGGTATGGGGATATATTTTATCTCTGACCCGGACGGATATTGGATAGAGATAATCCCGAAGAGGTAAGATATGACAAAAAAGCAAAAGGCCGCCCTCGCTGTGGCGGCGCTCGAAAAAGAATATCCGGATGCTCTGTGTTCGCTTGAAGAAAAGGAGCCTTATCGCCTGCTGATAGCAGTCAGACTCTCGGCTCAGTGTACCGACGCGCGGGTAAATTTAGTGACCCCCGTGCTCTTTGAGCGATTCCCGACGCTCGAGAGCCTCGCTTTTGCCGACGTTGCCGAGGTCGAGGAGATAGTCCACCCCTGCGGCTTTTTCCGCGCAAAGGCGAACGACATAGTAGCTATGAGCCGGATGCTCATTGAAAAATATAACTCCAAGGTGCCGGACACGATAGAGGAGCTTGTCAAGCTCCCGGGAGTCGGCAGAAAGACCGCGAATTTAATAGTCGGCGATGTCTACGGCAAGCCGGCAGTTGTTGCGGACACGCATCTTATCAGAATAACAAATTTGCTGGGGCTTGTTGACACAAAAGACCCGGCAAAAGTAGAAAAAGAGCTGAAAGCTCTGCTCGATCCTAAAAAGAGCAACGATTTTTGTCACCGCTGCGTGCTTCACGGCAGGGCGGTGTGCATCGCACGCAGACCGAATTGTCCCGCCTGCGTGATGAACGGATTTTGCAGCTATTATTTAAAGCAGAAATGATATTATCGCCGTCACCGCGGCTCCCGCGAGCGCGGAGCAGGCGAATTTCAGCGCGGAGATAATTTTTCTCTTCTTGAGCTTGCTTGCCGGAGGAATACCCGCGCTGTCTGCTATCAGACTCGCTCGCTCGCGCAGCGTGCCCTCGCTCGTTGCGGCGTATTCGGGTTTGACGAAAAACAGCACTTTTTCAAAATATTCGCATTTGGTCTGCGTTATCTCTATGACCTGACGGTTCACACCTTTTATCATTTTTTCTTGCCCTCCGAATGTCATGTGTTGATTATTTTTGACTTTTCGGGCGTGAAATATACCGACGGGCGGAGAAAAGCCGATTATACGAACTGTAATCACACTTTCGCGCGTGATATGTGGAAAACTATGTGGAAAATGTTGATAACTTCTTCAAAAACGCTTGAAAAACCTTGACAAGCTGATGTGGATAGATAAATCAAAGTCGAAAATATATACAATCTGTTATATTTTCTTTACTTCTGAATTTAAATATATTTCGCTTATATAACAAAAGGAGCGGATTTGAGTTGGATTGTGACAAAATTTTGCAGACGGACGGCGGAAGCATAATAACCGGGCTTCGCTGTTTCAGCCTGCCGCTGATACTCGACTGCGGTCAGGCGTTTCGCTGGAGCGAAAATGCAGACGGCAGCTGGAGCGGAGTGGCGATGAACCGCGAGCTCAGATTAAAGCAGGACGGCGATAGATTATTTTTTGAAAACACGACGCCCGACGAAATAAAAAACATATGGATAAAATATTTTGACCTCGGCCGCGACTACACCGCGATATGCAAGCGCCTGAGCGCGGACGAAAATCTCAAAACAGCGTGCTCGGAGTATCCGGGGATAAGAATATTAAAGCAAGACGAGTGGGAGACGCTCTGCTCGTTTATTATTTCTCAGAATAATAATATACCGCGAATAAAGGGCATAATCGGCAGACTCTGCGAAAACTTCGGAGATAAGCTCCCCGGCGGGGGATATTCGTTCCCGTCCGCCGAAAAATTGGCTTCTCTCAAATCAGACGACCTCGCTCCGCTGAGAGCGGGCTTTAGAAATAAATATATAATCGACGCCGCGCGCAAAGTAGCGGGCGGTGAAGTAAATCTTTCCGCGCTCAGAAGTGCTTCAGACGATGAAGTGCGCGAAAGCCTTTTGAAAATAAAAGGCGTCGGCGCGAAAGTTGCGGAGTGTACTTTATTATTCGGCTTCGGGCGCGTTGATGCGTTCCCGATAGATGTCTGGGTGCGCCGCGTTGTCGGCGAGCTATACCCGAACGGTCTGCCCGAGTGCATGGACGGAGTGCGCGGAATAGCGCAGCAGTATCTGTTCCACTGGCGCAGGCATCTTGAGGAGGACGAGAAGAAAAATGCAGGCTGATATTCTCTCCGCCGAGGAGATAAAAAAATATCTCACAAAAGAGCGAAAAAAATAATATCGCCGTCTTTGACACGGTGGATTCAACGAACACTATATTAAAAAATTGGTGCGCCGAGGGAAAAGCCCGGCCCGGCGACTGCGTGACAGCCGACTGCCAGACGAAAGGGCGCGGCAGGCGCGGCAAGCGATTTGAATCGGACAAAGGAGTAGGAATTTATCTCTCTTTTTTGCTTGGTACGGGCGACGCGACCCCGGATGAGATAAGCGAGATAACCGCGTGGGGCGCGGTTGCGGTGCGCCGCGCGATAGAAAAAGTCTGCCATGCGGGAAGCAAAATAAAATGGGTCAATGACATAGTCTGCGGCAGGATGAAGATATGCGGCATACTCACAGAGATGACCTCGGCGGGTCCCGTGATGGGAATCGGCATAAATGTGAATCAAAGCGAAGACGGCTTTCCGCCCGAGCTTCGTAATATCGCTTCGTCGCTTAGAATAATATGCAAGAGAGAATTTTGCAGGGCGCAGATAATTGCCGCCGTTATAGAAGAGCTCGATTTGATAAACGCGGGATTTCCCGAAAAAAGAGAGGAATATCTAAAAGAATACCGCGAGAACTGCGCCGTTATCGGCGAGGAGATAAGTATCGAGCGCGGCGAAGAAATTAAAAAAGGACGCGCCGTTGAAATCGCCGAAAATTTCGGGCTTGAAGTTATTTTCGAAAACGGAGAGCGCGAAGTAATAACCGGCGGCGAAGTGAGCGTAAAAGGATTTTACCCGGCGAATAATACTGGGAGAGAATAAATTGACGGAGGGTACAAAATGAACAAACACAGAAAAGGGCTCTATATTATTTCAGGACTTTTCTATCTTTTCTTCTCGGGCGCGCTCGCGCTTTATCCGACCAAGATGACGGTCGGCGCTACAATTTCGATGATAGCGGGCGCGGTTCTGACGCTCGCGGCGGCAGTTTCTTCATTTATACTTGCGGCGCAGTCCGGCAAGAATCCGAAGGATTCCGCAGTCCGCACTGTTGTTATGCCGATATGCTTCGTCGGCTTCGCGGTAATTCTCGCGGCGGATATCATAAACATCGCTGTACATTTTGAAACGGCGTTCGACGCAGTCAGAATTATAGCAGAACTTATAGGCGCGGCGGGACACATTGCCGCAGCCGTTATCATGTTCAAAAACAACATGGTATTCATCAGAAGAAATAAAATTGCATATGCCGTGTTCGCCGCGATGACGGGAAATCCCGCTTCTATATTTGTCTCCGGTGCGTTCGCGCGCGAAAGGGCTGACGGCGAATGTAAAAAGCTCCGCAAGGCGGGTGTTATCGAGCTTATCGTCGGCGCGGTAATTATTGTTGCGGCGTACATAATAACCAATCTCACTCTGCCGAGCGACACGTTCCGCGCTGTGACCGACTGGCTGTTCCTCTGCCTGACTCTTGTTACCGATATGGGTCTTGCACTCATCGCCGTCTCGACTCCGAAAGATAAAAAGAAAAAGGCGAAGAAATAATGAACAGACGAAATATACTTCTCTATACCCTCGCGGGCGTGTTTTCTGTTATCGGCGCGCTGACAAACGGCATTTCGCCGTTTTTAGCCGGCAGCCCGGCGGCGGAAAAAATCGTCTCGCTGTGTTTGGCGATTATATTAATACTCATAGGCGTTTCGGCGATAACCGCATCGTCGCGAATCAAAAAGAGCGGGAATGCAGACTTACGCCTGACGGAAAAAATAATGCCCGCTTTGCTCTGCGTTATGGCGATATTTATATTAGTGGATGCGGCGGTGTGCATACCGAATTTCAACGGGCTCACAAGCGGAGTGCGCATAGCGGGGGATATAATAAATGCAATCGGCTTTGCGTCATGCGGCATATTGATGCTCAAAAACAACAGGAGCGAAAAGAACACGGTGCTGTATATTATTCTCTCCGTGCTCTCCGGCAGCATCTCGCCGATAATGATAACTGCGGCGTGGCTGGCGCTCCCGTATGACCCCGACCGCGAATGTTCACGCAGAAAAGCGCGAAACGGACTGATAATAGCATTTTTTGTCGTTCTCGTGACATATGCGGCGGTCTATATCGCGCTCGGACAGAAGACGGCGCAGAACATCGGACTCTCGGAGCTGTATATAAAAGTAATGTCGGCGCTGTTCGTCGCGGTCATCGCTGTGTTCGCGTTTATCCCCTCGTCGAAATACAAACGTAGAGACAGCGCGGAAAAATAAAATATTTATTCAGCTTCATTTCGGCAGATACGCCGGGATGAAGCTGTTTTTTATTTCGGGATATTGCGGAGTGTATAGATTTTTATGCACCGTAGCTAAGAGCGGGACAAAATTTTTTGAAATATCTATTACCGATAGTTTGTAGGGACAGCTGCAAGGGCTGTCCCTACGAGTTGCAAAAGACAAGAATCACTGCTAAATTCGCGGGCTGATGATATCTGCCCCTACTGCACAATTTTGAGCGAAGCGAAACTCCGCTCTTGACAAACCGCGCTTTTGGGACTAAAATTGAAAACGATTCTCAAATTCAGTTTGCGGCGGAATATTTCTTCTGTTTTCTGCCGAAGCTCAAAGAGGTGTTTTTTTATGGGTTACAACACAAAGCAGGGCGAATTGATTACATCTCTGCTTAAAAGTAGCGGCGGTAGGCATCTGACCGCCGAGGATATATCGCATATTCTGGGCGAGCGCGGCTGCCCGGTCGGCAAGGCTACGGTCTATCGCCATCTAGAAAAGATGCTGCGCGAGGGGAGCGTGCGCAAGTTCGTGCTCCACGACGGGGAGAGCGCGTGCTATCAATATGTCGGCGACAGCGCGGACTGCTGCAATCACTATCATCTCAAATGCTCCGAGTGCGGGAAGCTGCTCCATGTCGAGTGCGGCTTTCTCGACAAGGTCGCGGAGCATATCTTCGAGCACCACGGGTTTACCCTCAGCGCGGAGAACACCGTGCTCTACGGAGTCTGCGCCGAGTGCGCCGAAAGGAAAAAGAATGAAAACTAAGTTTTTGCGCGCGGCGGCAGTCATACTTTGCGCGGCGATGATATTCTCGCTTGCCGCCTGCTCCTCCGGAAAATTTGAATCGAAGAGCGATAAGCTCCGCGTTGTATGCACGCTGTTCGTGCCGTATGATTTCGTGCGCGAGATTGCCGGGGACAGAGTAGATTTAACTTTGCTGCTTCCGCCCGGAATGGAGAGCCACTCATATGATCCTACACCCGCCGATATGAAAGCGGTCAGCAATGCGGATTTGTTGATCCGCGTCGGCGAAAATATGGAGACCTGGTCGGCGAAGCTCTTTGACAAATCAACGGGAGCGGGCGAGTATCTAGATATCGCTTCAGAAATGGGTCTGCGCCTTGCCGCGCATGAACATGAGCATGAACACGGCCACGAGGACGAGCATGAACATGAGCATGAATATGAAGAGGGATTTGTCGATGCGCATATCTGGACAGACCCGGTCTACGCTCAGGGCATGGTGAAGGTCATAACCGACGCGCTCTGCCGGCTCGACGGCCGCAACGCCGAGTTCTATAAATCAAACAGCGAAAAATATATCTCGAAGCTTCAGTCGCTCGATGCGGGATTCAAAGACGCAGTCAAAAACGGAAAGCGCGATATAATCGTATTCTCCGGCCGCTTCGCTTTCCGCAATTTCACCGAGCGGTATTCTTTAAAATTTATCAGCGCGCTCGACGCCTGCGCGGACAACTCCGAGCCGGGTGCGCGGACTGTAGCGAAGATAATAAACACTGTAAAAAACGAGAGCATCCCGGTCATTTTCTATGAAGAGCTGGCCGAGCCGCGAACGGCGGAGATAATCTGCGGCGAGACGGGCTGTTCGATGCGGCTGTTCCACTCATGCCACAATGTCAGCCGCGATGAATTTGAGTCCGGGGTCGGCTATCTCTCGCTGATGAACGACAATCTCCGAAATCTCAGGGAGGCACTTTCATGAACAAAAATATATTGCTCGCCTGCCGCGATGCTGTGATAGGCTACGACAACACTGTAGCGGTCAACGGCGTGAGCTTTGAGCTTGAGCGCGGAGACTATCTCTGCATAGTCGGCGAAAACGGCTCGGGCAAGAGCACTCTTCTAAAAGGTATTCTGGGGCTTATCCCGATGAGAGGCGGAAGCGTTGATTTCGCCGACGGGCTCAGGCGCACGGACATAGGCTATCTGCCGCAGCAGACCCAGGCTCAGCGCGATTTTCCCGCGACGGTGCGCGAGGTAGTGCTCTCCGGCTGTCTCAACGGCTCGAAAGGTCCGTTCTATTCCCGCGCCGACCGCAGCCTTGCTAACAAAAATATGGAAAGCTCTCGATAACAAATATCGCGAACAGATCATACCGCGAGCTCTCCGGCGGTCAGCAGCAGAGGGTTCTGCTCGCGCGTGCGCTCTGCGCTGCAAAAGAGCTGCTTTTGCTCGACGAGCCGGTGACCGGGCTTGACCCGGTGGTGACTGCTGAGTTCTATCGCCTGATAAAAAAGCTCAATCGGGATTCCGGCATAGCCGTTATCATGGTCTCGCACGATATAGAGTGCGCCGTCGAGAACGCGAACAAGATTCTGCATCTCGGCTCGCGCGGAGTCGAATTTTTCGGCACGACCGAGGATTATTTAAAGAGCGACGCCGGACGGCGTTTTGCGGGGAGGGGGAGAAGCGATGTTTGAACTTATCGCCGAGATGCTTTCTTATTCATTCATGCGCCGCGCTCTGATAGCGGGTCTGCTCGTGGCTCTCTGCTCCGCCCTGCTCGGAGTGACTCTCGTATTAAAGCGCTATTCGATGATAGGCGACGGGCTCTCCCACGTCGGCTTCGGCGCGGCGTGCGTGGCTATGGCGCTGAATGTGGCGCCGCTAAAAATCTCCGTGCCCGTAGTTGTAGTCGCCGCTTTCCTGCTCATGAGGATAAACGACAATGCGAAGATAAAGGGCGACGCCGCCATAGCGCTCATTTCGAGCACGGCTATAGCAGTCGGCGTCATTGCGGCGTCTCTGACAACGGGACTCAACACCGATGTGTCGGGTTATATGTTCGGCTCGGTTCTGCTCATGGGCAAAAATGATATTATCGCCTGCGCCGCGATATCGGCGGCGGTGCTCGTGCTCTATGTCATATTCTATAACCGCATCTTTGCCGTAACTTTCGATGAGACTTTCGCCGCGGCGACCGGAACAAAGACGGGACTCTACAATACTCTTATAGCTCTGCTCACTGCTGTCACTGTAGTTGTCGGCATGAGGATAATGGGCGCATTATTGATATCAAGTTTGATAATCTTCCCCGCGCTGACTTCAATGCGCGTGTGCAAGAGCTTCCGCGCGGTGACTGCCGTATCTGCGGCGGTGTCGTGCGTCTGCTTCTTTGCGGGGCTTGTTATCTCCTATGCATTCAACACCCCGGCGGGTGCGAGCGTAGTTGCGGCGAACGCCGTGTGCCTTATAGTCTTTGCCGCCGCGGGAGCGATAAAAAACAGGATATCGGCAAAAAAGTTTAAATAAAATGTGACTATTCCTTAAAAAACATAAAAAACTTTTACTATGCTGTTTTTTGTGATATAATCATTCCAAGTAGATTCCTACGTCAAAAATTTACGGGAGGAAAAAATGCAGGACATAATCACAGTAAACCATCTGAGCAAGTCCTATGGCAGCCACCAGGTGCTCAACGATATCTCGTTCAGCTTCCAGCCCGGCCAGATCATAGCTCTGCTCGGCCCGAACGGCTCGGGTAAATCGTCGCTGATAAAAATACTCACAGGACTCATCCACGACTACTCCGGAGAGGTGCTCATAGACGGCGAAGTTCCCGGTCCTTCGACAAAGGCGAAGATAGCGTATCTGCCCGAGAAGTCGTATCTTGCGGACTGGATGCGCGCCATCGACGCGATAAAATATATCGCGGACTTCTATCCGGACTTTGACCGCGACAAGGCGATGAGAATGCTCGACACATTCGGTCTCCAGCCCAAGCAGAAGATAAAGTCGATGTCAAAGGGCATGCAGGAGAAGCTCCAGCTCATTCTCGTCATGTGCCGCAACGCGAAGCTCTATATTTTCGATGAGCCGCTCAGCGGTGTCGATCCCGCTGCGCGCGACGGCATACTTGAAATAATTATGAAGAATCACCCGAAGGATTCGACTATGCTCATCTCGACCCATCTTATCCACGATGTCGAGAGCATATTCGACCATGCGCTGATGATAGGTCAGGGCAAAGTCCTGCTCAACTCGTCCGTTGACGACATATGCAGCAGCGGCAAGACGCTTGAGGATGTTTTCAAGGAGGTGTTCAAATATGCTTGGCAAATTGATTAAGAATGAAATCAAAATGAGCGCGCATATGATGATGAACATCTACGTTGCCGCCGCGGTCACAATAGGCATCATGCTCATCGCCTATGCTATAGACATCAGCTGGCTGAGCGCCATGGCAACGATTGCGCTGTTCCTCATAGCGCTGATAGCGCTCATCATAACCTTTGTCGGTGTTATCGCAAACTTCTATAAGACGCTCTACGGGCAGCAGGGCTATTTGAGCTTCACGCTCCCCGTGACGAGCGGGCAGCTGCTCGCGGCAAAGGCTATAGTCGCTTTCCTGTGGATGATCGTCAGCTACGCTGTGAGCATCGGCATAATGATCTGGATATACGACTACGTCACCTCGCTCATCGGCGAGAACAATCTCAACATGATAAAGACAATTATCAGCATGTTCCGCTCGATGCCCGGCGCAAAAGCGATAAAGGGATATCTCGTCCTGCTCGTGCTCGCGGTCTTTGTTCAGCTTGCGTTCCTCATTTCCGAGCTGTTCTTCTCCATAACTTTCGCGAACACCCGCATTATGCAGAAGCTCGGCGCGGCAGGCCCGATAGTCGTTTTCTTTGCGATATTCATTATCGCTCAGATCTGCAACTTCCTGCTGACGAACTATGTGCCCATCACCGTTTCGCCCGGAACAGACGGACTTGTGTTCTCGTTCGGTACGGCAATGTCTACAAAGGATCTTTCGTTCGGTGTGACGGGAGTTATCTTCCAGTTCCTGGTTTCAATCGGCCTGTTCTTCGGCACAGGCTGGCTGATGAACCACAAGGTCAACATCAAATAAAAAATGTCCGGCGGCAGCGGATGGAGCTTCCAGACCGCTGCCGCTTTTTCTTAACCGAACGCGGGGTCGAGCTTGGCTCGTCTGCGAAAAAACACAAAAAAGTAAAGTCAACGACTTTATAACCCCCGAGGAACAAGCCTTCAATAGCCGCGCCGCAGTGTAACAGGCTATCTGAGAACTGCGAGGGGACGGCTTGCGCAGCAAGCCGCACGAGTCCGTACTGTTTGAGCGAAGCGAGTTTACGGGCGAATGTGCCGAGCTGCCTACTGAGTAGCACAAGCTATGTACTGCGGCGCGGCGTTCGCGGGGTCTCGGGGCGAAGCCCTGAGTTTGCTTTTCTTTTGCAGGCGTTTTCTTTTTCAAATAAAAAGAAAATGCCGAAACGCTGTAAGAGATAAAGTATTTAGTTAAGATAGGTAGCGAAGGTAGTGGGTAAATTTTACGTTCTTAAATTCACGCCGACCTAAACAACACAAAATCCCCATATTTTTAATTCCGATAAACCCGCAGGTCTCTCTGCGTTATAATAAATCTATCTATAGACGAAAGAGGTGAACGCCGTGGAACAGACTTCTACCGTTGCCGCCATCGCGACTCCCAACGCCGCGGGCGGAATAGGCATAGTCCGCATTTCCGGCGGCGATGCGATTGCCGTCGCGGATAAAGTCTTTTCGACGGTTTCCGGGAAGCCGTTGAGCGAAGCGGCGGGATACTCCGCCCACTTCGGCACAGTCAGTTTCGACGGCAAGCCGATAGACGAGGCGATAGCCCTCGTTTTCCGCGCACCCAAAAGTTATACCGGCGAGGACACGGTCGAATTGTCCTGCCACGGCGGAGTGTATATAGTCCGTCAGGTTCTTCGCGCGGTGCTGAACGCGGGCGCTCAGCCCGCAGGTCCGGGCGAGTTCACAAAGCGGGCTTTCTTAAACGGACGCATTGACCTCGCAAAGGCGGAGAGCGTCATGTCGCTCATCTCCGCGCAGGGCGAACAGGCGGCGAGCGCCGCATTCAATACCCTCGAGGGCAGGCTCAGCGGCAGGATAGAATCAGTCGCCCACAGCATAATAAATGTCTGCGCGCATCTGAGCGCGTGGGTCGATTACCCGGACGAGGATATAGAAGAGCTCTCCACGGACGAGCTTGAAAAAACATTTTCGGCGGCGCAGAGCGAGCTCGAATCGCTTATCAGCGGATTCGAAAACGGTAAAGCGGTCACTCAGGGAGTGGATACTGTCATAGTCGGCAGACCCAATGTCGGCAAATCGACGCTGATGAATCTCCTGAGCGGATGCGAGCGCTCGATAGTCACCGATGTCCCCGGCACGACGCGCGATATAGTCGAGCAGACGGTCAGGGTCGGAGAAAACCTGCTGCGCCTTGCGGACACCGCCGGAATACGCGACACGGATAATAAAATAGAGAGCATCGGTGTTGAACTTGCGAAAAAACGCCTCTCCAGAGCTGAGCTGGTCATTGCCGTTTTCGACGGTGCGCAGAAACTGACCGATGAGGATATGGAAATAATCGATTTTTGTTCCGGCAGGCGCAGTCTAGCAGTCGTCAACAAGAGCGACCTCGGCTTTGTCTGCGACACGGATTATATAAAGAGCCGTTTCGGCGCATATGTCGAGCTTTCCGCAAAGACGGCTCAGGGCGGCGGCGAACTGGAAAAAGTGCTGTCCGATCTGCTCGGTACTTCGAATTTCGATCCGTCTGCCGCCGCGCTGACGAGCGAACGCCAGCGCAACTGCTGCGTGCGCGCGCTCGACAGCATAAAGGAGGCGCGCTTCGCGCTCGAAAGCGGAGTCACACTCGACGCGGTCAACGTCTGCGCCGACTGCGCCGTTGACGCGCTGCTCGAACTCACCGGCGAACGCGCCGGCGAAGCCGTAGTCAACGAAGTGTTTTCGCAGTTCTGTGTCGGAAAGTGATTAAATAAATTGCGACGAGTGTTGCAATTATAGCGCACAGTGATTCGACGCACCGATGCGTGTAGGCGGCATAAAGTTTTTGTAAAAATCTATTTTGCCGACCTCAGCGGAGAACTTTGCTGGCTTTGTGTTTTTTGGCTCCCCTGCAGGGGAGCTGGCTCGGCGTAAGCCGAGACTGAGGGGTTAATTCGCTAACGCTCAAAGTAATAGTAAAAGTGAATAGTGAAAAATGT
>ENA-OQET01000293-OQET01000293.1-human-gut-metagenome-genome-assembly--contig:-NODE-293-length-27680-cov-3.964251_pt1 | contig 27680 bp, 23 predicted proteins | sample MGYA00242800_ERZ504645 | MGnify/ENA primary metagenome ERZ504645 (study PRJEB26092, sample SAMD00036308) | human gut metagenome | host: Homo sapiens | study: EMG produced TPA metagenomics assembly of... | reverse complement strand
ACTTAAGATGCATGGAGCTGTTTTTTTCAGTAGATTCCACTTCTGCATTGCTTATTCCTCCTAAAATATGATATATTTATAGAACCCTTTCCAGGTTTACTATCGCAAGTAACGCGGATATGAGCATTCCCTCTGCCAAACGGTCATAAACCGGATCGCCGGGAGATCAGCCTCACTCTGCAATATCCTCCACACTATAGGAATCCGCAAGCAGGCTGAACCGCTCCTTCATCCCCTCAGTGAGATACACATGATGGTCTTCATCCACAAAAAGTCCGTCTGCACCGTAAGCTTTCAACAGCTGTGTCCCTTTTTCCACCCCCAGCACAAAACATGCTGTGGAAAGCGCATCTGCCTCCAGACCTGAGTCACAGACTACCGTTACCCCGGTCACTCCGCTTTCTGCCGGATAGCCGGTAGACGGGTCCATAATGTGGTGATACCTTACACCATTTTCGATAAAATATTTCTCATAATCTCCGGATGTGGAAAGAAATTCTGTACCATTTAAGGCAACCACACCAAGATAGTCATCCTCATTTTCAGCTCTGGGATCTGTCACTGCCACATTCCAGGAAGAACCATCCGGCTTGCTTCCGTAGGTCATGACACTGCTTCCTCCCAGATTCATAAGTGCTGCTGTTACATCCTTCTTTGTTTCCAGTTCTTTAAGGATCAGGTCACAGCCAATACCCTTTCCCGCTGCTCCAAGATCCAGAGAACAGCCCTCCTCCATGTGGACCGTATTTCCGTCAAGAAAAATCTTCTGATATCCGGAATCCTTCAGAACATTCTTAATTTCTGCTTCTTCCGGAATTTTCTGGTTTTCCCCTCCAATATCCCACAGGCGGATCAGCTTCCCGATGGTTGGGTCAAAGGCCCCGTCAGAATCCTCTGCGATCTTCAGAAGACGTTTCAGGTATCCGGAAAGCTCGTCGGAAATCTCCGTATCTTTTCCGCTGTCTGCATTCACCTTATAGATCTGGGACTTCTCATTGGTCCAGGAAAGAAGGTTCGTCTCCACATCTGTCAGCACAGCTGTCAGCTTACTGTTTATATCGTCACCTGTGGTATAGAGTGTTTCTGATACCACAGTATCCATTGCAAAATCTGTATCGGTATATGTCTGTACATCATTTTCCGAAGCAGCCATGCACAGCACAGGAAACAACACCGCAATTCCTGTAAATGTAACTGCTGCCAGAAAAGTTTTCTTTTTCAGAGCCTGATATCTCATAGATCATTTTTCCTCAATTGTTCCAATATGAATATTTTTTCTCGGGCAGGCTGCGGCACATGCGTGACAGCAAAGACATTCGCCGGATCTGCCTGTGTCGCCGTCGATATCCAGATGAGCCGGACATCTTTTTTTTACAGAGACCACATTTCGGCGGACATTCTCACGGTTTCTCCGAAACAGGGCACCCGGAAGGATTGGCATTAATGCAAAAACCGCTCCCATGGGACAGAGAAACTGGCAGAAAAACCTTTCCTGTGTACACATTCCCACAATGATCAGCACCAGGAGCACAATTCCCACCAGATATTTGCTGTTCGGGAGCCGTCCTGCCGTGAGCATGGAAAAAACATCCCACGGGCTGGTTCCCGTAAGCTTTCCGTATACACCTGTAAGGCAGGAAAGCAGGATCAGTGCCAGTACGATATATTTGACTTTCTGAAGCCCGTGAACCATTTTTTCGGAAAGAGCCGGTTTCTTTTTTTTGTGAAAGCATTTCATCCGGATCCAGGAAAAGCCTTCATATACGGCATCTCCGAAAGATCCGAATGCACACGCATATCCGCAGAAATGTCTTCCGAAAAAGCAGGTAAAGATCAGAAGCACTGCCGTTACAGTCAGAAAGGAATTCCACTCCACCGGCTGACCGGCCGCAATGGCAAGAAAGATCGATTTGATACCTGCAAAGGCTGTAGAAAACAGAGACGGGGCGGCAATAAAAATGCCAGCTGTATTCCCGCACGCATCAGCCTTACCTCCCGCTGTCTTTTTTTCAGAGTTTTCCGCCTTTCCAAGTGCCGCATCCACTGCGTTCAGGATTCCTGTGGAGCTGAACGTTGCTCCGGATACGGTATCCACATCTGTACTCTGAGCACTCAGGACGGAATCGATCACGCTCTCTGCCTGTGAAAGATATGCACTGTCCTCACCTGGGGCGCTGACTACGTTGATGGATGTGATCTCATCACCGGCAAGTGTCACTTCCACCTGAATGGTCCCGCCGTATCCCTCGGCTTCTCCTGTATAGGTTCCATCTTTATATACATTATCGGAATCTGCGGTTGCTGTGTCCTCTGCGTCTGCATCGGATACATTGCCGTCTGAAGTGTCTGTTGTTTTGTCATCGCCTGCTGTATCTGTATCACTGCTGCCTGATCCTGCAGATGCTGCCTGATTCTGCATACGATTTACATAACTCGTCTCCAGCGCACTGAGAAGTTCATTCTGCTGCTCCTGAAGTGTATCTACCTTATCTGTCAGAGCCGCGATCTCTTTTTCATTTGCCTGGGCTTTCATGCTGCTGTTATAAAAAAGTACAGCCAGGATCACCAACAGTAAGGAGATCACTCTCATATAAAAATTCTGATTTTTCATCTCTTTTCTCCCTTGTATTTTTAACAATTCTGTAAATTGCTGCATCAGACTCACGCTATGCGAACATATATTGCTACGTCAGATGCTCTCGATCCAGTCCTGTAATCTGCGTATAACTGTCTTTTGGATAAATTATATAGTTTTTATCCATATACATAAATTAGTTTTGATTAATCTTTTTTGCAAAATTAGACGATGCTAACTTACAGTTAGGTATTATATCACCTGTTTTTTTTCTTGTCTACACTTTGTTAGTAGTTTTATAACTTTTTCCAATATGAATTTTTCTGTTTTATGTCTTTTATAAAAGAAAAATCATCGCCACTCCTCCCTTTCCGTTGGGAACAGCTGTATGAATTATGGTTAGATATCATTAACTTATGTTTGCCTTTTAATTTCGATTATGATATGATTTTTCTGAATCTGTAACAGAAATGGAGATTTGTTTTGAAGAAAAAAGAATTGATTTTTATTGCCGGGATCCTGATTCTGGCGGGGGTTCTCTGGCTTGGTTTTCAGATTGCGGGGAAACGTTCCCATAATACGATCCGTATTACCGTTGACGGAAAAGAATTCGGAACCTATTCGCTTTCCCAGGACCAGATCATCCACATCGGAGACACCAATGTCTGCGAGATCAAAGATGGAAAAGTTACAATGATCGAAGCAACCTGCCCGGATCATTACTGTATAAAACAGAATGCTGTGGACGAGCACGGCGGTTCCATCATCTGCCTTCCTAATAAGGTTGTGATAGAAGGGGAAAATACTGCAGAGGATTCGGATTCGGATAGTTCGCCTAAAATTGATGCGGTGACATAAAATTTCCGGAGAATATGCGTAATACGTGTTCTCCGTAGAGTTTTCTCTGACAGACGGTATTCTGTCTGTGCTATTTTTGCAACGATATTCCTGCAACAAATGAAAGGATTTATTTATGAAACGAAAAACAGCTTATCTCGGATTATTTGCCGCAGTAGCGATCATTTTTGGATATGTGGAGTCTCTGGTCCCTGTATTTACAGGGATTCCGGGTATCAAGCTCGGGCTTGCAAACCTGGCGGTACTTTTTATACTGGACCGATATTCCTTTAAAGAAGCGGCTCTCGTGTCCGTTGTCAGAATCCTGGTGATCGGATTTATGTTTGGAAATCTGTTCAGTATTTTGTATAGTCTGGCTGGCGCTGCGCTTAGCCTGACTGTGATGGATCTTTTGAAAAAACATTCCGGCTTCAGTCTGATCGGTATCAGTGTGGCCGGTGGTGTCACACATAATATCGGGCAGCTGATCGTTGCCATGATCGTGGTGAGCAATACGAGTTTGATGGTTTATGCACCGGCACTGCTGGTGTCAGGTGTCCTGGCGGGGATTCTCATAGGTGGATTGACAAAGGAGGTTGTGGGACGACTTCCTTTGAATCTATAATTATGTGGTTTACTTTTTGGATTATGGTTTTCACTTTTTTAAGTGAGGGGAAATTGTGTGGTTTGATTTTTTGAGATTATAGTTTTCACTTTTTGAAGTGAGATAAATTGGATAGTTTGAATTTTTTTGGGATGTAGTTTTTCACCTTTTGAAGTGTGAGGAAATTGGATGGTTTGATTTTTTTGGATTAAGTTTTCACTTTTTGAAAGTAGGTAATTTGCGAGAAGGGGAAGCACTCATAGTTGCGAAGGCCGTCTCCCCTTCTCGCGCTCTTCCCCTCCTGGCCACGCCGCTGTGATGCGTTGTGGAACGTGTAAGTGCATCGGCTCAGTCCTGTATTCTGCTGTATCGGCAGTGACAGGCTGAGCGATTATTGATTCGGCCATGTATTCTGCTGCACTGGCAGTAGCAGGCTAAGCCGATTATTGATTCTGTCTTGTATTCTGCTGCACTGGCAGTAGCAGGCTGAGCCGATTATTGCTTCGGCCATGTATTCTGCTGCACTGGCAGTAGCAGGCTGAGCCGATTATTGATTCGGCACTGTATTCTGCTGTACCGACAGTAGCAGGCTGAGCCGATTGTTGCTTCGGCACTGTTTATTGCTTCTTCACTGTTTATCGCTTCTGGCTGAATGGGAAAGTGGACTGCGTAGCGGGCTTGTTCTCTGGATTGTGGTGTATCGCTGTTATTCAGGAACAGGCTTCGCCAATATATTTACGTCAGCATAAATCGGCTCAACCTTCCACAGCCAACGTAGTAGAATCCATCGCCCCTCCAATATCTTCACATATTCCTACAACCTACAATAGCTGCGTGCCCGGAAAGGGGGAGCTCGAGGGGGAAAAAGCGGGCTTCGCAACTTTGAGTGCTTTCCCCCTCGTACCTGCCCATGCCAAAATGGTCCCCCTGAAAGGGAAAGTACCTGCGTCTCAAGCATCCCCCGGAAAGGGCATCACCTGCGTCTCAAGCATCCCCCCGGAAAGGGCATCACCTGCGTTTCATGCATCCTCCCGGAAAGGGAAAACATCCTCCGGAAGGCGATCAGGCTTCGGTTTCATCGTGGAACTGCGGGATCGGAGTTACCGGGGGATAAGAATCCACCGGAGGTTCATCAAACTCTCCGGAAATATTCCGATAGAAAACTGCCATACAGGTTTCTATATAAGGCACCAGCCAGATCAGTGCCAGATACAATGTAAATATGGAAAAAATGATCCACGGAACAAAACTTAAGAGCATTTTCATATATTCCCAGTAATGTCCCTTCATAAGCTTTGCACTGGCTTTCAGTGCCTGCACTCCTTTTATGTCCGAATTATCGGACAGGATGTAATAGCTCATGGTGAACGGCATAGCTGCCAGCAGGTTCAGCGCGAACCCGAGAAGTGTGAGCAGCATGTAAGTTACTGCCCAGTTCATCTGCTCCTCCGTTGTATTTCCCATATTGCTTGTAAAAGAAAACCACGCCAGTGGAAGTGATGTCACCAGATTGATCAATGCCAGCACAAAGGATGCCACGATCACATGATCCGGCTGATGGCTGAAAAAGTACAGAAGGTCTCCGAAAGAGTAGGCTTCCCTTCTGGAAATATTCAGATAGATCCGGTAAAGTCCTGCGGAAAAAAATACAGATCACCAGAGAAAGGACAAAGCTGAATACCTCTCCTCCAATGATCGCATACAGGGAATCTCCCGGAAAAAGTGCTGTGGAAATATAGCTTGAAACTGCGCTCATCGCCGCAACCGCAATACTCCCGATCACAGGGACCGTAAAATTACCGGCCAGAGTTTCCCCTGCCAGCTTCTTACAGCCCTTCAGATTTTTTCTCATAATTCTGTATCCCTTCGTTATAGAAGGCGGAGACTCATCCAAGCCTCCGCCCCGTCATTTTTTACTTCAGATATATCATATTCTCATATTTCACATCTGTTTAGTCTGCAAGATTAAACGCATCATGTACCGCATTCATGGCACGTACACCATCTTTCTCGTTAATGAGCACCGTCACACGGATCTCAGATGTTGCGATCATATTGATGTTCACACCCTCATTGTAAAGGCTCTCGAACATTTTTGCAGCAACACCCGGATTGCTCATCATACCTGCTCCTACAATAGAAAGCTTGGCAATGTTTTTCTCCGCATGAAGCTCAGAATAGGCGATGCGTGCCTGGTTAGCTTCCAGAACACCCATTGCATCGTCCAGATCATTTTTATCAACAGTAAAGGAAATGTCCTTGGTTCCGGCACGGCCGATAGACTGAAGGATCATATCCACATTGATATTTTTCTTAGCCAGGGTATCAAAAAGCTTAAATGCCACTCCTGGTGAATCTTTAAGTCCGATCACAGCAATACGTACTGCATCTGTATCCAGAGCAACACCGCTGATCAGCATTCTCTCCACTGTTACTTCCTCCTTTACCACAGTTCCTTCGCTGTTGTTGAGACTGGAACGTACCACCAGCGGCACGCCGTATTTCTTTGCCATCTCCACAGAACGGTTATGAAGCACTCCCGCACCCAGAGTTGCCAGATCCAGCATTTCATCGTAAGTGATCTCCTTAAGCTTGCGGGCATTCGAAACCTTACGCGGGTCAGCGGTATAAACACCGTCCACATCGGTATAGATCTCACAGGCATCTGCATGAAGCGCTGCCGCAAGAGCTACGGCTGTGGTATCAGAACCGCCACGTCCAAGTGTGGTATAGTCATTATATTTATCAATGCCCTGGAAGCCTGTGACCACAACGATCCTGCGGTTATCCAGCTCTCTGCGGATACGTGCCGCATCGATCTTTTTCAGGCGTGCGCTGCTATGTGCACTTGTTGTGTGCATAGCTACCTGAAAGGCATTCAGAGAAACAGCCGGTACTCCCAGACTGTCCATAGCCATGGACATCAGTGCCACTGACATCTGCTCTCCGATGGTAAAAAGCATATCCATCTCACGTTTCGGAGGTTTGTCATTGATATCCTTTGCCATGGTGATCAGCTCATCGGTATACTTACCCATTGCAGAAAGCACGACCACCACGTCGTTTCCTTTTTTGTAATCTTCGATACATCTTCTGGCAACATTAAAGATACGCTCTTTGTTTGCCACAGAAGTACCGCCGAATTTTTTTACAATCAACATGTTCTTTTCTTCCCTTCGACATCAATCCTTTACACGGATCATTGCCAGTACTTTTCCGGTGAGCTTGCTGATCTTCTCATAATATTCAGCCTGCTTCATCACCGGTGTGATAAATCCGAATTCGTCCGGAAGGTCATCCGGCTCGATGGTCTGTACATCACCAAAAGCTTTTTCCACTTCATCCATAGTAGTATCAGACACACGTACGAAGAAACGTCCCTCAACTTCATCCATATCCATAAGCTTCAAGGCATAGCTGCTCCAGTTTGTCATGATATTTCTGTGGAGATGCTTTGCTTCATCCACAACATCTGCAACTACTGCACTTGCAGTCGGAAGCTTACCTGCTCCGCTTCCGTAGAACATGGCATCTCCAAGAACATTTCCGTGCACAAATACTGCATTAAACACATCATTTACACTGTAAAGCGGGCTACTCTGGCCTACCAGGAACGGCGCTACCATTGCATAGAAAGAATCTCCGATCCTGCGGCTTGTGGCAAGAAGCTTGATAGTCATGCCAAGCTCTTTTGCATATTCCATATCTGCCGGTGTGATCTTTGTGATTCCTTCTGTATAAATATCCTCGTAATTCAGGAATTTTCCGTATGCAAGTGAAGAAAGGATGGCGATCTTACGGCATGCGTCAGCACCTCCTACGTCTGCAGTCGGATCTGCCTCTGCATAGCCCTTTGCCTGAGCTTCCTTCAGAACCGTATCAAAATCACAGTTCTCTGTGCTCATCTTGTAAAGCATGTAGTTGGTGGTTCCGTTAAGGATTCCTGTGATCTCATCGATCTCATCTGCTGTCAGCGAGGAATTCAATGCGCGGATGATCGGGATACCACCGCCGCAGCTTGCCTCAAAAAGGAAGTTGATATTTTTTTCTTTTGCGATCTCCATGAGCTCAGAACCATGCTTGGCTACCAGAGCCTTATTGGATGTGCTTACGCTCTTTCCTGCCTGAAGCGCTCTTTTTACAAAGGTATAAGCCGGCTCGATCCCGCCCATAACCTCAACAACAATATCTACCTCCGGATCGTTTACGATCACTTCATAATCATGAACCAGAACTTTCTCAACCGGATCTCCCGGAAAATCTCTTAAATCAAGAACGTACTTGATGTTAATCTCATCTCCAGCTCTCTTGTTAATGCTCTCATGATTGGTGTTGATGACTTCAACAACTCCGCTTCCTACTGTACCGTAGCCTAATACTGCTATGTTTATCATATGCTTACTCCCTGCCTAAAATTTTCAAATAGTGTATACCGTCTCTCTGCTCAATATTCTCCACCATAGCCTCTGCGTCACCTTCTCCCGGAAGGATGTCAACGCTCAGCGTCAGCGTTGCGACTCCGTTAATGGGAATACTCTGATGTATGGTCAGGATATTACCGTGAAAACGGGCAATCGTCTGCAGCACCATTGATAAAAGCCCCGGCTCATCGTCCATCTGAATGATAAAGGTGATGGTCTTTCCCTTGGTCTCCTCGTGGAAAGGAAAAATATCGTCCTTATATTTGTAAAAAGAACTGCGGCTGATCCCGGTCCTTTCAGCAGCTTCCTGAACAGTAGCCACCCGTTTGGATTCCAGCAGTCTCTTGGCCTCAACCACCTTGAGAAGTACCTCCGGCACTGCCCGTTCTCTTACTACATAGTATTTTTTCTTTTCAACCTGTTTCTGCATAGCAACCTCTCTAACTGCTGTTCGCATTGCGGCCAGCAGCCTCCTGTCCGTTTCATAAAGACAACTGTTTTTGTACAAGAGATATATTATCATAATAAAAGAAACTCCACAAGCGCTTTTTTTGCCTGCGGAGTCCTTTTCTCTGTCTTTATGGGGTTCCGTGACAGTAATGTTATTCTTTCTTTTTCGCCAGCGCAATCCATTTCAGGTATGCATTGATAAAAATGTCAATACCGCCGTCCAGAACTGCGTCAACATTACCGGTTTCTTCATTGGTTCTATGGTCTTTTACCATGGTGTATGGCTGCAGGACATAGGAACGGATCTGGTTTCCCCAGCCGATATCTGTCACTTCGCCTCGAATGCCGGAAAGCTTCTCCTCAGCTTCCTGCTGTTTCAGCAGATACAGCTTGGCCTTCAGCATCTGCATAGCCTTGTCCTTATTCATGTGCTGAGAACGTTCATTCTGACACTGTACCACGATTCCGGTAGGATAATGTGTGATACGGATGGCAGATGATGTCTTGTTGATATGCTGTCCGCCGGCACCACTGCTTCGGTAGGTATCGATACGGATATCGTCGTCATTGATCTCTACATCCAGATCCTTCTTGATATCCGGCATAACATCACAGGATACAAATGAAGTCTGTCTCTTTCCTGCTGCATTAAACGGAGAAATACGTACAAGACGGTGAACACCCTTCTCGGATTTCAGATAACCGTAGGCGTTCTCTCCGTTCACCTGGAAGGTTACGGATTTCACACCGGCCTCATCACCGTCAAGGTAATCCAGGACCTCCAGCGCAAAGCCCTTCTTCTCCGCCCATCTGCTGTACATACGATAAAGCATTCCGCACCAGTCGCAAGCCTCTGTTCCGCCGGCTCCTGCGTTCAGCTTGATGATGGCGTTCTCTCCGTCGTACTCTCCGGAAAGGAGTGTCTTCACACGGATGCTGTCAAAGCTTGCCTGGAACTCGTCCAGCATTTCCTGGATCTCAGGGACGATCTCAGGATCATTCTCCTCATATCCCATCTCGATCATGGTTTCCATATCTTCCATCTGTGTTTCCAGATTATGGTATGTCTCAATATCGTCCTTGAGACTCTTTAACTGTTTCATCTTCATCTGGGATGCTTCCGCATTATCCCAGAAATCAGGCGCTTCCATCTCGCGCTCTAATTCTTCGACCTTCTGCTCTTTGTTAGCGAGGTCAAAGTGAATCCCTCACTTCCACTAATGGCTCTGTGTATGTTGCAAGAATACTCTTGAACTGATCTAACTCAACCACAGCTTCACCTTCTTTCTATATATTGATACAGGATTTCCTGCCTGTCTTATACAATACCATATGGGCATGGAAATTACAACGAAAACGTGGTCAGGGCGTAAATATCCTCTCTCCTGTGCTTCAGAAGCGGCAGCTGCTCCCGGACTTTTTTTACCTCGTCCAGATCCAGTTCCACTATCTCCACGTCCGGCTTTTCTTCCATTTCCATGAGGACTTTTCCCCAGGGGTCTGCGGCAATGGAGTGACCCCAGGAATGATACCCGGCGTTCAGGTCTCTGGCTGGTGCAGCTCCGATGGTGTATACCTGGTTATCCACGGCTCTCTGGCGGAACATCAGCTCCCAGTGAAGGGGCCCTGTTGTCATGTTAAAAGCAGCCGGCACGATGATTACCTGGGCGCCTTCGTCCACCATCAGCCTGGCAAGCTCCGGAAAACGGAAGTCGTAGCAGATGCAAAGGCCCATCTTACCAAATTCTGTATCAAAAACCGTCACCTGGTCTCCCGGTGTCAGGGTATCGGATTCTTTAAAATACTGACCGCCTTTTACATCAATGTCAAAAAGATGCATCTTCCGGTGCTTACCGATCTGATGACCATTTCTGTCAAAAACATAGGAAGTGTTATAAATATTGCCGGCTTCATCTCTCTCCGGCATACTTCCGGCTACGAGATAAATTCCGTGTTCTGCCGCCAGCCTGGAGCATTTTTCCCAGGTATCTCCGCCCTCAATTTCGGCATATTCCGGAAAGTATTTATTTTTCGTAGGGGCAGCAGAACATTTCGGGCAGGACTGCCAGATCGATCCCCTGAAGCTCCGGGCTGGCAAGAAGTTCTGCTGCCTGGGTGATATTGCGAAATTTATCAGTATATACATGTGTCTGGAGAATTGCAGTTTTTATAATTGCCATATTATCATATCCCTTCTCTTACAGCGAAAATTAAGTATCTGCCATATTGGCGCAGGATGACTTTCTCATATGCAGGGCGAGGGAATGAAGCGTATCGGTGGCTACGGCGATTGACGACAACGCAGCATATGAAAAATCAGACAAGTCTATATGACGGTTATTTAATATTCGCTGTACTCTGTTCCTGTGTAACAGAAATTCCAGAAAAAATAGCCCCACCGCATCATCCGGGTGAGACTATTTTTATCTTCCTTCTCAGATCTTGGCAGCCTTACGTCCGCAGCACTGTTTGTATTTCTTGCCGCTTCCGCATGGGCACGGATCATTCGGGTATACTTTATCTTCTTTTCGCTGAACCGGTTTCTTCGGGCCTGCGCTGTCATCTTTGTTTGTGCCGGTTACCTTAGCAACCTGCTCACGCTCGATCTTCTGCTCCACATGAACATGATACAGCATACGTACAGTGTCTTCCTGAATGGAGCTGATCATGCTGTTAAACATCTCGAATGCGTTCATCTTGTACTCAACAACCGGATCTCTCTGGCCGTATGCCATCAGACCGATACCCTGACGGAGCATTTCCATATCATCGATGTGATCCATCCATTTGCTGTCGATGCATTTCAGAAGGACAACTCGCTCAAGCTCACGAAGCTGTTCCGGTTCCGGGAACTCAGCCTCCTTCGCTTCATAAAGCTTCACAGCCTCTTCCTTCACAATATGCTTGATCTCATCTTTCTTATGGCCTTTTACCTTCTCTGCGGTCAGCGGGTGGATCGGGATGATCGGAGTGATCGCAGTGTTGAACTCATTAAGATCCCACTCAGAAGAATCCATGTCATCGGAGAAGCACATGTCTGTCATGCTGTCTACGATATCTGTGATCATCTTGTAGATGGCATCACGCATATTCTCACCGTCAAGTACCTGGCGGCGCTCCTCATAGATGATCTCTCTCTGCTCATTGTTAACCTGGTCATAGTCGAGAAGGTTTTTACGGATACCGAAGTTGTTGAACTCGATCTTCTCCTGGGCTTTCTCGATGGCATTGGAAAGCATCTTGTGCTCGATCTGCTCATTCTCCTCAACACCAAGGGATGTGAACACCTTCATCAGTCTCTCGGAACCGAACAGACGCATCAGGTCATCTTCCAGGGAAATATAGAAACGGGATTCACCCGGATCTCCCTGACGTCCTGCACGTCCACGGAGCTGATTGTCTATACGTCTTGACTCATGACGCTCGGTACCGATGATCTTCAGACCGCCGGCCTCTCTTGCCACATCGTCAAGCTTGATATCGGTACCACGGCCTGCCATGTTGGTCGCGATGGTAACGGCATCTGCCTGTCCTGCCTGAGCTACGATCTCAGCCTCAAGCTCATGGAACTTGGCATTCAATACATTGTGGGGGATTCCCTCTCTCTTCAGCATTCTGCTGAGAAGCTCGGAAGTCTCGATGGTGATCGTACCAACCAATACCGGCTGATGTTTTGCGTGAGCTTCCTTAACTGCCTCTACAACGGCGTTGAATTTCTCTTTCTTTGTCATGTAAACAGCATCGTCAAGGTCTTTACGCTGTACTACACGGTTGGTCGGGATCTCTACAACGTCCATGCCGTAGATATCACGGAACTCTTTTTCTTCGGTAAGGGCTGTACCTGTCATACCGCCTTTTTTGTCATATTTGTTGAAAAAGTTCTGGAAGGTAATGGTTGCGAGAGTCTTGCTCTCTCTCTTAACCTTCACATGCTCTTTCGCCTCGATCGCCTGATGAAGACCATCGGAGTAACGACGGCCCGGCATGATACGTCCGGTAAACTCATCAACGATCAGGATCTCGTCATCTTTTACAACATAATCCTGATCCTTGTGCATCAGATTATGTGCACGAAGTGCAAGGATGATGTTGTGCTGGATCTCCAGGTTTTCCGGATCTGCCAGGTTCTCGATATTAAAGAATTTCTCAACCTTCTTGATACCCTGCTCGGTAAGGTTGACGATCTTGTCCTTCTCATTTACGACGAAGTCACCGGTCTCGATAACCTCCTCACCCATGATGGCTGCCATCTTGGTCATCTCATGGCTGGCCTCACCACGCTCCAGCTGCTGTGCAAGGATATCGCACACTTCATAAAGCTTGGTGGACTTGCCGCTCTGTCCGGAAATGATCAGAGGTGTACGTGCCTCATCGATCAGGACAGAGTCGATCTCATCGATGATACAGTAGTGAAGATCTCTCTGAACAAGCTGTTCTTTATAGATGACCATATTGTCACGAAGATAATCCAAATCCAAGTTCGTTGTTTGTTACGTATGTGATGTCACATCCGTATGCCGCACGACGCTCTTCCGGCTTCATGTCGTTAAGTACCACGCCTACAGTCAGGCCAAGGAACTCGTGAACCTTACCCATCCACTCAGCATCTCGTTTTGCCAGGTAGTCGTTGACGGTTACGATGTGGACACCTTTTCCCTCAAGGGCATTCAGATATGCAGGAAGTGTGGAAACAAGAGTTTTACCTTCACCTGTTTTCATCTCGGCGATACGGCCCTGGTGAAGGATGATACCACCGATGATCTGTACACGGTAATGCTCCATTCCAAGTACACGCTTGGCTGCCTCACGTACGGTGGCAAATGCCTCCGGAAGAAGATCATCCAGTGTTGCACCTTCTGCAAGACGTTTCTTATATTCTCTTGTCTTGTCTCGTAACTGCTCATCCGTAAGCTGCTGCATCTGAGACTGATAGCTCTCGGTTTTTTCAACCAGCGGCATGATACGTTTTACCTCACGCTGGCTGCGGGTTCCAAATACTTTTGAAAAAACATTCATGTTTCTGCTCCAATCATTTTATTCGAATAAGACTGCTGTCTCTGATCTGTCCAATTTTGGATCATTCCAGTTCTCTGTTGATATCCGTTATACTGGATCACATATGGTATATATTCTACCACTTTCCTGTTATAAAAACAATGAACAATTATTTAACAAATCATGTCAGGAACAACAGAAAATATCCCGCATAGGATCCTGTTTTCGAGGATCCCGCGGGATATTACAGATCTTATTTCCTTACTTTTGCATTTTTCACACTGCTCCAGGCACCGTAATATGTCTTTCCGCTCACTTTTTTGTATGCACGGATACGAACATAATAAGTGCTTCCCTTTTTCAAACCGGAAAGTGTTCGGGTCAGTGCACTGGTGGACACTGTTCTGGCCCCTCTCATGGACCTTGAGGCCGCATACTGGATCTGATAGCCGGAAGCGCCAGCTGCTTTTTTCCAGCGGACAGTCAGCTTCCCGGAAGCCTTGCTGGACGGTTTGTACTGCACCGGAGCTGTCAGACGGACGATCCGGCTGCCGTTTTTGTTATAAGCACTTAAAGCAGAGCCCTTGTATGCGCGGACTGTATAGGTATACATGGTTCCTGCTTTTACTGATCCGTCTGTATAGACCAGCGTATTGCTTCCGCTTACGGTAGCGATATTGACCCACTTGCTGCTGTTTCCGGCCCTTCGATAGATCTTGTAGCCGGAAGCATTTGCAGCTCTTTTCCATTTGAAGACGATGCCGGCAGGACTGTTGGAAGTGCCGGATAACCCGGGCGTGGTAAGCTTTACCGTTGTAAGGGACGCGGAACGGAACTGGTATACGGCTGACTGTACTTCATCAGTCTTTTTCCATTCAGCTTTCTGATAAACATACTTCTGGAAAAAGATATACATGTTATAAGTTGCGGCTTTGTTTATTCCTTTGGCAGATCCGATCCGCCATGTAGTATTCTTCCTGTTATCGGTTGGATTTGGTGAAGTACTCCAGTAAACCGGCACCCACTTCACATCTCCGGGCCCGGGATTTGTATTCGTAGTTCCCGCACCGGTCACGGTAAAATTATAATATTTATTCGGAGTAAATTTCAACGGAGAATCCAGCCCTCTGACGACACTTTCTCTGACATCCGGTATAGAAGGTGTATAGGTCGGTGTCGGCGTTACACCGTAATCCGGAGGTGCAGATGTAAGTGTAGGTTCAGGTGTCGATGTCACATTGTAAGCTGGACGAATCCCTCTGGAATTCAGTCTTAACTTTTTCAGTCCGCTAGTTCTGCCATCCGTGCCCAGTACCTTAAGATACAGATCAAATTCTTTCTCTATATCCAGATTCTTAAGATATATCACAAAGCTTCTGTTTGCGGTAACCACCACACGAGAGCTACCCATATCAAGCTTCGGAACAACAGATGTTCCGTCCTTTTTTCTCGCTACAGCTTTGTAGTAGCAGGCTCCGTTTGCATCAACTTTAAGTGTCACATTTACAGAACTGCGGCTTACCCATTTTTCTCCGGTCCATTTTACGTTTATTTTTGGCACCGGTGTTGGTGTCACTGTCAGTTCAGGACCCGCTGTCGGTGGCACTGTCAGCTCCGGAGCTGACGCTGACATAGCTTCTGCGTTTTCTTCTTCCATACTGTCTCCTGCTTCTTCAGGTATCAGTTCTGTCAATAATACTTCCGGATCATCCTCACTGGAGATTTCTTCTGAAACTCCTTCCTCAGCTCCGCCGAAAGCATCCTCGCTGTTCTCCGCGTTTTCCACATCTTCCATGGTTGCATCGGAAGAGTTATCCACCATTTCCTCAGAAATATCCTCACTGTCTTCTGTAGGCTGCTCAGTATCTCCCACAGGCTCTGTAGTTTCCTCTGCGGAAAACAGCTCCTGGCTGTCCGCAGTATTTTCTGTGATTTCTGCATCACCGCTGCCAAACTCTGCAGCCATACCGGTTGCCGGAAGCACCGTCACACAAAGCGCGGCACTTAAAAAAATGTGCCAGAACTTTTTTCTTCATTTACCTTCCTCCTTTTCTCCGTGAGTTACATATTTGTTATGTCAAGGAGATATTCGCACTCCACACAGTATTATTTTTCAGAAAGTGGGGCTGACTGAAACTTGTACTGTACAGACTGTATCTTATCCGTAGACTGCCATTTGGAATCCTTGCAGGTATATTTGCGGAAGAAAACATACAGATTAAAAGTTCCCTCCTGGTCGATTCCTTCCTTGGAACCGATCTTCCAGGTGCTTCGGATCCGGTTGGAATTCGGATTCGCAGATGTGCTCCAGTAAACAGGCACCCACTTAATGTCTCCGTTTTCCGGATCCTCATTATCGGTACCGGCACCGATAACCTTAAAATCATAAAATGTATCCGGGTAGAATTCCAGAGGAGAATCCAGCCCCTCTACCGTACTGTCCTCTGCCTTTGGTTTGGATGCTTTATGTTTTTTCTCAGAATCTGTTTTTTTCGCCGGGCGGCTGTCCTGATCCAGCTCCATCCGCTTCAGATCACTTAATTTCCCATTCTCATCCTCAATCTGGATATACAGATCAACTGCCTGGTCTGTATCCAGGTCTGCAAGTGTGATCCCGAACTCTTCATCCTCACTGATCAAAACCTCATCATTCACGGTATTTCCGGTCTCGATCTGAGGCACCTGGGGATTTCCGTCTTCCCCCCGCTCTGCCCATTTATAATAGCAGACGCCGTTAACGGCTGACGTAAGCGTTATCTCTGCCTGGGAATAGCTGTCCCATTTAAATCCTGTCCATTGTATTTCTGACTTTTGGGAATCCTTTGTATTGTTTTCTCCGGAACTCAGTTCCAGGTCCTCCACAGTCTGTTCTTTTATGGTGTCACCACTGTTAAATTCCGCTGCCATACAGGTAGCCGGTATCATGGTCATACCAAGAGCTACACTTAAGATCACCACAGGAAGCTTCTTTTTCCATTCTCCTTTCGCATATGTCTTCATTATATAATTCTCCCCTATTGCTTGCAACAGAAAAGAAGTCTGATTTTGTTGTGACATAAAAGACTCCGGAAACCTGCCGATTTCTCACACAGATTCCCGGAGCCTTCCATTCAATATTCAGTTGTAATAATAGAATCCCCTATCAGAACTCTGGTTCGATCAGTCCGTAAGTATTTCCTTTACGTTTATAAACTACGTTAACCTGCTCTGTCTCAGCATTAAAGAATACAAAGAAATTATGTCCGAGCAGTTCCATCTGTACGCATGCATCTTCCGGATACATTGGTTTGATTCCGAATTTCTTGGTACGGATGATCTTAACTTCCTCATCCTCTTCATAATCCTTATCAAGGTATGCCTTCTGGAAGTTTGTGGATTCCTGCTGTTTGTCAACGATCTTGTTCTTGTATTTACGAAGCTGACGCTCAATTACCTCTTCGACCAGATCGATGGATACATACATATCATTGCTTACCTGCTCGGAACGGATAATACTACCTTTCACAGGGATCGTTACCTCGATCTTCTGGCGATCCTTCTCAACGCTTAAGGTTACTGAAATCTCAGTTTCAGGAGTGAAATACCTTTCAAGTTTACCAAGCTTGTCCTCAACAGCTGTTTTAAGTCCTTCTGTTACTGCTATATTCTTTCCACTAATAATAAATTTCATGACTTCCATCCCCTTTGCTGTTTTATGTTGCTATTATAACATATTAAATTGAATTTTAACATCACTTTTCAAAAATTTCATAAATTTTTTCCAAATTTATTCGATATATTCCTTCAAAATGCTTTTTTTTGTCGTGAATGCGCAACTATTAGAGTATTTCATCTAATTAATTCATTACAAATGTATATCTGCACACCAGTGCCAGAAGATTGATGGGACAAAAGCATCTGCTTCACTATTTGTATATACTATTTCATTTTAGCCAGAGCTTCAAAGGGTATACTTCCGCCAAAAATATCCAAAGCACTGCCAACAGTCACATCCAGTCTGCCCTGACCTGCTTTTCGAAGCTCTTCAATATCTGCCATAGAACCCACACCGCCTGCATAGGTCACCGGATGGGCTGTATACTGTCCCAGAAGCTTTGCAAGCTCTGTTTCCACACCTCGGGCCTTTCCTTCCACATCCACTGCATGGACCAGAAATTCGTCGCAGAAGCTTCCAAGCCTTTCCATCAGCTCCGGTGTCACGATCTCTTCTGTAAATTTCTGCCATCGGTCTGTGACAATATAATATTTGCCATCTTTTTTGCGGCAGCTCAGGTCAAGTACAAGATGTTCTTTCCCTGCAGCATCACGGATCTTCTCCAGATTTTCCCAGGAGATCACTCCGTTTTTAAACACATAGGAGGTTACGATCACGTGGCTGGCGCCAGCCTCCAGATATTCTGCCGCATTCTCCGGGCAGATGCCGCCTCCGATCTGAAGCCCTCCGGGATATTTTCCCAGAGCCTGAAGTGCCTGGGCTTTCGTTGCTTCATAGTTCGGGGAATCCTTTCCGTTCAGAAGGATCACATGACCGCCCTTTAATCCTGCCTTCTTATAAAGCTCTGCATAGAATGCCGCATCCTGCTCTGACACAAAATTTTTCCTGCCGCCTGATCCCCCTTGATCCTTCAGGCTTCCTCCTACGATCTGTTTTACCTTTCCGTTATGTATATCAATGCATGGTCTGAATTTCATAATCCTGTCCTCCATTTTCTTTCCATGCACTGATAATAGCATCTGAAACAGTTTTATGCAATGCTGTGGTAAAATATCTGTTATCTTCCTTCTACCGCATTTCCCACTGCGTTTCCGATATCATCCACTGCATTACCTACGCCGTCGCCAAGGTCCTTTACACTGTCACCCAGCTCACCGGATACAGTTCCGTCATTTTCGTTTCTGTCAGCATCCGCAGCTCCGGGTGCTGCTGTCCCGTTATTTCCATTTCCTGCAGGCGTCACGGTAATATTTCCATCGGACATCTCATTGTTATCCGTGCCGGAATCCTTAATGCTCTCTCCATTGTCCTTCACACCGTCATTGTCTGCTTTTTCTTCCATAGTTTCATCTTCTGCGGCAGTATTTTCGTTTGTATCTTTTTCCTTATCCTTCGTGTTTTTATCTTTTTCATCCACTGTTTCATCCGCATTGTTTACCTCTGTGCCGCAGGCTGTAAATGTACACAGAGACAGGGTAAGCAAAGTACCAAAAGAATCGCCTTCCATTTTTTCATATGATCTTCTCCTTTTTCTAAAAAATTCTGTATTCCTAATATGGCACATTTTTCCGCTATCCTATTCTGGGAAAAATTTCAAAAACCGCAATTTCATCAAAAAAAGACGGGGTCCGATCTTACACGAACCCCGTCTGTATTACCTGTATTTTATTCTGTTGCGGCTCAATCTGTCAGAATCAGCCGATCACGTCACTCATATCATAACGTCCTGCCGGTTTGCCGGCAAGGAATTTGGCTGCTTCTACAGCACCTTTTCCAAAAATAGCCTTGGAATATGCAGTATGCTTGAACTCGATCACTTCGTCCTGACCTGCAAAAATTATCTCATGCTCACCTACGATAGTTCCACCGCGAACTGCGGAGATACCGATCTCCTTATCATCGCGTTTTTCACGTTTCTGGCTGCGGTCATATACATAATGATACTGATTATCCATAGCTTCATTAATGCTGTCTGCCAGCGCAAGTGCAGTACCACTTGGTGCGTCTAATTTCAGGCGGTGATGCTTCTCTACGATCTCCATATCAAAGCCTGCAGCTGCAAGAACCTTAGCTGCGTCCTGAACCAGCTTCAGAAGTGTGTTGATACCAAGAGACATGTTTGCGGATTTCAGCACTGCTACCTTTCGGGATGTTTCTTCCACTTTTGCAAGCTGCTCCTGGCTTAAGCCGGTACTGCACAGAACAACCGGGATCTGGCGTGCCGCGCTGTACTCAAGAAGCTTGTCTGTTGCCTTTGCGGAAGAAAAATCAATGATCGCATCTGCCTCTACCTGACATGCGTCAATATCGGTGAATACCGGATAGCTGTTTTTTCCCTGATCCGCAATATCAATACCTGCTACGATCTCAGCATCCGGATCTTTCTCCACAATGTCGCTGATGACCTGGCCCATATGTCCGTTGCAGCCGTGCATGATGATTTTTACCATAGTATATTCTCCTTTACCTTTCGCTTACAGTCAGATCATTTAGCAAGCTTAAGGCCAAATTTCTCGATCTCTTTTGCAAGAGCTGTCTTTGTGTCCTCTTCCATCTCACAGAGTGGCATACGAAGAGGTCCTACGTTCATTCCCATAAGGTTCATAGCTGTCTTAACAGGAATCGGGTTTACTTCACTGAACAGTGCATTGATCAGTGGAAGAGCTTTCAGCTGATCCTCTGTTGCTCCCTTGGTGTCGCCGTCGAAATATTTCATGACCATGTCATGTGTAAACTTCGGTGCAACGTTGGAAAGTACGGAGATAACTCCAAGTCCGCCAAGAGAAAGAATCGGAAGTACCTGATCATCATTTCCGGAGTAAAGCTCAAGCTGTCCGTCTGCCAGAGACATCATCTTGGCGATCTGGGAAAGATCTCCTGTTGCTTCCTTGATTCCGACAATGTTCTTTACATTCTTTGCAAGGTAAGCTGCTGTAGCCGGCTGGATGTTGCAGCCTGTACGGCTCGGTACGTTGTACATGATGAGCGGAGTTTCCGGAACTGCATTGGCAATTGCTGTGTAATGAGCGATAAGACCCTTCTGTGTAGCCTTGTTATAGTAAGGTGTTACAATAAGAAGAGCGTCTGCGCCATAGGAAGCTGCTTCCTTGGACATCATGATCGCTGTCTCTGTACAATTGGAACCTGTTCCTGCGATAACAGGCACACGTTTGTTAACTTTATCAATTGTGAACTTAATTGTCTGAAGATGCTCTCCGTGTGTCAGAGTAGAAGATTCTCCTGTTGTTCCACAGATAACGATGGCGTCTGTGCTGTTCGCGATCTGATCCTCAAGGATCTCCTCAAGTTTCTCAAAATTCACCTTACCGTCTTCATGCATAGGTGTTACGATTGCAACGCCTGTTCCTTTAAAAATTGCCATTTGTCTTCCTCCTTCTTTCTTCTGTGAAATATTGCTTATTCCCGTTCCTGGTCAGTCAGCTCTGTTGTTATCGTGGTAATACTGTCCACATAGGGCTTCAAAGCATCCGGAAGCCAGCGTCCGGTCATAATTATATGCATACTTTCATCCTTCTGCTTAAGCATATCGATGATCGTCTCAACTGGAGCGATTCCTTTATCCATAAGCCCGAGGATCTCATCCAGCAGCAGAAAATCACACTCTCTGGTAGCAATTACCTTCCGTGCGAAATTAAGGCCATTGAGAATATTGGTTCTCTCTTCTGCCTTTTCCTGCTCACTCAGGTCATTATAGCAGGTGTCCATTTTTTCGAAACGGAAAATCTTGAAATCAAAATTATCCAGTTCCTCAAGGAAATCCAGTTCTCTGCGTTCCCTGCCCTTGAGGAACTGTATGATGATCACACTTTTTCCCTGTGTAGCAAAGCGCAGCCCCCGGCCTACAGCCAGAGTTGTCTTTCCTTTCCCGTTCCCGCAATAAACCTCTGTTATTTCTCTTTCCATGATTTTTCCTCTTACTGTTAGTGAAACCGGTAATTCCCCATTTTTCTGATTTTTTTAATATTACCGCAGATTGGCTGGAAATGCAAGTGTTACCTTAATGTTCTCACCACTATTCCAAAATATATTCAATGTTACTCAACATATTCCAATTTACTCACCGAAACTTCATAGGCAATCCTTTTTTCTGTTTCGTTTTCACTAATCCGTTTCATGTACTCCCTGCTCTGGATCCTGCCCCAGATCAGTACATGCCCGCCTACTTCAAAAGCAGAAGCATATCTGGCATTTCTTCCCCAGCATATACATGGTATGTAATCGGATTTTCCGTAAGGTCGATTGACTGCCATCAGAAGATCTGCGATCTCTCTTCCCAACGGTGTTTTTCTGTATACAGGCGGTTTACAGATATATCCGTCCAGAAAGATCTGATTGACCGGCACAGTTTCTTCTTCCTCCCCCACAAACTTCACTTCCCGGGCAAAGACTGAAAGCACAAGCCGGTTTCTCTTTTCTTCATGACGGTTATAGGATCGGAACTGTCCGTGGATCTCGATATATTCTCCCACATAATCCTGTGTGATATCGATCAGCCGCTCAGACACCATCACCGGGATCCTGTCCTCCGAATCGCTGAGACGTTTTACCAGGATATCCATCATGTAAAATCCTTCTCCAAAGACCTGATGGCTGAAAGTAAACCCCGTAGCGATCCGTCCCATAACGGATACCTGATTGTTTTCAATAATTTTATCTGCCATAATAAGTAGCTCTCCTTCCTCTTCGTGTATTTCGTCTATATCAATCTATGTGTATTTGCGGTATAATATGCCTGAAAAATGAAAAACCAAAAATATTTTTTTATGTCTTGTAATCTCACAAAAATGTGATAGACTATAAATTTGGACATCATTTTTAACAAAAAAGATTACTTATATATGGAAAGAAAGGATTTGGATTATATGAAGACCAAGCGTGAAGATGTTCGTAACGTGGCCATTATCGCCCATGTCGATCACGGTAAAACAACACTTGTTGACGAGCTTTTGAAACAGAGCGGTGTTTTCCGTGAGAACCAGGAAGTCCAGGAACGTGTCATGGATTCCAACGATATTGAGCGTGAGCGCGGCATTACGATTCTCTCCAAAAACACCGCAGTTCATTATAAGGATGTAAAAATCAATATCATCGATACTCCAGGTCATGCGGACTTCGGCGGCGAGGTAGAGCGTGTGCTGAAGATGGTAGACGGCGTTATTCTTCTTGTGGACGCCTTCGAGGGTGCCATGCCTCAGACTAAATTTGTACTTCGTAAAGCTCTCGAACTGAACCTGCATGTTATTGTCTGCATCAATAAGATCGACCGTCCGGAAGCACGTCCGGAGGAGGTTGTCGACGAGGTTCTGGAGCTTCTCATGGATCTGGACGCATCTGACGAACAGCTGGACTGCCCGTTCCTGTATGCCTCCGCAAAAGCCGGCTATGCAGTTCGTAACCTTGAGGACAAACCTGAGAATATGGCTCCGCTTTTTGAGACCATCCTTGATGCGATTCCTGCTCCGGAGGGAGATCCGGACGGAGATACGCAGGTTCTTATCAGCACCATCGACTACAACGAGTATGTAGGACGTATCGGTGTCGGTAAGGTTGAGCGCGGAACCATTTCCGTGAACCAGGAGCTGATGCTTCTGAACCATCATGACCCTGACAAACACGAGCGCGTAAAGATCAGCAAACTCTACGAATTTGACGGACTGAACAAGTTGAAGTTAAAAGCGCTCCATCGGAGCTATTGTTGCAATCTCCGGTATCGCGGATATCCACATTGGAGATACCCTCTGTGCAGGAGACAACCCAGAGTCCATTCCGTTCCAGAAGATTTCCGAGCCAACAATCTCCATGAACTTCCTTGTAAACGACAGTCCTCTTGCAGGACAGGAAGGTAAATACATCACATCCCGTCATCTTCGTGACCGTCTCTACCGTGAGCTGAATACAGATGTCAGCCTTCGTGTAGAAGACACCGATACAACCGAGTGCTTCAAGGTTTCCGGCCGTGGTGAGCTTCACCTCTCCGTTCTTATTGAGAACATGCGCCGTGAGGGATACGAGTTTGCAGTCAGCAAACCGGAGGTTCTCTATCACACAGACGAGCGTGGACGTAAACTGGAGCCGATCGAAATCGCATACGTTGACGTTCCGGAAGAATTTTCCGGTACTATCATCCAGAAACTCAGCGAGCGTAAAGGTGAGCTTCAGGGTATGAGCACAGCAAGCGACGGAACTGTACGTCTCGAGTTCTCCATCCCCTCCCGTGGACTGATCGGATTCCGTAACGAATTCCTTACCTCCACCAAGGGTACCGGTATCCTGAATACCATGTTTGACGGATATGCACCATACAAGGGAGACTTCCCGTACCGTAAACAGGGTTCCCTCATCGCTTTCGAGGCAGGCGAGACTGTTACCTACGGTCTTTTCTCTGCTCAGGAGCGTGGTACTCTCTTTGTCGGACCTGGCGAGAAGGTGTACAGCGGTATGGTCATCGGACAGAACGGAAAGGCCGAGGATATTGAACTGAATGTCTGCAAGACCAAGCACCTTACCAATACTCGTTCCTCTTCCGCTGACGATGCACTGAAGCTTGTTCCGCCAAAGATCTTAAGTCTTGAGCAGGCCATTGAATTCATCGACCAGGATGAGCTTCTTGAGGTAACACCGACAAGCCTTCGTATCCGTAAACGTATTCTGGACTCCAGAGACAGAAAACGTGCCGCATTCCGCAAGAGCTGATCGAACCTGGCTATCATTTACTGTTGAGCAGAAACCTTTTACAGTAATTCGGCGCAAAGCCGCATAGTGAATGCGGATGCTTTTATCCGCCTGACCTATATTTATATAAACTGCCATATGGGAAGCATTTCCTGTATGGCAGTTTTTTTTCTGCATTTCTGAAAAAAATCACGATAATTTCCGCCTAATTATTCTGAAATTTTAAATAATTTCAAGTTTTTTGATTTCTTATGTTATCACGCTTTACTTTGCTACAATATTTTTGTGAATTTTTTATCAAAATTACTCCGTATTTTTGTGAATTATTCATCGAATTCTCTATTGACGTCTGAAATCAGTTAAATTATAATGTGCGCATGATCATTTGACAAAAGTTTAACGTTAATGTTTTAACCACATGTTGCGTTTTATCTTTTGCCCGCCCTTCATATGTGTGCATGTTTTTTGTCAGTGCTGACAATTTTTTAACATGTTCTTTGTGCACAGTGCTGAATTTCAAAAATTTTTTTTAAGATTTTTCCAATAATTCAGCGTTCCGCAAAGTAAAATTTACAGTATTTTCCCCTAATTTTTGTTCGTCATTTTGCACATAGCGACAAAATTCAGAATTTGCGTTTTTTTCAGAATTTTGATACTATATCAGTATCAAAGCTGAAAATTCAATCAGATTGAATCAACAACGAAACGCAACGCGGGGACTTACAAAAACTCTGCAGCATCTGCCGGCGAAAAAAGGATAAGCCCGCAGGACCACAGACCATTATCATATGAAAACAGGAGGATTCCACATGGCAAAGAAAGAAACTATCCCTACCATCATCGACACTCCAGAAGCCCTGACCGCGAAAATGGCTGCAATGAAAGAGGCACAGAAGATCTTTGCTACCTACACACAGGAGCAGGTCGACAAGATCTTTAAGGCAGCTGCTACTGCTGCTGACAAGATGCGTATCCCACTTGCCAAAATGGCTGTTGAGGAAACAGGCATGGGTATCATGGAAGACAAGGTTATCAAGAACCATTACGCAGCAGAGTATGTTTACAATGCATATAGAACACTCAGACATGTGGTGTTGTAGAAGAAGACAAGGCATACGGACTCAAGAAGATCCTGGAACCTGTAGGACTGATCGCTGCAGTTATCCCTACAACCAACCCGACCTCCACAGCAATCTATAAATCTCTTATTTCCCTGAAAACCCGTAATGCGATCATCATCAGCCCGCATCCGCGTGCTAAGAAATCCACTATTGAAGCTGCAAAAGTTGTTCTGGAAGCAGCTGTTGCCGCAGGTGCGCCGGAAGGAATCATCGGATGGATCGATATCCCAAGCCTTGACCTTACCAACATGGTAATGCAGAACGCAGATATCATCCTTGCCACCGGTGGTCCCGGAATGGTCAAAGCAGCTTACTCCTCCGGTAAACCGGCTGTTGGTGTAGGACCCGGAAATACACCTGCCATTATTGATGACAGCGCAGATATCCGTCTTGCAGTTAACTCCATCATCCACTCCAAGACCTTTGACAATGGTATGATCTGTGCTTCCGAGCAGTCCGTAACTGTTCTGGAGAGCATTTATAAAGAAGTGAAGGAAGAGTTCCTTTACAGAGGATGCTACTTTCTTAAAAAAGACGAGATCGAGAAGGTCAGAAAGACCATCCTTATCAACGGTGCACTGAATGCCAAGATCGTAGGACAGAAGGCTGCTACTATCGCTGAAATGGCAGGCGTTACTGTACCGGCTGAGACCAAGATCCTGATCGGTGAGGTTGAGTCCGTTGATATCAGCGAAGAATTCGCACACGAGAAGCTTTCCCCTGTACTTGCCATGTACAAGGCCAAGAATTTTGACGATGCTGTTGCAAAGGCTGCGCAGCTCGTTGCAGACGGCGGCTATGGTCATACCTCTTCCCTCTACATCAACGTAAATGAAACAGAGAAGATGGATAAATTCGAAGCAGCTATGAAAACCTGCCGTATCCTTATCAATACACCTTCTTCCCAGGGTGGTATCGGTGACCTTTATAACTTCAAGCTTGCTCCATCCCTTACTCTTGGCTGCGGTTCCTGGGGCGGTAACTCCGTATCCGAGAACGTTGGTGTCAAACACCTTCTCAATACCAAGACTGTTGCTGAAAGGAGAGAGAATATGCTCTGGATGAGAACACCGGAAAAGGTTTACTTTAAGAAGGGCTGTATGCCGGTTGCTCTTGATGAGCTCGGTACTGTTATGGGCAAGAAACGCTGCTTCATCGTAACAGACTCCTTCCTCTACAAGAATGGCTACACCAAACCGATTGAAGATAAACTGGATCAGATGGGCATCGTTCATACATGCTTCTCTGATGTAGCTCCTGACCCGTCTCTCGCTTCCGCCAAAGCCGGTGCCAAGGCTATGACAGCCTTTGAGCCAGACTGCATCATCGCTCTTGGCGGCGGTTCCGCAATGGATGCCGGCAAGGTTATGTGGATGCTTTATGAGAATCCGGACGCTGACTTCTCCGATATGTCCATGGACTTCCTGGATATCCGTAAGAGAGTTTACACATTCCCGAAGATGGGTAAAAAAGCTTACTTCGTAGCGATCCCAACCTCTTCCGGTACAGGCTCCGAGGTTACTCCTTTCGCCATCATCACAGATCAGGATACCGGCGTTAAATGGCCACTGGCTGATTACGAGCTTCTCCCGGATATGGCGATCGTAGATACCAATAACATGATGAGCGCACCGAAGGGACTTACCCGTGCTTCCGGTATCGATGTTATGACACATGCCATTGAGGCTTATGTTTCCATGATGGCTTCCGATTACACCGATGGTCTTGCACTGAAAGCGATCAAGCTTGTATTTGAGTATCTGCCGCGTGCATATAAAGATGGCAATGACGTAGAGGCCAGAGATCATATGGCTAACGCTTCCTGCATGGCAGGTCTTGCATTCGCCAATGCATTCCTCGGCGTTAACCACTCTCTCGCTCACAAGCTCGGTGCTTTCCACCACCTGCCACACGGTATCGCAAACGCAGTTGTTCTTCTGGATGTTATGCGTTACAACAGTGCTGAGGTTCCGACTAAGATGGGTACTTTCCCACAGTATCAGTATCCGAAGACACTTGCACGCTACGCTGAGATCGGACGTTCTGTAGGTCTTACAGGCAAGAACGATGCAGAAGTATTCGAAAAGCTTCTTGCTAAACTGGATGAGCTTATGAGAACTATCGAGATCCTGCCGACGATCCGTGATTACGGCGTAGATGAGAAACATTTCCTGGAAACTCTGGATGAGATGTCCGAGCAGGCCTTCAATGACCAGTGTACCGGTGCCAACCCGAGATATCCGCTTGTATCCGAGCTGAAAGATATCTA
>ENA-OQET01000291-OQET01000291.1-human-gut-metagenome-genome-assembly--contig:-NODE-291-length-27747-cov-2.399131_pt1 | contig 27747 bp, 29 predicted proteins | sample MGYA00242800_ERZ504645 | MGnify/ENA primary metagenome ERZ504645 (study PRJEB26092, sample SAMD00036308) | human gut metagenome | host: Homo sapiens | study: EMG produced TPA metagenomics assembly of... | reverse complement strand
GGAAGAATTGCGTACATTTATGGATATTGGAGAGGGTACGATTGAAGAGTCTCAGACAGAGGATAAGGACTGGATCAACAACTGGAAAGAATTTTTCCATCAGTTCTATGTGGATGATATCCTGATCGTTCCGTCATGGGAAGAAATCAAAGAAGAAGATAAGGACAAGATGATTCTTCATATTGATCCGGGTACTGCATTTGGAACAGGAATGCATGAAACTACACAGCTTGTGATCCGTCAGTTAAAAAAATATGTTAAACCAGGTATCGAACTTCTTGATGTAGGAACAGGAAGTGGTATCCTCGGAATCACAGCGTTGAAGCTTGGTGCAGGTCACGTTGTAGGAACAGACCTTGATCCATGCGCGGTTCCGGCAGTTCAGGATAACAAAGAAGCAAACCAGATCGTGGATGATACTTTTGATATGATGATCGGAAATATCATTGATGACAAAGAGGTACAGGATCAGGTTGGCTATGAGAAATACGATATTGTTGCAGCTAATATTCTGGCAGATGTACTGGTGCCTCTGACACCAGTGATCGTTCACCAGATGAAGAAGGGTGCATATTACATTACATCAGGTATACTTGATGTCAAAGAGGAAGTAGTCAAAGAAGCAGTACAGAAAGCCGGACTTACCTTGGTAGAAGTTACCAGACAGGGTGAGTGGGTATGCGTAACTGCAAGAAAGGACTGATCTCATGCAGAGATTTTTTGTAGAGCCACATCAGATCGATGAAGCGGCACATCAGATTCATATTATTGGAACGGATGTCAACCATATTTCCAATGTTCTTCGTATGAAACAGGGAGAGGAAGTCTGGATCAGTGATGGTGGACAAAAAGAATACCGCTGTGCGATAGAGGCATTCAGTGCAGATGAAGTGCTTCTTCACATTATTTATGCACAGGAACCAGATTATGAACTGCCGAGCAGGATCTACCTCTTTCAGGGACTGCCAAAAGCAGATAAGATGGAACTGATCATACAGAAGGCAGTTGAGCTTGGTGCGTATGAAATCATTCCAGTAGAGACGAAACGCTGTGTTGTGAAGCTGGATGGCAAAAAGGCTGCGAAGAAAGTAGAGCGTTGGCAGCAGATTGCAGAGAGTGCGGCAAAACAGTCCAAGCGTATGCTGATTCCAAATGTGCACCAGGTACTTTCTTTTAAAGAAGCACTAAAGTATGCGGAATCTATGGATATTCGTCTGATTCCGTATGAGCTTGCCAAAGGCATGCAGGAAACAAAAGAAATCCTTGCAGCAATTGAACAGGGACAGTCTATTGGGATTTTTATCGGCCCAGAAGGCGGTTTTGAGGAAAAAGAAGTAGAAGCTGCAATCAGCGAAGGGGCAAAACCAATCACACTGGGTAAACGTATTCTTCGCACAGAAACAGCAGGGCTTGCAATTTTGTCAGTTCTGATGTTTCAGCTTGAAAATTAGTAAAACAGGAAACGATTAAGATAAAAGAGGCAGTATATGGAAGTATATTTTGACAATTCTGCAACGACCAGATGCTATGATTCTGTAAAGGATATCGTGGTAAAAACGATGACAGAGGATTTTGGAAATCCGTCTGCCATGCATCTCAAGGGTGTAGAAGCAGAGAAGTATGTAAAAGAAGCGACAAAGACCATTGCAGGAATTCTGAAAGTGCAGGAAAAAGAAATTCTGTTTACATCAGGTGGTACAGAATCAGACAACCTTGCGCTGATTGGTGGTGCACTTGCAAATAAGCGTAATGGAAACCACATCATTATCACATCCGTAGAGCATGCTGCAGTCAGCCAGCCGGCATTATATCTGCAGGAACAGGGATTTGAAATCACATATCTTCCGGTAGATGCGCAGGGCAGGGTAAAAATGAGAGCGCTGGAAGCTGTTTTAAGACCAGATACGATCATGGTATCTACCATGCTTGTAAATAATGAAGTCGGAGCTGTGATGCCAGTCGAAGAGATTGCGAAGATGGTACATGAGAAGAGTCCAAAGGCACTGTATCATGTCGATGCAATTCAGGGATTTGGTAAATACCACATTTATCCGAAACGTATGGGGATCGATCTTCTTGCAGTCAGCGGACACAAGATTCACGGTCCGAAGGGTGTCGGTTTCCTGTATATCAACGAAAAAGTGAAGATCATTCCACAGATTCTTGGTGGCGGACAGCAGAGTGGCATGCGTTCCGGAACAGACAATGTACCGGGAATCGCCGGGCTTGGTGTGGCAGCAGGACAGATTTACCGAAATCTGGATGAGAATGTGGAACACATGTATCAGTTAAAGGAGCATATTGCGAAAGGCCTTTCTGAAATCGAAGATATCCGTATCAACGGAATGCCACTTCGTGAAGGTGCACCGCAGATCTTGAGTATCAGTGTTATGGGAGTACGGAGTGAGGTATTGCTGCATTCTCTCGAGGACAAGGGTATATACATTTCGGCAGGAAGTGCATGCTCCAGCCATAAGAGAAAACCAAGCGCTACATTAAGTGCTATGGGAATGTCAAAAGACCAGATTGAAAGTACAGTACGACTGAGCTTCTGTGAAGAAAATACGATCAAGGAAGCGGATTATTTCCTGGATACCATGAAGACTCTGGTTCCGATGCTCAGACGTTATTCAAGAAAATAAACAGGAGGAAATACCAGATATGATATTTCATGCATTTTTGATAAAATATGCAGAAATCGCCATTAAAGGAAAAAACAGATATCTGTTTGAAGATGCACTTGTCAAACAGATGAAACTGGCTCTGGAGCCGGTAGAAGGCGAATTTACAGTAACTAAGGAGCAGGGGCGTGTATATGTTTTCTGCCCGGAAAAATATGATTTTGATGAAGCAGTAGAGGCACTGCAGCGTGTATTTGGAATTGTGGGAATCAGTCCGGTTGTGATCTATGAAGACCAGGGATTTGATCAGATGGCAAAAGATGTCGTTTCCTATATGGAAGCAAGATATCCTGGATACAATGGTTCTTTCAAGGTTTACACACGAAGAGCCAAGAAATCTTATCCGATCACATCGATGGAAGTAAGTGCAGCAATCGGAGAAAAGATTTTGGATGCTTTCCCAGATGCATCCGTAGATGTGCATAATCCGGAAATGACACTTTCAGTAGAGATTCGAGATAAGATTTATGTATATTCAGAGACTCTTCCGGGACCGGGAGGTATGCCGATCGGAACAAATGGTAAGGCAATGCTTCTTCTTTCCGGTGGAATTGATAGTCCGGTTGCTGGTTATATGATCGCCAAACGTGGAGTCAAGATAGAGGCTGTTTATTTCCATGCTCCGCCGTATACAAGCGAACGTGCAAAACAGAAAGTCGTAGATCTTGCAAAACTTGTGGCACGTTACAGTGGTCCGATCCGTCTATGTAGTAACTTTACAGATATTCAGCTGTATATCTATGATCAGTGCCCGCATGAAGAACTGACGATCATCATGCGCCGCTATATGATGCGTATTGCAGAGCATTTTGCACGCAAGGATAAATGCCTTGGCCTGATTACGGGGGAGAGTATTGGACAGGTGGCCAGCCAGACTTTACAGAGTCTTGCAGCAACAGATGAAGTATGTGAACTTCCGGTATATCGTCCGGTTATCGGATTTGATAAAGAAGAAATCGTACAGATTTCCAGAAAGATCAATACATTTGAGACTTCCATCCAGCCATTTGAAGACTGTTGTACTATTTTCGTGGCAAAACATCCGGTTACAAAACCAAATCTGAAAGTGCTTCACAGATCTGAAGAAAAATTAAACGAAAAGATCGATCAGCTGATGGAAGAGGCACTGGCAAGTACAGAAGTAATTGAGATTCAGTAAACAGAAACGAAATAGGCAGAAATAAAAACAGCTTCTCGTGCGTTTAGCAAAGAAGCTGTTTTATAACTGTATCATATTTGGTATTTCAAAAGAAAATCGGTGCAGATCACTCAATTACATATGGCTGAACGATTGCCATGATCGAATCAAGAGTGCTTCCTTCTGCATGAATATTCAGGTTGATCGGTTTGGATAAATCCAGGCTGAAGATACCCATGATAGATTTTGCGTCGATTACATATCTTCCGGATACTAAATCAAAGTCACAGTCAAATTTACTGATCTCGTTTACAAATGCTTTCACTTTATCGATAGAATTCAGCGAGATTTTTAATGTTTTCATTTTGAGAACCTCCCTATTTAGTGTTATTATGCCATTTATCTTACCCGTACCCCCTCGAAAAGTCAAGGGAAAAAGAGATGAAATTTTGGTTAATCTTTTGCCTGTATGTACAAAAAACAATTAAAATAAGAAACAAAATGAAACTATCAGAAAATATAAGAGGTAAAATATGAAAAAAAAGGTTGCCCTTCATAATCTGGGCTGTAAAGTAAATGCATACGAAGTAGAAGCGATGCAGCAGCTTCTGGAAAATGCAGGATATGAAACTGTTCCTTTTGAAGAAGGTGCAGATGTTTATGTGATCAATACCTGTACGGTCACCAACATTGCAGACCGTAAATCCAGACAGATGCTTCATAAAGCAAAAAAAATGAATCCGGATGCGATCGTGGTGGCTACAGGTTGTTATGCACAGGCTGACACAGAGAAACTGAAAGAAGATACTGCTGTGAATCTGATCCTTGGAAACAATCAGAAAACACAGATTGTGGAAGCTTTGGAAGAATATGAAAAAGAGCATGCAAAACAGGTGCAGGTGATTGAAATTAACCATACAAAAGAGTATGAAGAACTTTCCATATCATCTACCGCAGAACATGTCCGCGCATACATTAAAGTACAGGATGGCTGTAATCAGTTCTGTACTTACTGTATCATTCCGTTTGCGAGAGGACGTGTCCGCAGCAGAAAAATCGAAGAAGTGCTGAGTGAAGTGGAAACACTTGCTGCAAAAGGTTACAAGGAAGTTGTACTTACCGGAATCCATTTAAGTTCCTATGGAGTGGATTTCCCGAAAGAAGAAAGAGAAAGTCTTCTTTCACTGATTCAGGCAGTAAGCAGAGTGGAAGGAATCAGCAGGATTCGTCTTGGCTCATTGGAGCCAAGAATTATCACAGAGGAATTTCTGGAAGGTATTGTGAAAACAGGAAAAGTGTGTCCACATTTTCATTTATCCCTACAGAGCGGATGCAATAAAACTTTGAAAAATATGAATCGCCGTTACAGTGCACAGGAGTATGCGGAAAAATGTGAACTGATCCGCAAGTTTTATCCGGCACCTGCACTTACAACAGATGTGATTGTGGGATTTCCACAGGAAACAGAAGAGGATTTTGAAGAATCTTATGAATTCGTAAAGAAGATTCATTTTTATGAGACGCATATTTTTAAATATTCCAGAAGACATGGAACAAAAGCGGCATCCATGGATGGTCAGCTGACTGAAGCGGCAAAGGCGCAGCGCAGCGACCGGATGCTCGAACTGCATGAGATTCGTGCCAGAGAATATGAAGAGGCGATGATCGGAAAAAAAATGGAACTTCTCCTGGAGGAAGAGATTGAGATTGATGGCAGACCATGGTATGTTGGCCACAGCAGAGAATATGTGCGTGCAGTCATCAGCAAAACGGATGCACATAGGGTAAATGACCTTGTTACAGTAAAAGCAGTTGCTTTTGTCAGAGATCACATTTTGGAAACAAAAGAAGTGTAAGCTTATATATTATTTGATCTATGAGAAAAAATGTTCTGAAAATGTGTTCTTGTATTTTATATGGAATTATATTAAAATAAAAGGGAAATCTTATTAAGGACGTGAGTAAAATGGCAGAAAACAATTTAGGAAATACACAGTATTTCAGAACAAAACCGGATGCAGATCTTGAAGTAAAAGAGGTTCTGGATCTGGTCTACAATGCAATGGATGAAAAAGGATATAATCCGGTGAACCAGATCGTCGGCTATATTATGTCCGGAGATCCTACCTATATTACCAGTCATAAGGGTGCGAGAAGCATGATCATGAAAGTTGAGAGAGATGAGCTGGTAGAAGAACTTCTTAATGAATACATTAAGAATAAATCCTGGGAACGATAAGTGATGCGGATCCTGGGATTAGATTATGGTTCAAAGACCGTAGGTGTGGCAGTCAGTGACCCGTTGGGAGTGACTGCTCAGAGATTAGAGACAATCTGGCGAAAACAGGAAAATAAACTTCGCCGGACGCTTGCCCAAGTAGAAGAACTCGTGAAAGAGTACGAAATAGAAAAGATCGTTCTTGGATATCCTAAGAATATGAACAATACTGTCGGTGAGCGTGCAGAGAAAGCTCTGGAATTCCGGGGAGATGCTTAAGAAGCGTACAGGCCTTGAAGTGATCATGTGGGACGAACGGCTGACAACAGTTTCGGCGGATCGGACCCTGATGGAGGCTGGTGTGCGCAGAGAGAATCGTAAAGAGTATCTCGACGGAATTGCAGCAGTATTTATTTTACAGGGATATCTGGATTCCCTTAAAATGTAACATAAAGGTGATAGTATGGCAAAAAATCAGATTTCAGCTGGCCGATGGGACAGTAGAAGAGATTTTTTATTGAGGAACAGACAAGAATCGGAGGAGTATCGTATCTTCTTGTATCGGATTCTATGGAAGATGAAGCGTCTGCCTATATTTTGAAGGATGTATCGAAGGATACAGATCCGGAGGCCTGCTATGAAATGCTCGAAGATGAGGACGAACTGCAGGCTGTTTATAAAGTTTTTGAACAAATGCTTGAAGACGTGGATTTTGAAATGTAAGAAACATACTATAAGAAACAGGCGTCACTAGGAACGTAAGAATCAGTGACAGGCAGACTAAGAAGGAATGTGAGCGCATTCCTGCATTAGTGTGCCAAAATGTTTGATTCCAGAGGACACATGACAGGTGATTTTCTGCATTGCACAGAATATGGAGGTGCTTGATTGAGCGAAAATATAAATGAAAATGTGAGCGTAAATAAAGAAAGAGAAAATCACAGAGAAAATAATAAAACCAGAAAATATAACAGCCGAAATCGTAAACCAGGTGATAATAATACAAAGAAACCGATGGGAAAACAGAAAAATTTCCGTTATAAACAGCAGAAAACGAATAGCAGACATTATGAGAAACATTCTGACAGACAGGAAATAGCTGCTGCAGGAGAATTAGCAGCAGTGCAGCAGCCAAAGGCAGCAACGAAGCCGTTTTCCAGAAACAATAAAACACAACAGCCAAGAGGGAATGCGCGTCGTGGCCGTAAGGGTACTTCAAAACTGAAGATCATTCCGTTAGGTGGACTGGAACAGATTGGAATGAACATTACTGCTTTTGAGTATGAAGATAGTATTGTAGTTGTTGACTGTGGTCTTGCTTTCCCGGAAGATGATATGCTTGGTATCGATCTGGTCATCCCGGATGTTACTTATCTGAAAGAAAATATTTCCAAAGTAAAAGGCTTTGTGATCACTCATGGACATGAGGATCATATCGGTGCGCTTCCTTATATCCTGAAAGAGGTTAATGTTCCGGTCTATTCGACAAAACTTACACTTGGACTGATCACAAATAAACTGAAGGAACACAACCTTGTACGTTCCACAAAACTAAAAGAAGTAAAACATGGACAGGTTATCAACCTTGGTGATTTTTCCATTGAATTTATCAAAACAAATCATAGTATCCAGGATGCTTCTGCACTCGCAATTTATTCACCTGCAGGAATTGTTGTCCATACAGGTGACTTTAAGGTGGATTATACACCGGTATTTGGTGATGCGATCGATCTGCAGCGTTTTGCCGAGATTGGTAAGAAAGGTGTACTTGCACTGATGTGTGACAGTACGAATGCAGAACGTCCGGGATTTACCATGTCAGAGCGTACGGTAGGACATGTATTCGATAATCTTTTTAATGAACACAAAAATGCACGAATCATCATTGCGACATTTGCATCTAATGTAGACCGTGTACAGCAGATTATTAATACCGCATATAAATTTGGACGTAAAGTAGCTGTAGAAGGACGAAGCATGGTCAATATCATTTCCGTTGCTTCTGAACTCGGATATCTTCGTATTCCGGAAAATACTCTGATAGAAATTGACCAGGTAAAAAATTATCCGGATGAAAAAGTTGTTCTGATCACAACAGGAAGCCAGGGTGAATCCATGGCGGCTCTTTCCAGAATGGCTGCGAATATCCACAAGAAGATTACAATTAAACCGAATGATACTATCATTTTCAGTTCAAATCCGATTCCTGGAAATGAGAAAGCCGTTTCCAAGGTTATCAATGAGCTGTCCATGAAGGGTGCAAAGGTTATTTTCCAGGATGTTCACGTATCCGGACATGCCTGCCAGGAAGAAATCAAACTGATCTATTCTCTGGTAAGACCAAAATATGCGATTCCGGTTCATGGTGAATACAGACATCTGACTGCACAGAAACATGTCGTAGAAGATCTTGGTATTCCGAAAGAGAATATCTTTATCCTTGCTTCCGGTAATGTTCTGGAGCTGGATGCAAACAGTGCAGCAGTTACCGGCTCTGTTCATACAGGTGCGATCTTTGTAGATGGTCTGGGGGTTGGTGATGTCGGTAATATCGTACTTCGTGACCGTCAGCATCTGTCAGAGGATGGTATCATGATTGTTGTTATGACACTTGAACGCCACAGCAATGTGGTTCTTGCCGGACCGGATATTGTATCCAGAGGATTTGTCTATGTAAGAGAGTCCGAGGATCTGATGGAAGATGCAAAAGAAGTCGTAGAAAATGCGTTAGATTCCTGTCTGGAACGTAACATTACAGATTGGGGCAAGATCAAGAATACAGTAAAAGATGCACTCAGTGATTTCCTGTGGAAGCGAACAAAGAGAAGTCCGATGATCCTGCCGATCATTATGGAGGCATAAATAACATGGATGCTGTAAACAGAAACATTCATCTTCTTCTGAATTCTATCCAGAAGAGCGATGTGTACAGAACTTACAAGAAACAGGAGGCAATCCTGGAAAAAAATTCCGGAACTGGTCTCGAGAGTGCAGCATTTCCGGTCAGATAACTTCCGGCTTCAGAATGAAGAAAGAGGAAATTTGCTTCAGGATGCGGAACAGCTGGCACGAGAATCAGCAGAACTTCGAAGAAATCCGGAGGTAAATGCTTATCTTGATGCGGAACTGGCACTTTGCAGGATGATGCAGCAGATTTGTAAGACATTGACAGATGGAATTGAGATCAAGGTGCCGGAAATCTGAGCAGTGCAGTTTGATGAGATATAATCAGTACACAGAAAGGAGCAGATATGGGAGATACCAAAGACCGGGTAGGTGCGGCTGGAGTGATCGTTGCAGGAGGATTTTTTAAAATAGCTTTGTATGTTTGTGTGGCTGTCCTCGTGATCTGGATCGGTAAGGTTACCTACCAGTTTGGGTATAACGTTTTTAACCAGCAGGCGATGAACCCGGGAGAAGGACAGGAAGTAACTGTTGTGATCAAAGAAGATGCAACAAGTTATGATATCGCAAAGACATTAAAGAGTAAAGGACTGATCGAGGATACGCTGGTGTTCTGGGTACAGGAAAAACTTTCAAATTACAGTGGGAAAATGAAACCAGGCACATATCTACTCAGTACTGCCTATACACCAAATAGGATCATGGGAATTCTTGCAGGTGATGCAGAGCAGGAAGGAGCAACTTCGTGATCGTAGAAGAGAGAATGCGTACGTTTATTAATTCCCTTGATGCAGGGAACACTCCATTTCTTGATGAACTGGAGTGTTCTGCGTTGTCTGAGGGAGTTCCGATCATTCGTAAGGAGATGCAGAGCTTTATAAAGACACTGCTGGCACTTAAGAAGCCGCAGCGTATTCTGGAAGTGGGGACAGCCGTTGGCTTCTCCACACTTCTTATGTGTGAGTACAGTCAGCCTGAAATGCATATCACAACGATTGAAAATTATGAAAAGAGAATTCCAAAGGCAAGGGAGAATTTCCGAAGAGCCGGCCGTGAGTCGCAGATTACCTTTTTGGAAGGAGACGCAGGGCAAATTCTGAAAGAACTTTCGGGATCATATGATCTGATTTTTATGGATGCGGCCAAGGGACAGTATATTCACTGGCTGCCGGATGTGGTGCGGCTGCTTGCCCCGGGCGGAGTCCTGATGTCAGATAACGTACTTCAGGAGGGCGAGCTGATTGAATCCCATTATCTTGTGGAACGAAGAAACCGTACAATTTACAAGCGTATGAGAGAGTATTTGTATGAACTGAAACACCATCCACAGCTTATGACAAGTATTATTCCGCTGGGAGACGGCGTGTCTTTGAGCGTTAAGGAGGAAGCATGAGAAATATAGAGTTACTGGTACCTGCAAGCAGTCTTGAAGTACTGAAAATAGCCGTTGTATTTGGTGCAGATGCGGTATATATAGGTGGAGAAGCATTTGGCCTCCGCGCAAAAGCCAAGAATTTTACACATGAAGATATGGCAGAGGGAATTGCGTTTGCACATGAACATGGAGTAAAGGTTTATGTGACAGTAAATATTCTGGCGCATAATGATGACCTTCCGGGAGTCAGAGAATATCTGCAGGAGCTGAAAGAACTGAAACCGGATGCACTGATCATTGCAGACCCGGGAATTTTTACCTATGCCCGTGAAATTTGTCCGGAAATAGAATGCCATATCAGTACACAGGCAAACAATACAAACTATGAGACATACCGTTTCTGGTATAAGCTCGGCGCGAAACGTGTCGTAACGGCAAGGGAACTTTCTTTGAAAGAAATCCGTGAGATCCGTGAACATATTCCGGATGATATGGAAAATCGAGACTTTTTGGTTTCATGGAGCAATGTGTATTTCTTATTCCGGAAGATGCCTGCTCAGCAATTATCTGTTGGAAGAGATGCGAATCAGGGGGCATGCACACATCCGTGTCGTTGGAAATATTCTATTGTGGAAGAAAAACGTCCTGGTGAATATATGCCGGTATTTGAGAATGAGAGAGGAACTTATATCTTCAACTCCAAGGATCTCTGTATGGTAGAGCATATGGATGATATCCTGAACAGTGGTATCGACAGCCTGAAGATTGAAGGACGCATGAAGACTGCTCTTTATGTGGCAACTGTTGCAAGAACTTATCGCAAGGCAATTGATGATTATATGGAGGCTCCGGAAAATATAAGGCAAATATGTCCTGGTATCAGGAACAGATTTCCAATTGTACGTACCGTCAGTTTACGACAGGATTCTTTTATGGCAAACCAGATGAACATACGCAGATTTATGACAACAATACGTATGTAAAAGAATATACTTATCTGGGATATGCAGAAGAAGTTGATGAAAATGGTTTCGCACATATTACGCAGAGAAATAAGTTTACTGTTGGTGAGATGATTGAGATCATGAAACCGGATGGCAGAAATATCACAGCAACCGTTCGTGCAATCTATGATGAAGATGGAAATTCTGTAGAAAGTGCACCGCATCCACAGCAGAAACTTGCCGTAGACCTTGGAACAGAGATTGAAAAGTATGATCTCCTTCGAAGGGCCGAGGCATAAAATACAGACGAATCTGTAAAACAGAACTTAGAATAAAAAGAGAGCAGATATCCTCATGAGAAGTGATATCTGCTCTTTTTTTATTTAATGAAAAATTTAGCGACTGCGCACAGGGGCATTCATAACAAGCTGAGCGTTGGCGTTCCACTGACTACCATTTACAGGGGCTGCCATAACCTGAATTTTAGTTACTTTACTGCGATATTTCCATTTCGCAAGAGACGTTTTTAAACGGACAGTTTGATCAGCAGGTACAGTTCTGGCACATTCGAAGATATGTTTTCCACTGTAAAAGCGCAATTTGATCTGTACATATCCATTCTGTGCACCACTTGCGCGGAGCGTTGTGCAGAAATTTGGATATGATTTAAAGGAAAGACTGCGCTTCATTTTTTGCGAGAATCCCCATAAACTGTTTTTGTTTCGTCGGATATCATGAAGAGCAGTAAAGGTATTTCCTGTTTTATGTGAAGTTGTAACAGCACCATAAGGAGACCAGCTCTGATATATGGAAGCACCGCGGCGATATGCATTTACCTGTTCAAGTGCTCCGATGGTACAGTTTGATTTGTTATAGAGTTTGGAACTGTATGAAGGGATCAGCGATTTCCAGTTGCTGACACCGATCGAGGATGGAATAAATGCGGTTTCGGAAGCAGAACGACTGCTGTCCATATATTTAAAGACACTCCAGGATCTTTTCTTTGTGTTGGCAGATTCAAAATCAGCAGATCTGGCGTCGGTTGTCCATAATCCAAGATTCAGTCCCTGTTTGATCTCTTCTTTGTGGTCGATCTGACGATGAATGATCAGTGAGTCGATCATATTATCTGATTCAGCAAGAAGGTAACTGTAGGCAACCGCAGCTGCCTGCAGATTTTCAACATTGTGTTTTCTCTGAACAGAAGTATAACCGGTCTCGGACAGAATGATCCTTGTTTTTGAACCATATTTCTGACGTATATAGCTGGTCAGCAGGCGGATATTTCCCATATTGATCACAGGCGTTGTAAGTGATTTGGTGAGCTGCCCGTTTGTATTCGCCCAGAAACGAGGCTCTGTCAGTGGAGAACTGTATGGGTGATATGCAAGGTTCCATTGCAGATTTCCACCGGCACGTATCTTTGAAGCAAAGAATCCAGCATTTTCGTGAAGCAAAGGTTCCATTCACATAATTTGTATTCCACAGATGATCAAGTGAAATATAAACTCTTGCATTAGAATAAACACTGACCAGTGTATTATAGGCAGGACGAAACTGATCTGCATAAATCTGAGAATACTGTCTCAGTGTCTGGGAACCGGCGTTAATTATAAGTGTTGTAATTATTGACTTCATTTCCGATAATCCAGTTGGAAATCTGTCCGTATTTTTTGTGGAAGTACTGTAACGTCTGGCCAGAAAATTCAGTGTTGCCTGCAGCTGCTTCTCGCAGAACGGTCTTTGGTATTCCAGGCATAAAAAGCATGTCCCTGCTGGCGTCCCTGTGGATAGATCAGGCTGGTCAGGTCACTGCGCCAACTCAGAAGCAGAACAGCAGAATTTACAGATGAAGTGGAATTCAGTGCAAGCAGCTGTCTGTCGTAATAAGAGACAGAATCTTTTACAAACCAGTAAGTTTGTCCCTGGTATTTCCAGGAGTAAGAGTACCTGGAATTTTGAAGTGCCGGTGGTGCGATCAGCTGACTGAAATCAATATTGATCACAGAATTTCGTACATTCAGTTCTTCCGCATCTTCCATCATGTCAGCATTGACCTGAAGTCCCTTTTTGGAGATGGACTTTGGAAAACGATATCGATATTTGGCCAGTGCACCGGGGTTGGAAATAAATCTGCGTGTGCTGATATAAGTATATTTCCCACTGGAATTCCGAGAAGCGACAGCAAAACCGGAATTCAGAAGGTTGACACCACCGGAGTTTAATTTACAGGTAAATGTCATTTTTTTTGATTTTTTACAGGATGCTACTGGCCTGGCCGACATGCCCGGAGTCAGTGCAAAAAGGTAACAGCGAGATCCGGATATTTTACGTGGATTTGCCGTGACAGCGGTTACGCGGACTTTGCTTTTTCCTGAAATCTTACAGCTGCTGATCGTTACAGGCCGTGAGGCTGCAGAGACTGAAGCGGGTGCAAAACCTGTTCCGATCAAAACAGTACAGAGCAGAAGAATCATCAGTTGTTTCAATAGTTTGTGCATATATACAAAGCCTGATCGTTCAGTTGTATCTGTCATATGAATAGAAAACCTCCTTCCGACTGAAGACATCTCAGTCTGTTTCTAATTTTAGAGTATTTCTGACAGAAAATCAACCGAAGAGAGTTTTTAATTTTTTAATGCGTTTTTTTCGATTCTGGAGACATAGGAACGACTGATATGAAGCTGATCGGCGATTTCACGCTGTGTCATTTCGTTGTTTTCAAACAGTCCATAACGACAGCAGATGACCTGGTATTCTTTTGGTGTCAGGATATCCTTCATAGAAGAAAAAAGAAATCGTATATCCTGACGGGTAGAATATTCTTCTACGATATCCACCGGCGGACTTTCGATAATATCCAGCAGACTGATCTCATTTCCCTCTTTGTCTGTTCCGATCGGTTCATAAAGAGAAACTTCACGTGAACATTTTTTTCTTGCACGCAGCATCATAAGAAGTTCGTTATCAATACAGCGGGCGGCATAAGTGGACAGCCTGGCAGAACGTTCTGAATTGAAGGTGGAAATAGCCTTGATCAGTCCGATCGTACCGATAGAGATCAGGTCTTCCAGTTCTTCTCCGTTTCCCTGATATTTTTTTGCAACATGGGCAACCAGACGAAGATTACGTTCGATCAGAATACGTTTTGCTTCCGGATCCCCTTCCTGGCAGCGTCTGAGGCAGAGCCGTTCCTCTGCTGCGGTCAAAGGTTTCTGAAAAGTTTTCAAATATCCACCTCAAAAGGGGCTTCTATATAGAATATGTCAGAGGCTGGAGCAACGTGCTTTTCCCATAAAATTATATGATTTGCGTATCCTCAGGATGTAGTGTATAATAAATTTTATATGAGAAAAATACACTTTCAAGGATAATCAGGTGAACTATTTTGAAAAAAAAGATAGAACAGATACTCAATGGAAAATTCAAATATGATCAGCCGGAACTCCTTTTTTCAAAAGAAAAACTGGAGATAAAGATCAAAGCAGGAACGACTACACAGGGGGAGCTGTATCTTGGAACGGAGAACAATGATAAGATACAGGGATATATTACTTCCTCAGATCGAAGATTTGTTCCGGGAAACAGTCGGTTTTCGGGGACAACCGTACGGCTGCCTTATGGAATTGACGCAGTGGGAATGCAGGCTGGTGATATATGCAGAGGCTGGCTCTGTGTGACTTCCAGTATAGGAGAGTACAAGCTTCCGTTTGCAATTGAGGCAATAAAAGAAGAAATCATAAGTTCTGTAGGAAAAGTTGATGATATGCAGACATTTTGCGAGATTGCCAGAAAAGATTTTCGAGAAGCTTATCATCTTTTTACCGAAAAAGATTTTTGTATGATGTTCAGGAAAGCAGACAAAAAGCAGAAAGCGTTGTATGCAGGTCTGTCCGGACAGCCGGTAACTTATCAGCATCTGGAGGAATTTCTGATCAGTCTGAAGGAAAAAGATCCTGTTTCCGTATCCTTAAAAACTACCGCAGCAGAATTTTATAATGTAGAAGAAGATATGCAGGAATCTTTTGAGATACACAGAAGCGGATGGGGACATCTTCGCCTTGAGATCGAGACAAAGGGGGAGTTCCTGGAGCCAGAGCGTCATGTGATAACGGATGAGGATTTTATTGGAAGCAGTGTTCAGATCAACTATCTTGTTCATGCAGATCAGTTAAAAAGAGAAAATCACATAGGCGAGATCATTGTAAGAAGTCCGTATCAGGAACTGACGTATCATGTCCTTGCATCGAGGGGAGCGCGCATTCATATTGATGTACACAGAGAAGAAAAAAGGCACAAACTTGCACTTGTGAAGGATTATCTTGAATATCAGGAAAACAGGATCAATTTTCAGACATGGAAAGAAAATGCAGGGTTTGAATTAAATCAGCTGAGGGAAGCAGGCTGCGAATATCCGGAGTACCAGTTCCTGGAGGCATATATGGCACATCTGGACGGAAAAGATGATGTGGCAAAAAAAATTCCTCAAGAATTTTCACGGTAAAGAATTTACAAGAGAAGAACTGGAAACAGCCGGAACTTATCTCTATCTCTGTACAGTGACCGGTTTGTATAAGGATCGGGGACAGGCAGTATGGAAATTGCAGAATTTTTTCAGGCAGAAAGAGGACAGTTTCCAGCTTTTGTGGCTGTTGCTTCAACTTGACAGTACATATCGTACCACACCATCGAAAGTACTGTTCATGATGGAAGAACTATATGAAAAAGGCTGTACAAGTCCGCTTCTTTATATAGAAGCCTGGAAGATGATCAGTGAGGATGTTTCTCTGCTTCATCGTCTTACCCCGTTCTGGATGCAGGTATTCTGCTATGCTGGTAAACATGATCTGCTTACCGAAGAGCTTGTGATGCGTATGGCATATCTCTCCGGATATGAAAAAAAATTTCTATGGAAGTCTGTATCAGGCGCTTGCAGCCGGATATGAGAAATTTTCATCAGATGATGTGCTGGAGGCTGTCTGCAAATATATCATGAAGGGGAACCACGCAGACCGGTATATTTCAAATGGTTCTCGCTTGCGGTAAGCAGAGGATTACGTATCACCAGATTATTTGAATATTATGTGGAAACCATGGATATTACATATAGAAGACAGCTGCCGAAGCCGCTTCTGATGTATTTTGCGTACAATGACAATTCACTTGGTGATGCACGCAAGGCTTATGTATATGCGAGTGTGATCGCATTTAAAGAAAAAGGATCCGAAAACATATGAAAATTATAAGGATAATCTGGAACGGTTTGCCTATCGCAAACTCAGAGAAGGACAGATGGATGAAAATTATGCGATCCTGTATCAGGAATTCCTGTTTGATCCGGTAAGCGCTGAAGATGGAGAAGCAATCGCTCCGAAGATGTTTACCTATCGTCTGTACTGTGATGACAGCAAAATCCGACAGGTGATCGTGCGGCACAGTCAGTTTGCAGAGGAAGAAATCTACCCTTGCAATAAAGGAATTGCATATCCGAGAATTTATACAGATGATGCGGTGATCCTGTTCCAGGATGATAAGCAGAGACGTTATGTTTCTACAATCCCATACAATCTTACAAAGCTCACAGATGAAAGCAAGGCAGTACCGGAACTTCTGGAACTGGGAGTCAGAGAACGGGGACTTCTGCTGTATTATTGCGAATCGACAACGCTGAATGCGGATAATCTGGAGTATTTTCAGAGTCTGGCAGAACTTGAGGACTGTACAGAAGAGTATAGAAATTCTGTAAGAAAACAGATTCTGGATTACTATGCTGCGAATGTTCAGGATCAGAAGCTTGATAAATATCTTGAAAAAATGGATTTCCGTCAGTATGCACAGGTTGACCGTACGACACTGCTTGAAGTATTGATCACCAGAAGAATGTTTCGTCAGGCAATGGTGATTGTAGAAGAATTTGGTTATGAAGGACTGGATCTGAGCTGCCTTCTCAAGATGACAAGCCGGATGATCCTGAAAAGTGACATGGCAGAAGATGACGAACTTCTGGCACTGGCATCCGAGGTTTACCGGAAGGGTAAATATGATGAAGTGATCCTGCATTATCTTATGCTGTATCGGTTTGGACCACTGGATGACTTATTTCGATATGGAAGAGTGCCAGAGGATTCGAAAATGGATACGTATGATCTGGAAGAAAAAAATCTTAAGTCTTCTGATCTTTACGGAAGATTACCGTAAAGAGGGGGAAGCTGTACTGGAATCTTATGTGAAGCAGTCCGGAAAAGAACGAATCACAGGAGCATACCTTACACTGGTTTCTTATGGCGTTTTTGTCAGAGAATATACAATGAGTACGTTCATCAGAAGCAGGCTGGAATATGCATTTACCAGTAAGTGGCCGGTTAATCTTATCTGCAGACTGGCGCTTCTGCAGGAAATTTCCAGAGAAAAAGATCCAAAACCGGAATATGTGGGAATAGCACAGAGCATACTGGAAGAGTGTGCAAAAGAAAATCTGAAATTTGCGTTTTTCCGCAAACTCTCACCGGAACTTTTGAGTCCATATCAGTTGGATGACAAAACATTTGTGGAATGTCGTGCAGTACCTGGGGCAAAGGTTACGTTGTTTTACAGACTGGATACCGGACTTGGAGCAGAGACAGCATATAAATGCGAACCTTTGAAAGAAATGTATCAGGGCATATTTGTAAGGACATTTACTTTGTTTTACGGGGAGACACTGCAGTATTATTTCCAGATCGATGAGGGCGATAAAGACAATACAAAGAAGACTTCGGAACGCAGCGTTTCAATGAAAAAAAGTCGAGGGTGCCTCTGGAAGCAAGTATCAGATGCTGAATCAGATGTTGTCTGCAAGAAGACTGGACAAAATGCAGGAAGTGACAGACAGTCTGAAAGATTATCTCAGACAGGAACAGTATGTGAAAAACATGTTTAGCATAGAGAAGGAAAAGCGGAAGATGAATGAAACAAGAGACTTGATAATAGGAATTGATTTTGGAAAAGAATATTCTCAGATCTGTTATTATGACCGCAAGGCAGAGGAACCGCGTTCACTTCCCGTAAAAGTGGGAAGCAGCCAGTTTGAAATGCCGACCTGTCTTTGCCTGCGCCCAGACCGCAAGACATATTGTGCGGATTGGAAGCAGAATATTTTGCAAGAGAAAAAAGGTGGATTTCTCGCTGGAAACCTTTATGAGATATCAGCACAGAACGGACCGGTAGCGGTTGGAGGTGAAAAAAAAAGAAGCATGGGAGCTTCTTGCACATTATCTGCATGAGATGCTGAAACTTACAGGGATTGCGGAAGTAGAAAAAAAACATCCGGAGTCTGTCGATTGCCATGGACAGTCTGAAATGCTGTACAGGTAGAAAATCTTCAGCGGGCATGCAGAGAACTGGGAATCCCGGAAGAACGTACGATTCTTCTGGATTATGAAGAGAGTTTTATTATTATGTTATGACACAGAAGATAGAAACCTGGAACAGAAGTGTAGGCTGGTACAGCTTTGAACAGCAGAAGGTAAGTTTTCGACGCATGTCCATGAATTCAGGAACACGACCGGTACTGGTACATCTGGAAGAGCCTGTTACAACGACTCTGAGTGCGAAGGTAGAGGAGCGGGATGCAGAATTCTATACATTTATCAAGAACACACTTGGTAAAGAATTGTATTCCAGTATTCAGATCAATGGAGAGGGATTTGACCAGGAATGGGCACAGAAATCTGTGAAGCTGTTATGTTATCAGAGAAGAAAAGTTTTTTATGGAAATAACCTGTTTGCAAGAGGAGCCTGCAGCGCAGGAGCAGAACGGGTGATCAATCATGACCTGAAAGACTATCGTTATATGAGCAGTTCGCTGGTACTTTCTGATGTTGGAATGGAGCTGCGTGTCATGGGAGCACCGGCTTATTATCCGTTGATCGAATCAGGCAGAAACTGGTATGAAAGTAATGCATATGTCGAGCTGATCCTGGATGGAACGAAGGAACTTGTTTTTATTGTAGATACAATGGGCGAGGCAAAAAAGAAACGGATCGCAATGGCATTGCCGGGGCTGCCGGAGAGACCAGAGCGGACAACGAGACTTGGTGTGAATCTGCAGTATACTTCACAGGATGAATGCAGGGTTACAGTAAAGGATCTTGGATTTGGTGAGATGTTTCCATCAAGTGGCAAAGAGTGGACAGAAACGACCAGATGGCAGGAGGAGACAAAGTGAGCGGATATATACTGTGTCAGACAAAACGGGCAAAGCTGCCTTATTTCATAGAAAATATCAGTACCAATGTGTATTCCATTGAAGAACTCTGCTATTATCTGTATCATAATCTGTATCTGATCGACCAGACGATCATGAATGAAGGATTGTGCAGCTGGATACAGGAGGAACTGGAACTTCCGGCACTGGCAGCCAAACTTCGTTCCAAGATCAGCAAATTTGCAAGTGCGGAAGATATTGTTTATCCGGTATTTAAAGAAATCAATTATCTGACATATGAAGAACTGAAAGAACTGAATGTACGTCTGCAGAAGATGAATGAAGAAACTCCGGCAATGCGTGAGAAACAGAAGGCAGATGCATTAATGGAGAATGAAATGTATGTACATGCGATACAGGTTTACCAGAATCTTCTGGAAAGGGAAGATCTTGAGGAAATCCGTGAGGGGATGACAGAAAAAGTGTACCACAATCTTGGCTGTGCTTACAGTTATCTGTTTCAGATGGAAAAAGCTACAGAGTATTTTCGAAAAGCATACGAGGGAAGCAGGAGCCGGGAGGCACTGGAAGCTTATCTGATCGCTTTTGGAATGACAAGAACATCTTCAGAATATGAAAAAATGGCAAAATCAATAGGGACAGAGAAGGAAGTTCTGCAGAATATCCGAGAGAGACTTCAGGAGTTTTCCAAAACACCGGAGCTGGTGGTGAATAAGACAAATATGGACGAAATACTCACCAGACTGACACGAGAATATCACAGAAGTACGGGTTCGTGAAAATTGTAACAATGTATACAGTTTTTTTGCACGATTATAGTAGACGAAACAGATTTAATCTGTTAAACTAGACTTATAATTTGGGTTTGGTAATACCACCCAAAAAGATTAGGAGGAATTTATCATGTTAGTAAACGCTTCAGAAATGTTGAAAAAAGCAAAAGCTGGTCACTATGCAGTAGGTCAGTTCAACATCAACAACCTTGAGTGGACAAAAGCAATCCTGCTTACAGCACAGGAACTCAACTCTCCGGTTATCCTTGGTGTATCCGAAGGTGCAGGAAAATACATGACAGGTTATAAGACTGTTGTTGGTATGGTGAAAGGAATGCTCGAGGAACTCAATATCACAGTTCCGGTTGCACTTCACCTGGATCACGGCAGCTACGAAGGATGCCTGAAATGCGTAGAAGCCGGTTTCACATCTATCATGTTTGATGGTTCCCATTATCCGATCGAAGAGAACGTAGAAAAAACAAAAGAACTGGTTAAGATCGTTGCAGAGCATGGAATGTCTCTGGAAGCAGAAGTTGGTTCTATCGGTGGCGAAGAAGATGGTGTAGTAGGTATGGGTGAATGTGCAGATCCTAAGGAATGCAAGATGGTTGCAGATCTTGGTATCGACTTCCTTGCAGCAGGTATCGGTAACATCCACGGTAAATACCCGGCTAACTGGAAAGGTCTGAGCTTTGAGACACTGGATGCTATCCAGAAGCTGACAGGAGATATGCCACTTGTACTTCACGGTGGCACAGGTATCCCGGCAGATATGATCAAGAAAGCTATCGACCTTGGCGTATCCAAGATCAATGTAAACACAGAATGCCAGCTTTCTTTCGCAGCAGCTACACGTAAATATATCGAAGAAGGCAAGGACGAGCAGGGTAAAGGATTTGACCCACGTAAACTTCTTGCTCCAGGAACTGAAGCAATCAAAGCTACAGTTAAAGAAAAAATGGAACTTTTCGGATCCGTTAACAAAGCCTGAGAAGTACACTTTTTATAAGGTGGAAAAGAATAAAGGAATCAGTGTCTCCGGACACTGGTTCCTTTTTTGGCATTTTCATGGTAAGATGTTTCTATGGCAGAAAATAAGACTATTAATAAAGAACAAAACAGAACAGAGAACAATGAAATTGTGATCATGAATTTTTCCGGAATTTACAAAGAACAGCAGTTTTACCGGAACCATGCAGAAATGCAGGAAGATATATCCTGGTTGGAGGTACAGGATTTACCGGGAAGTAACTGTTACTGTGATGAGGAAGCGAAAAACCGGATACTGGATGATATAAAGAACTATACGGGAAATGGCATACATTTCATTGACTCAGGAAATTATCATTATGTAAGCCGGCTGTGGCTGTCAAAGATGGAACATCCATTCCGGCTTCTGGTATTTGATAATCATACGGATATGCAACTGCCGGCCTTTGGAGGCCTTTTATCCTGTGGTGGATGGATTGCGGCATCTTTGGAAGAAGTACCGATGCTGCAAGAGGTAATTCTTGTTGGACCGGATGAAGAGGCCTATATGCAGGTTGAACCGGAATTTCAGCAGAAAGTACAGTTTTTGTCCAGAGAAAAGTTGCTGGCAATGACAGGTGAGGAAAAGAATACATTTTTCAGGAATCTGCGTGCAGATCTTCCAATGTATATTTCCGTGGATAAAGATGTGCTGTGTACAGCAGATGCGTCAACAACATGGAGCCAGGGTGATATGAGCCTTGAGAAACTTCAAAAGTTTCTGGAAATCGTGCTGCAACAACAGCAGATTTTGGGAATGGATATCTGTGGAGAATGTGATCCTGATGCATGCGAGAGAAATCTATTGAATGACAGGGCGAATCAGAAACTTCTTGAATTGTGGAAAAAATACTTTCCGCAGATCCGGGAGAGGAGACAGGATATATGAGAAATGAACTGTTTACTATAGGACCACTGACGGTATATGGATATGGATTCATGATTGCAGTGGGCGTGATCGCTGCATGGATTATTACGAATCGACGTGCAGAGAAACAGAAACTGGATCATGAGCATGTATTTTCTCTTGTGATCTGGTGCCTGTTGGGAGGACTGTTCTGTGCAAAGATTTTATTCTGGATCACGGAATGGAAAAGTATTGTACAGGATCCACATTATATTCTGGATACGATTTCAGATGGATTTGTTGTATATGGAGGTATTATCGGCGGGATTCTGGCAGGCTGTCTGTATTGCTTTATCAAAAAGACAGATTTCTGGAAATATTTTGATCTGGTGATGCCATCTGTAGCACTTGCACAGGGATTTGGAAGGATTGGATGTCTGTTGGCAGGCTGTTGCTATGGCCGTGAGACAAATAGCATATTTTCTATTACATTCCAGAATTCGGATTTTGCACCGAACCATGTGGCATTGATTCCAACACAGATCTATTCCAGTGTGCTGGATTTTCTGCATTTTGGAATCCTTCTTTATATTGCACGTCATAAAAAAAATGGATGGACAGGTGGCTGCCTGCTATCTGATCTTTTACAGCATCGGCAGGTTTGTCCTGGAATTTTTCCGGGGTGATCTGATTCGAGGAAGTGTAGGAATTCTTTCTACTTCGCAGTTTATCAGTTTGTTTATCCTGGTGGCAGGAATACTGATACTGGTGATCCGATCAAAGAAGAAAATCAGCAACCGATCTATAAAAGCATTTGATTGTCATAAAAAATGATCTGTATTCATAGGCTGATAGGGAAGACCGAAATGACCGGAGCGTGAGTATAATGCCTGTACCGGCACAGAATCAACAGTATGAAAATTTTATTATCCGATATAAACAGAATACACATGGTGGTTTTGATTATGAGTCTGATGAGACCTTTCAGATCGTAAATGATCTGTTCGGGATTTTGTATGTACCGATGCAGGAGGTGCCGGAACTGGAACTGAGTAGTTATTCCTACTCATCCATACCACGGTGCTATACATATATGGATACAGGTGCATTGAGTACATCTGGGGTGACAAGGCTGCATAATCATCCATATCTCAAATTACAGGGAAAGGGAACTCTGGTTGCGGTTATTGATTCCGGAATCGATTATCTTCATCCGGCATTTCATAATGGCGTGCAAAGTAAGATTTTTAGTATCTGGGATCAAACACTGGAAGGCGGAGCGGATGGCAGAATTCCGTTTGGCAGAGAGTTCGGCCGACAACAGATCGAACAGGCTCTAGCATCAGAAAATCCCTGGGAAATTGTGCCTTCCAGTGATACAAATGGACATGGGACGAGAAGTGCAGCAACGGCTGCCGGATATCGGATTGAAAAAGATAATTTTTGCGGGGCAGCGCCAGAGGCAGAAATTGTAATTGTGAAGCTGAAGCAGGCAAAAAATTATCTTCGGGATTTTTATCTTTTACCGCGAGATATCGATATTTTTCAGGAAGATGATATTATGCTGGCAATTTCTTATGTGCTGTTTATCGCCCAGGAACAGCAGATGCCACTTTCCATTTGCATAGGTCTTGGAACAAGTATGGGGGCACATCAGGGAGAGGGACCGTTGAATGAATATATAAACAGTATTGCAGCATTTACACAGAACGCAGTATCTGTTCCTGCCGGAAATGAAGGAACGGCCAGACACCATTATTTGAGAGAATTTGGACCGAATGATACAGAAGATACTGTAGAACTACGAGTTGGTGACCGGGAGAGTGCCAGAGGATTTATGACAGAATTCTGGGGAGACTCTCCCGGTTCTTATTATATGACGATTCAGTCACCGACAGGGGAAAAACTGTCAGTCAGCACAGCTTTAAAGAACAGAACGCAGGAACTGTCTTTTGTATTTGTAGAAACAAAAGTACTGGTGAATTATGTGCCAATTGAAAGAAGAACAGGAAACACGCTGATCTTTATTCGATTTCAGCATCCAGCATCGGGAATCTGGAAGTTTCTGGTGGAAGAGAAAATACCGGGAAAAAGCAGGTTTCATATATGGCTTCCGGTAAGAGGGATGATTTCTGATGAAACCTATTTTTTGCAGTCATCACCGGATTATACGGTCACTGCTCCTGGAGATACTGAAGATGCGATGACCGTCACAGCATATCAGCATCGGGATAACAGCCTGTTCATTCAGGCAGGCCGTGGATACAATGCAGAAAATATCGTAAAACCCGATTTTGCTGCCCCAGGGGTAGGAATTCTGACGGCTTCAATCGGTCCGGGAAAGGAGTTTGCACCGGCTACCGGAACAAGTCTTGCAGCCGCACAGACGGCGGGGATCGCAGCACTCCTTTTTGAGTGGGCACTGGTCCGGGGAAATGAGCCATATTTTACTGGAAACAGTGTAAAACACTATCTGAGCAGAGGTGCAGTGCGAGAGGCTGGGGAGGTCTATCCCAACCCGGACTGGGGATATGGCAGAGTAGACTTGTATCATACGTTTGAGTTGCTGACGTGAGAAGATAGGATTGGTTAAATATTGTTTAGCTAATTTGAGTATTGAGAAAAAGTATACAAAAAAAGACAGTAAACTTTAGTATCTATGACAGCAAAATATTTAAGGCTTACGAATTGTTTTTGAGCCTTAAATTTGTTATAATTACTAAAAAAATAAGACTGTTCGAGCAATTACAGTCAGAAAAAGGATTTTCAATACACAGATGAGAAAACAATATTGAAAACCGGGCAGGAGGAATCATGAAAAGAGGTAGTATTTTTGAACTGAATGGTATCCCGAAGTTTCAGGAAGCACTTCCGCTAGCACTACAGCATGTCGTTGCCATGATCGTAGGATGTGTAACACCGGCAATCATTGTGGCAGGTGCTGTTGGCGGAAATAGCCTGAGTGCAAAAGACAGAGTCATCCTGATACAGGCATCTCTGGTTGTATCCGCATTGTCAACCCTGATTCAGCTTTTTCCGATTGGAAAGAAGAATGGTTTTACTTTAGGTTCAGGACTGCCGATGATCATGGGGGTAAGTTTTGCTTATGTACCAAGTATGCAGGCAATTGCAGAAGGTTATGGAATCAGTTCGATTCTTGGTGCGCAGATCATAGGTGGCATTGTTGCTTTTGTTATGGGAATCCTGGTAAAAAAAATTCCGGGTATTTTTTCCACCACTGATCACAGGAACAGTTGTCTTTACCATTGGACTTTCCCTGTATCCGACAGCAATTAACTATATGGCGGGCGGAACAAGTAACCCTGATTATGGTTCATGGCAGAACTGGGTGGTTGCTTTTCTGACTCTTGCCGTTGTTACTGCACTGAATCATTTTGGAAAGGGAATCCTGAAGCTTGCTTCGATACTGATCGGTATTCTCGTAGGATATGTGGTGTCGATTCCTTTTGGAATGGTAAATCTTTCAAGTGTCGGAGAAGCAAAAGTATTTCAGCTTCCACAGTTTATGCATTTTGGAATCCATTTTGAGATTTCTGCATGCGTTGCGATCGGGCTTCTGTTTGCCATTAATTCTGTACAGGCCATCGGAGATTACTCTGCGACAACGATTGGAGCAATGGACAGAGTTCCGGAGGACAGAGAACTGCAGAACGGCATCATGGCGTATGGCGTGACAAATATTCTGGGGGCATTGCTCGGAGGACTTCCGACAGCGACTTACAGTCAGAATGTTGGTATCGTAACAACGACTAAAGTTATCAATCGCTGGGTACTTGGACTGGCTGCAGCAATTCTTGGAGTTGCCGGAATCGTACCGAAATTTTCGGCACTTCTTACCACTATTCCGCAATGTGTACTCGGAGGAGCAACTGTTTCTGTGTTTGCTTCGATAGCTATGACAGGAATGAAGCTGGTTGCATCAGCAGAAATGGATTACAGAAATTCTTCCATTGTCGGACTTGCCGCTGCAATTGGAGTTGGTGTCTCTCAGGCATCTGCTGCACTTGCCAGTTTCCCGGACTGGGTAACTACTATTTTTGGAAAATCACCGGTGGTGCTTGCAACGCTGATCGCTGTTGTTCTGAATATTATTCTTCCGAAGAGCCGCGATGAAAAAAAAACACGAAAAAGAATTAAAGAAAGAAGTAAAAGAAAAGATCCAGCAGGATCATGAAGAATTTGAACAGGAATAATAAAATCTCCACTCTCTGTCAATCGGGAGTGGAGATTTTGGACTTTATAAGAAATTACTTTGTAATATTCCAATAAAGCCCCAAACGCTCCGAGAGGATGCATTTTATTTTCGGTATACGAATTTTGGCAGACCGTCCTCGCCGAGAGGAACCTCTATATTTCCCTGAATGAGCGGACGGGCGTAACGGATGAAATCTTCTGTGACATCATGTCCGTCAGAAGTGATCCATGTAAGTGGAACTGTTTTTTCTTCATTGCAGATTGCGTTGACATCTTCAAGTCCGCATACCATCTGATAATTACCTTCAGAGTCTGTCTGGCGGATAAAAGATACCATTTTGCCTGTTTCACCGTTAAGAGCAGCCTGAACACCAAACTTTCCTGCAGTTATGGCTTCCTTCTGGTCTGTGGCAGAAATCAGAGATGCAGAGCAGCGCTGACTGACATTCAGTTCAACGGAACGGGCTTTGACACCGAGACGGCTGCGTACCAGATTTTCGAGATATTTGCCGCAGCCTGCAAGCATTTTGTGACCGAAAGTATCGGTTCCTACGGAACTGTCATATTCACAGATAAAAGTACCATCTGCGTCATGGATTCCCTCGGAGACACATACGATCAGATTACAGTTCTTTTCGAATGCTTTCTCCAGATCCTTAAGGAAGACATCCTGATCAAAAGCAACTTCCGGAAGATAGATAAACAGCGGATTGTCTCCATCGTATTTGCGGGCCAGTGCACTGGCGGCAGTCAGCCATCCGGCATGCCGTCCCATGATCTCGATGATCGTTACAGATTTCTTTTCATATACATTGGCATCGGTTGTGATCTCGCGGACAGTGGAAGCGACATATTTCGCGGCACTTCCGAAGCCGGGAGTATGATCGGTGTGTACAAGATCATTGTCGATGGTTTTGGGCTCTCCAATTACGCGGATAGAACTTCCGATGTGTTCGGCATAGCGTGAAAGTTTGCTGACGGTATCCATGGAATCATTGCCGCCAATATAGAAGAACCAGCCGATATTTAATTCTTCAAATTTTTTAAAAAGAGCCGGGTAGACCGGATCCTCCAGAGATTTCCGGAAGCTTTGTAACGACAGGAACCAAGATAGGCGCCCGGAGTTGATTTGAGTCCGTTCAGATCTTCGCCCGGAAGAGCTTCTTCGAAATCAAGAATACAGTCATTTCAAAAAGCCTTCGATACCATTTACCATACCATATACATGTTCGATCGTGTCAGGATGGGAGAGACCTTCAGAAACGACACCGTAGAGACTGCTATTGATGACGGCAGTCGGTCCACCGGACTGTCCGACGATAAGACTTTTTTTTGCCATTGATTATATACCTCCGATTGGACTGATAATAGGTTACTGTGTACAGTAACGACAATGAGTTCATTTTATCATATC
>ENA-OQET01000288-OQET01000288.1-human-gut-metagenome-genome-assembly--contig:-NODE-288-length-28081-cov-3.862918_pt1 | contig 28081 bp, 26 predicted proteins | sample MGYA00242800_ERZ504645 | MGnify/ENA primary metagenome ERZ504645 (study PRJEB26092, sample SAMD00036308) | human gut metagenome | host: Homo sapiens | study: EMG produced TPA metagenomics assembly of... | reverse complement strand
TCCCCGATCGGCAAATCTATAAAACGAGTATAACATACCTGACAGCTATTCTTTACTCCCGTCAAGCATAATAAGGTGTTTTTTCTTCAAATATTAAGCATTTCTAAAGTCAATCAGACCGTGACATCGCAGAACTCCGCGCCGACAAATGCGGCGAGCTCCTTCGGGTCGAGGCACAGCTGAAGTCCGCGCTGACCCGCGCTGACATATATTTTTTCAAAATCAGATGCGGTGGAGTCGATAAAAGTCGGATACTGCTTTTTCATGCCTATCGGCGAGCAGCCGCCGCGCATATAGCCGGTAAGCGAGATGAGCTCCTTGACATGGATCATCTCAAGGCTCTTGACCCCGGCGCATTTCGCGCATTTTTTGAGATCGAGCTCCGCACCGACCGGGATGCAGAACACGAAAAGTCCGTTCTTCCCGCCGCGGGTGACAAGGGTTTTGAACACCTGATTCGGGTCGAGCGAGAGAGCCGCCGCCGCATGGACGCCGCTGAGGTCGCTCTCGTCGTAGTCATATTGGAGAACATCGTATTTTATCTTTGCTCTGTCGAGCATTCTCATTGCATTTGTCTTTGTCATGATTTTCACACTCCTGCCATGATATGCATAGTCCGCAGCTGCGTCGAGGATATTCTGTCGTTGACCGAATATGCGTGCTTCTCGAGGTCGCCGCATATCGCGTCGGTTAACCCCTGATTTTGCAGCTCGGTTATTATCATCGAGGCAATGTCCTCGACGATATCCGCCTTCGCCGAGGCGGTCACCGGTTCATTGTCCGAAGATATCAGAAATTCAAATGTATCGGCAAGCTCCGAGAGCTTTTCGAGCTCGCGCATTGCCCTGAACGCCCATTTATAAAACGGGCGGTATTTTCTGTTGAGCAGGAACACCGCCGACATGGCGTGATCTGCAAATTCTATCATCGCGAGCTGGGCGCCGCCGGTTTCACCGTGGGAAATGCAGCGCTTGAAATTATACTGTCCCGCCTGCGCCGCCATTATAAGATGACCTGCAAGCTTTTTGAGTCTGACATCCTGCGGCATATCGAGAAACGACCGGCGGATGCGCGAAAACTCGCCGAGATCGTCGCGGAAAACCTCGCCGTTCGTCGCCGCCGCAAGGCAGCTGTCTGGCGTAGTCATCCACTGATTTACAGAATCAAAGCCCGTGCGCGAGCCTGTTTTCGCGAGATAGAAGTCCCCTGTTTTTATAACTCCGTGGCGGCTGCCGCCGACGGGGCTTATTTTGAGCCTGTCAACGCCCTCAAAGCTCTTCGGGAGCTTCGCATAGGCGCGTTCGAGCTGAAATTCAGTGCGGCTGTCGATATCATCGGGCACGAAGATGCAGAATCCCGGCTCAAAATCATGGTCGCGCGATATATCATCGTCATAGCCGAAGCACTCCGAGCCGTCGCCGACAAGACCTATCGCGAGCTTATCTTCAAGCTCCGGGAATTTTTCATGGAGCATCGGCGCGCCGTATGTTTCATAGAATTTTCTTGAAAGCTCAAGTCCTTTCATATATCTCGTCCGACCTCCTTTTTATCTCCTTGGCGGTCATGAACCAACCGTAATATTCAAAAGTCGGTGCGCATTTTTCACAGACGAAAGCGTAGTTGCCGTCGAGCGCGTTTGATTCATCGAGCAGAAGATTTTCAGCCTTTTGCAGGCAGTCGGTGATGAACTCCGACGCATTTTCGAGCCCCTGCTGCGCCTCTGCGGCATTGGCAAGGTTCAGATATGTTATCGCCGTTTCGGGCTTTCCGCCGGGCAGTGCGCTCATAATTTTTATCGCTTTTTGATAGAGTTCACGCGCCTGCTCGTATTCTTTTAGAGACACGCAGGCGAGCGCCATATTGTTATAGAGTCCGCCGAGGCGCGCGTCCCCGGGCGGGAGAAAATCTTCGTAGATGCTCTTCGCCTCACTGTAGCGTTCGAGGGCTTCGCGCGGGCGGTCAAAGCTTCGCAGACTGTTGCGGCATTGAGACAGACAGTAGCGGCGGTTATCGAGCCGCCGAGGGACAGCGTTTTCACAAGCTCGTCCGCCTTTTCCGCGCTTTCAAAAGCTTTGTCTTTCAAGCCCATTTTGCGGTAGAGACCCATAAGCTCATTGAGCACCGCGAGCTCGCCGCGCTTGTCGCCGCCCATTCGGGCTTCGGAGAGCCAATATTCAAGGTGCCTGCGCGCCGCGGGCATATCGTTATGGGAGAGCAGAGTATCGAGCCTGTCCACAACGCGGTCAACGGGGATAAACGACACATTCGCGTTTTCGTCCGGATAATAGAAATCGGTGCAGCTCGGGCATCTCGGCTCTTTGTAATCTTCGGGGTCAAGACTCATATCAAAGCTCCTTTCGGCATCACTGATGCGTTTTGAAATAGTCGTCCGAAACATCGCGCAGGAAACGATACATCGGCGCGAATTTTTTGTATATCCCCTCGAGGCGGGTTATTATCCCGTCGTTCCCGATATCGGAAAGCTCATCGGAGGCGAACACAAAAATAGAGATACTTTGCGTTATAGAAATTTTCAAGTCCTGCGGGGCAGTCGGGCTTCGGACGCTTGTAGCACTCGGCGTCGAGCACTGCTCCCGTGCCGAGTGCCGACCTCGCTGCCTTTTTGAAGCCCTCCGGGTCATTTCGCAGATGCTCTCTGAAAACCTCCATGTAGTCCGCCGAGACTTCGTATGTTCCGACGCCGCACGACCACGCGCGCGGAGTTACTTCGAACCACATGCACGGATACATACGCCACTCTTTTTTCGGGCGCATGAACATTATCCACATATTTTCGCGGTAGAGGTGCTTGTCGTGGGTATAGCGCGTATCGCGGCGCACCCTCGACACCATCTTTGTCGGTATAGTATTCATGAACGGGTCGATGTCGAGCATCATGTCGCTGAGCGACGCCGCTATTTGGCGCATCGGCACGGTCATGTTTGCTTTTATCTTCTCTTTATTATCCTCATAGAACGCCTTTGAATCATTGAAGCGGTTGAGCTGCATGAGAAAAAGCGCATCTTGAGTTATTCCCTTGAAATCGCTCATCAGATAAGTCCCCTGTCGTGCATCGCCTGCGCCGCGAGCATGACGCCCGCCTTGGCGCTGTGGAAATTGAAGCCGCCCTGCATCCATGCGGCATAAGGCTCTCTGAGCGGAGCATCCGCAGAGAGCTCTATCGACGAGCCCATGGTGAACGCACCCGCCGCCATAATGACCTGGCTGTCATAGCCGGGCATGTCCCACGGCTCGGGAACGACGAATGAATCGACCGGCGCACCCGCCTGCATTCCCTGGCAGAATGCGATAAGCGCTTCGGGCGTTCTGAGCTGGACGGTCTGAATGATATCGAATCTCTCCTCGTCGCTTGTCGGAGTGACATCAAATCCGAACTCTTCAAACAGCGCGGCGGCAAAGACTGCAGTCTTGAGCGCCTCGCCGACGATATGCGGAGAATTGAATATGCCCATGAACAGCTCTCTGTTCTGACCGAGCGACGCGCCGACCTCTCTGCCGAGGCCGGGTACGGTGGCTCTGTAGGCGCATTTCTCGACAAGATCCGCCTTGCCCGCTATGTAGCCGCCGTTCTTGGCTATTCCGCCGCCGGCGTTCTTTATAAGCGAACCCGCCATTATATCCGCGCCGACCTGCACGGGCTCGACGCGCTGGACGAACTCGCCGTAGCAGTTATCGACAAAGACTATCGAATCGGACACGCTCTTGACTGCCTTTGCAATCTCGGCTATCTTCTCGACCGAAAGGCTCGGGCGCAGAGTATAGCCGCGCGAACGCTGGATATAGACGAGCTTCGGCTGCTTTGCTTTCACCGCTTCGGTTATCGCGGGGATATCAGGCTCGCCGTCGGCATTCAAATCGACCTGTTCATATTTCACACCGAAATCCTTTAGCGAACCCATGCCCTCTCCGGTAATGCCTATAACTGGGTGGATAGTGTCATATGGCTGACCGGTGACGCTGAGCATTGTGTCGCCGGGACGGAGAAGTCCGAAGAGCGCGACGCCGAGCGTATGCGTACCGCAGGCAAAGCTGTGGCGCACAAGAGCCGCCTCAGCGCCGAACGCGCTCGCAAAAACTTTATCGAGCGTCTCGCGTCCGCGATCGCCGTAGCCGTAACCCGTGGTCTCGGTGAAATGGCTCTCGCTGACCCTGTTTTCGATAAAAGCGGCGAGCACCTTCTGCTGATTATACTCAGTGTTTTTCTCAATTCGCGCGAAGCTGTGTTCGGCGCGCTCAAGAGCTCTTTCGGAAGCATTGAGTATTTTCTCATCAAATTTGAAAAATGTCTGTTCCATGTTATATTTCCTGTTCTGTATCATATTCGGCCCATCTGCCGACGGGCACAAAGCCCGATTTTTTATAAAACTCAACTATGCTGCCGTCCTTGCAGAAGAGTTCGACCCGCCTGCCATCGGACGAATATCTTTCGGCAAGCGTCAGCACCGCCTCGCCGCCAAGTCCCCTGCCGCGCATATCCTCGCGTGCGGCAACGCAGCCGAGAAAGGCTGCCGAATCGGCGACAAACAGAGCGCAAGCGCACGCCGCAAGCGTTTTGCCGCTGTATATCACGCTCCACTGAGCGGTATCTCTGTTCATGCGCCTCGACACATCCGCAATCCACTCGTCGCTCCCGCCGATACGGTCAAAGCCTGAAGAAACGAGCAGCGAATATACATCGCGCAGGTCGGGATATCTCGGCATCTGAGCTTCGCCGCGCAGAGGGCGCAGAAGATGCTCGAATCGGACTATATTGCCGCTTCTCGTCGGCGAAAGTCCGAGCTTTTGGCACACGCTTTCTTCGCAGGAGAGCGTTGAAAAGCCTATGATTTTGAGAAACTGCCAAAGCTCTTCAAAATCTGCATCCGGTTCGGCGCTCAGCACGACGCTGTCATAAATGCGGCAGACTGCGGCGGTTATAATATTCTCGTCATTTTGCTGAACCCAAAAACGAACGGCGGCGGAATCGGCGGAATAAGTTTTCAGATATCCGGCGATTTTCGTGCCGAAAGCGTCGCGGCGGCAAAAATCAAGAAGCTCTTTTTCTTCAGCCAGTTTAAGCATTGGCGAGCTCCCCGAGCATCACTTTTGCAAGGCGGAGAACATCGTCTCCGTCGCTCATTTTTATCACACACGAGGGCGAGTGGAGATATCTGCACGGGAGCGAAATTGCGAGAGTTTTGACTCCGCCCGCGCTGACATGGATAGCCTTCGCGTCGTTTCCGCCGGCGACCATTGTCTTTGTCTGTATCTTTATGCCGTTTCCCTTTGCCTTTTTGAACGCAAGCTCATAGAGGTCGTGGTCATAGATAGTGCCCCTATCCATAAAGCCAACGACTGCGCCCTCGCCGAGAGCGCAAACGCGCTTTTCGCCGTCAACGCCGGGGATATCCGCAGCGGTCGTGTTTCGAGCACGATGGCGTAATCGGGTCTGATGCTGAACGCCGAAGCTTTCGCGCCGCGCGTGCCAATCTCCTCCTGAACGCTGAACGAGAAATCCGCGTCATACTCGAGCTCGCTCTTTATCATCTCAATCATCACTGCGCAGCCCATCCTGTCATCGAGCGCTCTGCCCTGAACGAAGCCGTCGCCGAATTTTCTTATTCCCGAGTCAAACACCACAGTATCGCCCAAAGAGACATATTCGCGCGCCTCGTCCGCCGACTCCGCGCCGATATCGATATACATCTCATCAGCCTTCGGCATATTGAGTTCCTCTTCTTTGGAGAGCATATGAATCGGCTTGAGACCGACAACGCCGCTTATCTCTTTATCGCCGACCTTCACGCTTCTGCCGAGATAAACACGGGGATCGACGCCGCCGACGGCAGAGAATTTGAGCATACCCTCATCGGTTATATAAGTGACGATCATGCCGACCTCGTCCATATGGGCGTCGAACATAACTTTATTTTTCGCGTGGCTCTTTCCCTTTTTGTGCACGATAAGATTGCCGAGCGGATCGACGCGCCAATCGGCGAAGCCGTCTATCTCGGAGATTATGAACTCGCGCACCTTATCTTCCCTGCCGGACACGCCGCCTATCGAGCAGAGTTTTTCGAGCAGTCCGTACATCATGCGCGCCCCCTTTCGATTATATATGCCGCCATAAGTCGGGCGACTGCCTCGATATCATTGAGATCGACTATTTCAGCCGCAGTGTGCATATTTCTCTGCGGAATAGAGATGAGTCCCATTCTGACTCCGCTTCCGGCAACCTGAATCTCGTCGGCGTTGGTGCCGGTACTGCCGCTCATGACCTCGCACTGGCGAGCGATGCCGTTTTCGTCGGCGATACGCTCAAGGGTGCGGGACATCGAATAATCGAGCGAGGGCGAGAAGCCTATCATCGCGCCGCCGCCGAGCTTGCCGCACTTCTCCTTTTTGAGTCCCGGAGCCATGGCGAAGCTGACATCAACGGCGATAGCCTCATCGGGTGCCGCCGCAAAGCCGCCCGCCGCCGCTCCGCTGCCGCCCGTCTCCTCCTGAGACGAGAACAGCACGCTGATGCGGCATCCGTGATTTTTATCTTTGAGCAGCTCAAGGCAGCGAAGTATCGCCGCAACGCCCGCTCTGTCATCGAGCGCGGCGCAGCTGACTCTGCCGCCGAGCAGCTCTTTCGGGATGCTGTTGACGGTGATGCGCATACCGGGGCGCACTATTTTCTTGACCTCGTCGGCGGTCATGCCGACATCTATTGAAAGGTCTTCAATCTTTTTCGCTTTTTTATCATCGTCGCCCGAGGCGAGATGCGGCGGAGTCGAAGTTATCACGCCAAAAAGCGGCTCGTCACCCCACACCGTCACCTGCTCCGCAGCGAGGACTCGCGCATCCATTCCGCCGACGCGCTCGAATTTTATAAATCCGCTGTCGTCGATGGCGGTAACGGTCATTCCTATTCTGTCTATATGAGCGTCGAGCATGATATGCACCCCGTCGCCGCCCGTATCTCCGCACACGCTGCCGAGCGTGTCAATATGCGCGGGCATATACTCTTCAAGCATTGATTTTGCAAGCAGAGCCGCTTCGTTCTCGTTGCCGGAGGTTTCCGTTTTGCGCCCGCGAGCGCCAAAAACACGGATTTCAAATCTTTATTTTTGAACAAGTTACATCTTCCTTTCTAAAAATTAAGTTGAAAAACACAAAAATATGGAGTATTATAATAATTGACAACAAAGTCAAGTAATCGATTGGAGAGATAGCAATGAGTCAGTCGCATCACCATCATCACCATCACAGAAAAAAGACGAAGAAAAAGGTTATTATAACAATAGCTGTTATTCTTCTTGTCATAGCGATTCCGCTGACGGCGGGACTTATCACCGTCAACCACTATCTGAGCAAGATGAACTACGAGGAAGAGACAAAGGACGTCAATCCCGAGTTCACCGAGAATCTCTCGGACCCGAACGCGGACAAGGATATATCCGAGAATATAGACGACCCGCGCATGTGGTACAACGACAACATTATCAACATTCTGCTCATCGGACGCGATCTCGGTCACGGTTCTAAATATTATTCCCGCGCCGACTCGATCATAGTCGTTTCGATAAACAAGCTCAACAACAACATCAAGCTCGTCTCACTTTCGCGAGCAACCTATGTCTCTATCCCCGGTCACGGCAACGCCCGACTCAATGCGGCGCATGCCTACGGCGGATCGAAGCTGCTTATCGACACGATAGAGCAGAACTACAAGATAAGAATCGACCACTACGTGAGCATCGATTTTAACGGCTTCATCAAAGCCATTGACGCGCTCGGCGGAGTTGACATAGCGCTGACAGAGAGCGAAGTGAAGGCTCTCTCGCCGATACTCAAGCAGAACGGCACCGTAGTAAAGGGTGCCGGAACCTATCACCTCAACGGCAACGAGGCTCTCGAATATGCCCGCCTGCGCGAAATAGACAGCGACAGAGTGAGAACAGAGCGCCAGAGAACGATTCTTATGGCAATCTTCGCGAAGTTCAAGAAGATGTACTCAACCGAAAACTATTCGACCCTGCTCAGCAAGAGCACGAAATTCCTCGATCAGGTTCTGCCGCTCGTGAGCACCGATTTCACAAAGAGCGAGATAATCAGCCAGGCAACGACATACGCCGGATATCTCAAGTGGCCCGTGACCGAAGCTATTATCCCGAGAGACAAGACTCCGCTGACGAAGATAAACGGCATTGAGGTGCTGATAGTCAACTGGGCAAAGGTCAAGAATGACATTCACGAAGTCCTCTATCCCGGCATTGAGCCCCAGGAGCAATCCTGAGGCTCATAGATAGGATAATTTACAGCTCGACGCCGCCGACAGGGCGGACAGAGAGAATATAGCACGAACCCGAACCGAATACTTTTTCCATCAGGTCTTTGTACTCATCAAGCTTATTGAGCGGTACAAAGGCCTGAATTGTTCCTGCGAAGCCGCCGCCGTGGACTCGCCATGCGCCGCAGCCGTCAAGCAGCTTTTCGCTCAGCGAAAGCGCGAGCGACACAGGCTGCTCGGACGCTTTCTTACAGGAATAGACATTCTGGTTGTACATATAAGAAGAGCGTCCGCTCTCGATAATATATTTCTTAAAGGTCTCGAAGTCGCCCGCCTTGAGTGCGGCTGCCTGCTTCTCGACACGCGCGTTGTCGCCATAGAAATGCATGGCGCGAAGCACAGCTCTGTCGCCGCAGGAGGAGCGGATATCGGCTATGTTCTTCATGAACTCGTCCTCATCGACCTCGCGCAGACGCTCTGCCGAGGTATTCGCGACGCTCTCCATCTCCTTGCGCACGGCGGCATACTCATCGTAAGATCCGAGTGGCTTCCGCGGTATCCACGATGCAAAGGGCATATCCGCAGGAGGCAAAATCAAAATCGAGCTTCTCAATAACGGGATTTGCGGGTCGGCAAAGTCAATCTCAACGAACGAGCCGACCGAGCTTGTCATCTGGTCGAGCAAACCGCAGGGCTTGCCGAAGAACTTGTTCTCCGCCGCCTGAGCTATCTGCGCGATTTCAACATCGCTCACCTTGCCGTCGTTAAACAGATGGTTGAGGATAGTTCCGAGCAGGACTTCAAACGCCGCAGAGGACGAAAGGCCCGAGCCGGAGAGCACATCAGACGCTGTCGCCGCATCGAATGCGCCGATATTATATCCGCGCGACTTGAACTCGGCGCACACGCCGCGGACAAGTGCCTTTGACTTGCCAAACTCGGCTTCGTGCGGCTCGAGGTCGCTGATATCGATCGTGTCCATGGCGTAGCCTTCGCTCTTGACATTGACTACGGTGCCCTCGCTCTTCGCGGCAACGGCTATAGCGTCAAGATTGACGCTCGCGGCGAGCACACGGCCGTGGTTATGGTCGGTGTGGTTGCCGCCGATTTCGGTTCTGCCGGGTGCGCTGAAGAGACCCGCCTCACGGCTCGAACCGTAAAACTCCTCGAACTCGCCGATAACGCGGCAATAGCGCTTTTTCTGAGCATCGACGGTGCCGGACGGATAGAGCTTTGAAAGCTCGGCGTCATATGCGCCGTCGGTCATTCTTTTTTTCAGGACATCTGTGGTATACATAAATCTACCTCGTTTCCGTGATATTAATTATCTTTATTTTTTTTGAGCTTGAAACGCTCTTTTCAACTAAAAGCCATATGAGGTTGACGCACAAAAGCGATGCGCCGCTTATGGTCAGGGCTATCATCAGGGGCACAAGGAACGCAGACGAGAGCGGATCGAAAACGTTAGTACCCATGAAAGTATAGGACAGCAGCTTCGGCGCAAAGCCCGCCGCCGAAAGCAGGATGAACTGCCAATAAGGGAACCTGAGCGAGCCGTAAATCCGGCTGACGCTGCCGAGCGGGAATCCGGGGATAAGGCGCAGGGCAAAGAGCAGAGCCTTGTTGACCTTGCCGGAGCTCTCGATTATCTTTCTGGCGCGTTCATTCTTGCTGATTATCTTCCATGCGTTCCCGCTGCCGAACTTCATACCCTCGAAATATTTGATGCTCATCATAATGATAATTCCGAGGAAGTTCACTATCAACGCCCAATATGACGGCAGAACGACGCCGGTAAGGACGCAGATCGCCGAGACCGAGAGGAACGGGATAAAGGTGCGCACAAGAAAGACTATCAGCATGGCGAGCACGAACTTCCAGCTGATGCCGAGCGACTGTATGAACTGCTCTGCTTCAAGCAGCTTTTCCTGATAGACCTTATACCAAAGCCACAGTTGATCATATCTCAGCAGATAGACAACTACCGAGACGGCCGCGGCGGATATCAGCAATGCGAAGCCCGCGGCGTTCATTATGCCGCTTCGTGTCCAATGCTTTTTCAAGCCTTCACCTCAACAAAAGTTTACATATAATTGTATAACATATTTCAGATCTTTTCAACTCAAACCGCATAAATTTTGACGCAAATATCTTTTAAGCGAACGCACAATATGATATAATAGTATCATGATGTGTAATATGCACACAGACATATTATTCAACAGGTCAAGAGGAGGAATTTTCATGGGCAAGAAAGCTGTCGTTCTCAGCGGAGGCGGAGCAAAAGGCGGCTATCAGATAGGGGTCTGGAAGGTGCTCAGGCAGATGGGATTCACGCCCGACATCGTCGTCGGCACATCCGTCGGCGCACTCAACGGCGCGCTCATGGCGCTCGACAATTTCGACGCGGCGCTCGACATCTGGGAAAACATGAGCATGGACAGCGTGTTTCAGAATTTCGTCAACATGTCCGACGAAGAAAACCCCGACCGTGAATCATACATAAAAGAGCTCGCAAAAGAGGCTATTTTTAAAGGCGGCGCGGACTACACCCCGCTGCAGGAGCGCGTCAAATCGCTCATGGACGAAGAGAAGCTGCGCACCTCGCCGATACGCTTCGGACTGGTCACGACGATGTTCCCGAAGATAAAGCCGGTCGAAGTTTTCATCGAAGATATTCCCGAGGGCAAAGCCGCAGACTATGTGCTCGCGAGCGCGGCGGCGTTCCCGTTCATGAAGTCATATAAAATCGGCGAATCCGCTTTCGTCGACGGCGGATATTCGGACAACATGCCGGTCAAAATGGCTATCGAAGCGGGTGCGGACGACATTGTGGTTGTCAACATCGGCAAGAACCCCGGCGCAAAGTTCGGCGAGGCGGACAATGTCTCGTTCAAATATATCAGCAGCAAGAAGCCGCTCAACGATGTTTTCGGCGGTATGCTGATGTTTGACGGCGACATATCGCGCGGGAACATCCGCCAGGGCGAACTCGACGCATATAAGGCTTTCGATTTGCTCGACGGTTATTACTATGCGTTCAAGAAATACGAAAAATACAAGATCGCGCCGTTCGAGCCATACTGCGCGAAGAAATTCGACGCGATATTCTCGGGTCTCCCGAGCGCGGCGAGAATAGAGAGAGGCGGACGCGAAAGCGTGCTGAACTTCCTGCGCGGATACGACGACAGACCGTTTGAGTTCAACTCAAACGTGCTCTACTGCGCCGAGACCGCCGGCGATATTTTCGGCATCAACACGCGCGAGGAATACACCGTCGTGAGCTTCGACAAGCTCATAAATGAGAACGCGACGGCGCTCATCACCGAGGAATATGGCACAAAAATCGATGAACTGACCGAGAAGCTCGACAAGGGTCTGAGTCTCGATCTGCTCAAGATGGTAGCGAACAATTTCGACAAAAAGTTCCTGCTCGCCTACACGCTGAAAATTCTGCTTGGCGACAGGATAGAATACTCAGACAAGCGCAGGCTTTGGCTGATAGCGGACATCATGCCGCAGGTATTCTGCGCCGCACTCTACTGCTGCGCGTCGATACTCAACGCCAAAGAACACGGAAAGGAAACGCAGGATGAAGATAGTAATTCTTGACGGATACACAACGAACCCCGGGGATCTCAGCTGGGATTTTCTCAACGAATTCGGCACATACACGGTCTACGACCGCACGCCGAAGGAGAAGATAGTCGAGCGCGCTCAGGGGTGCGATATAATCATAACCAACAAGACGCCTATAGACGCCCGGACGATAGCTGCTCTGCCGGAGCTCAAGTTCATCACTCTGCTGAGCACGGGCTTCAATGTTGTTGACGTTGATTTTGCGCGCGAAAAGGGCATCCCGGTTTCAAACGTGCCGTGCTACAGCACCTCGGCGGTGGCTCAGCTCGTGTTTGCGTTCATTCTCGAACACACCAACCGCGTTGCGCTGCACAGCGAAGCGGTCCACGGCGGCGAATGGAGCAGTTGCCCGAACTTCTGCTTCTGGAAGTCCCCGCTGACCGAGCTTCAGGGCAAGACTATAGGCATCATCGGCTACGGCAAGATAGGCAAGGCGGTCGCAAAAATCGCAGGGGCTTTCGGCATGGATGTGCTCGCCAATTCGCGCTCCGCAAAAGTCGGAGACTGCGACGGGGAGGTCAGATTCGTTGAGATTGATGAGCTGCTCAAAAAATCTGACTTTGTGACTCTCCACTGCCCGCTGACTCCGCAGACAACCGGGCTTGTAAACGCCGAGTTTATTGCGAAGATGAAGCCTAACGCATTTCTCATCAACACCTCGCGCGGACCCGTGGTTGACGAGCAGGCGCTCGCCGACGCGCTGAAATCGGGCAGGATATCGGGCGCGGGAGTTGACGTTCTCTCGACCGAGCCGCCGAAAGAAAGCAATCCGCTGCTCGGATGCGAAAACTGCCTGATAACCCCGCACATCGCCTGGGCGGGATTCGAAACGAGGACGAGGCTCGTCGGAATAGTTGAAGAAAATCTCAGAGCATTCGTCAACGGCGAACCGATAAATGTGGTGAACAAGTAAAAAACAAAAGGCTGTCGCACTCATATGTGTCGGCAGCCTTTTTAAATTGAACGGTATTGTAAAGTAGGATAAGTTCACTTAGGTTTTGCTCTTGCAATACCCAACTGTAACGCACAGCTGCCGCGTGAGCGGCACGATATGAAATTGTATAATTCACACTCTGCCTTCGCGTCCTACCATAATCAAGCATTTTATATTTCCCGCGTTTCGGCATTTTCTTTTTGTTTGAAAAAGAAAACGCCTGCAAAAGAAAAGCAAAGCCTACCCATGGGAAAACCGTGGGTAGGCTTTGCAAATTCGGAACATCCATTAAAATGTGATGCTTGATTTTATCAGAACGAGAGGATGACTTTCATCTCGAGCTTCTTGTATTTGGGAATTTTATACGGCTTTTTGAGCGTTGCGATCGCGGGGACATCGCCGCCGACGCCCTGCTGCCTGCCGTCGATATTGACAGTCAGATTCGGTGTGCGTCCAAGCTCGCAGGAGTGAGCCGCATCATAGAGCATCTTCTTCGTATACGGGTGGACGCTCATCTCAAACGGAGTTCCTGCCGCAGTCACCAATACTCCCCTCTCGCCGCCGACTTTGAGCCATCTCACATCGCAGCGGTTCGCGTTCTCCTGCGGGAACAGGTAATCGTGAATGAAGCTCTCTGCGCTCTGGAAGCGGTAAACACCGAGGCGCGCGAGGTTTTGCGGTCGCAGTAGTTCTCGTGCGGACCCTTGCCGTAATATTCTATTCCGTCGACGCCGTCGGTCAGCTCAAAGGTCAGACCGTAGCGCGGCAAATTGACCGGGGTGATGTTCTTGCAGGTAAGCGACGCGGAAACCGTGCCGTCCGGGAACACAAGGTATTCAGTAACGATACCCGAAAGATACTTCGTGCGCCACTTGACGCTGAGTTTGACGCAGCTGCCGAAATGCTCCGCCTTGACGGAGACCGGGCGCATCATGCGCTCTGCGCTGTCGAAAGCGTGCAGACCGATAAGAGTCTTGACCCACTCAAACGGCACCTGAGCCATGCGCTCGTTGTCGATATTCGCGCGGGAAAACTGCGGGCGAATGCCGCGCTCAAGGCGCTCGGCGCCGTCCTTTTTATATGAGCAGAGCTCTCCGGTCTTTTTGCTGAGCTTCACTTCAAAGCCGTTTCCGGAGACGACATAGCACTTGTCGTTCTTTGAATATTTTATTTCAACTTTCTTGCCGTCCGCTTTCGGAGCAGACAAAGAATAGTTATACTTGCCGAGAACAAACTGCTCGCGCGCCATGGTGTGACCCGCTTCGAGGTGCATCATATCGCGGCGCAGAATCAGCTCACAGTCGAGAGTGCGCTCGTTTTCGGTTCTGATATCGAACGGGATATCGACATACGCCTTTTCGAGATAGCCCTTGTCGGGAAGATCGAGCTCGGCGGATTCGATAAGCCTGCCCTGTTCGCGCAGTTCAAGGCGAAGCTTGAAATTCTCGAGCGAGGTGAACATAAAGCGGTTGAGAATAGCTATTCTGCCGTGGCTGAGTGAGAAATCGACCTGCTGATAGCATTTGACGACTTCATAGTAGTGCGGGTTGGGCGTGCGGTCGCCGCGGAAAACTCCGTTGAAAGCGAAGTTTGAATCGTTCGGCTTGTCGCCGAAGTCGCCGCCGTAGTTCCACTTATCCTTGCCGTCTGCGGTCTTTGTTCTTATCGCCTGGTCGGCAAAGTCCCAGATATATCCGCCTGCGAGACGGTCATATTTCTTGAAATCCTCCCAGTAATCGGCGAAGTTGCCCATGCTGTTGCCCATGGCGTGGGAATATTCGCACTCGATGAACGGCTTGTCGATATAATCCGAGGGCTTGAGATGATAGCCAAGGCCGAGGTTCCAGAGCGCGCGGCTGTGGATATGCGGCTTGTTCTCGCCTATCTCCTTCATCGCGGTCTGCACGGTGTACATCTCGCTGAACAGATCGCTCGTTTTGAGCTTCGCGTCGGGTTCATAGTGAACCGGGCGGGTCTTGTCTATCTTCAGAATCTCTTTCTTCATCTCGGCAAATGCGTTGCCGTTGCCGGACTCGTTGCCGAGCGACCAGAAGAGAATGCAGGAGTGGTTCTTATAGCTGTTGACCATATTGCGCACGCGGTAGCAGCACTCGGCTGTCCAATGCGGATCACTGCGCGGGACGCGCGTTGCGAGGCCGTGGGTTTCAAGGTTGTTCTCGCTCATGACGAGAATGCCTATCTCGTCGCACAGCTCATAGAAACGGCGCGAATTCGGATAGTGGCAGGTACGCACATTGGTTATGTTGCTGTTCTTGAGCAGTTCAAGGTCGCTTCTGATTATGCTCTCGGGCACGGCGTGGCCGTAGTCCGGGTGGAAATCGTGGCGGTTGACGCCGCAGATTTTGAGCGGAACGCCGTTGAGCAGAATGAACGGACCTCTGCCCGTCTTGCGGTCATAGGGCGTTATCTTCACTTCTCTGAAGCCGAATTTATGCTCCCTGCGGTCGGTGTACTCACCGCCGGAAAGAGTGACACGGACAGTGTAGAGATACGGATCCTCATGGCTCCAGAGTTCAAAATTGCTGACAGGTATTTCAAGAGAAATGTTGCAATATTCGCCGTCCGCGAGGGGTTTTACATCCGCCTCGGCAGACGCGAATCCTGCGCCGTCGGCGCGAAGAATCTCGACCTTGAGCTTGCCGCCGTCGAACTGAGCGCGGCGCGCCTTGACAACGCAGTCAAGCTTGAACACGGCGGATTTGAAATCCTCCGCCATCTCGCTGCGCATATACATATCCTCTATAAAAACTTTCGGCTCATAGACAAGCGTCACATCGCGGAAGATACCGGAGAGGCGCCACATATCCTGATCCTCAAGATAGCTGCCCGTGCAGTAGCGGCGCACGGTGACTGCGAGGCGGTTGGTACCCGGATGAACAAAGTCCGTTATATCGTACTCGCACTCGTCAAATGTATCTTGAGAATAGCCGACAAATTTTCCGTTGACAAACACTTCGCCGCTCGAATTGATGCCGCCGAAGTGAATGAATATATTATCCTCGGTCTCGGCGACCTCAAACTCGCGGACATAGAGCCCGCAGGAGTTGAGCTCCGGCTTTATGTAAGGAATCTTCGTGGTGGAGATTGCCTTGGGATAATTGATATTGGTATATATCGGGGTGTCGTAGCCCTTTATCTGCCACTCTGACGGGACTTCGAGATCGTCAAACGAGCTCAAATCAAAATCGGGCGCATAGTAGCCCTCGATGATATCGTTGACGCTCTCGCAATAATGGAATTTCCAGACGCCGTTGAGGCTGACGGTCTTTTTCTCCCACGCCTCATCGCGCGGAAAACCGGCCGCGCTTCGCGGCTCTGTGTTGACGGAATATACGTCTATATCCTGCCAAAATTCTTTCTCTGTATTTTTTGTCATAATGACCCTCCCGGGAAATGAAAGTCTTTTGATAATATTATCATACACCGAGCGTTCCAGTCAAGAACGCAAAAGTATAAAAAACGGCGTGCGCCGCCTTTTTGAGCTTCGCACGCCTTCAGCCTCAGTTCAGCTTGTCGTATGCTTTCAAAAATTCAGTCACATCGGCGAGCATTTTTTCCGTGCCGCCCGCGGTGTTGCTCTCGAGATTCAAAACGAGAATCGGGTCATGCACACTCATGCGCAGCAGGAACCATCCGTCGCCGTTATCTTTGTCAGTATTTATTCTGATGCCCTCGTAGTTTATCTTCTCCGCCTGCCAGCCGTCGCGCTCTTCGGCGAGAGCTTTCAGGTCGGCTATAACTTTTTCGCCGTAGGGTTTGAAATCTTCAAGGTCTATCTTGAACCTGCGCTCAAGCTCTTCCGCCGGCTCTTCAAGGTCGGAGATAAAGCTCTCGAGGCTGCCGTCGCTCTTTTTGAGCAGAGCCGCTTTTATAATCAGCTTCGTGACAAGATACGCGCCGTCATCGAGATAGTAATTCTCCCTGAACGCGGCATGGCCGGAGGTCTCAATCGCAAGCGGGCAGTCGATGCCCTCTTTATTGAGTTCTATTTGCTTGTTGATAACATTCTTATAGCCGCGCTTAAATCTGATATGCTTGCCGCCGTGCGCCTCGATGAACTTCGTGAGTCCTGCGGAGGTTACGGAGTCGGTAACTATAACCGCGCCCGGTTCGTTTTCAAGTATAACAGCCGATATCATGGCGACAAGGCGGTTGCGGTTGAGTTCTCTTCCGTCCGAGAGGATACAGCCCGCTCTGTCAACATCGGTGTCAAACACAATGCCGAAGTCGGCGTTAGTCTGCTTAACCCGCTCGGCGGCGCTGTCTATCATGACGGAAGACTCGGGGTTCGGCACATACACGGGGAAATTGCCGTCTGGCTCGAGATTCATGCTCGGCGAGACATCGGCGCCCAGAGGAGCGAGGACTTCGGAAGCGTAGAATCCGCCTGCGCCGTTTCCGGCATCGACCATTATTCTCATACCCGCAAGAGGTTTGTCGGCCTCGTCCACGCCGATGCCTTTGCAGATAAGCGAGCGCAGATGCGCGGCATACTGCTTCATATGGTCGCATGCGGTTATTTTGGCAGGCGCATCGCCGAGTTCGATATTCTCCGCTTTTTCAAGTATGTAAGCGATATCGGGCGAATCGAGTCCGCCGTCGACGGTGAAAAATTTGAGTCCGTTTCTATCGCCCGGATGGTGGCTCGCAGTCATCTGAACGGAGCCGTCACAGGGCAGATCGAGCACAGCCATGAACATGGCGGGAGTTGAGCTGAGCGAGCAGTCAATTATATTGACGCCGCGCAAAGCGAGTCCCCTGACGACCGCCGCACTTATACGCCCGGCCGAAAGGCGCGGATCGTGGCCGATGGCAACGGTGAGCTTATCCGCCGCTTTGCCCATCTTTTTCGCTGAGGAAATCAGCAAACGCCGCGCTCGCCTTTGAGATGAACTCATCACTCATATAGAGCGGCTCGTCGCCGTTTCCGATGCCTATTCCGCGGATATCCGTTCCGCTCTTGAACTTTTTATAGATGCCTGTCATATCCGTTCCTCCCGTTTCTTCTGCGTCATTCGGCGCAGATATCGTTTTTGATTTTGCCGTAGGTCTTTTCGCCTATCCCATCGACATTCGTTATCTCCCACGGATAGATAAATTCTCCGTGCTCCTCGCGGTAGCCGATAATATTTTCGGCTTTCTTTTCTCCGATGCCGTCGAGCGCGGTCAGCTCTTCTTTGTCGGCGGAGTTTATGTCAATCCCGTCGCCGTGCGAAGAGGTATATTGAATTATACTCCCGGCGCGGCTCGGAGAGAACCGCAGGGCGAATGCCGCAGATATTGCGGCGACGAGCAGAATGAACGCGGACGCCGCAAGCAGAATTTCGTTTTTCGATCTGCTCACAGCGTCCACCTCCGGTAAATTATTGAATTTATTGTAACATATGGAAGGCGGGATTTCAACCGATTATTATTTCAAAAATCCCACCAACTCATCCGTGTCGCGCGGGTTGATGCGTTTGGAGATTATATATGTCTTGTCGCTGCCATCCGCGTTTTTCTCGCCGAAGCGGCCGTAGGACGAGGTGACCGCAGTGCCGTCGGGAAGCACGACATTGCCGCAATAGGCAGTGTCGGCGTTCGCTTCTATTTCGGGCTCGGTCTGACCGTCGAGATAAGTGTGGGCAATCTTGATTCGATAGTCGCCCTCGGTGCCGTTTTTCAGGTCGTCGTAGCTGCCTATCCACGCTATCCAGCCCTCGCTGTACCAGTCGCCGTTGTCGAAATGGAACTTCACTTTTTCCGGGTCACGCTCTATCGAGCGAAAGGTTATAAACAGCCTGCCGTCTTTCAGATAGTCCGCCTTGTGGCGCTCGCCGTTGAGAGCCGCGGGGGCATGGACGGGTTCCGACCATGTTTTGCCCTCATCGCGCGAAAACGAGATAAGTGAATTTTCCTTCTTTGTGTTCGAGCGCGAGATGAGGCAGAGCTCGTCGCCCTCTCCCCTGTCGCTTCGTATGACTTCGACCTCGCACATATTCGAACGCAGTTCTATATCTCTGTGGGCGGCGAAATATTTTTCCGGGCTCGCTCCACTGCACGCGCCCCTCGGGGGTGAAGCTGAGGATGGTTTTGTAGTTATAGAAATCGCCGTCGTGGAAGAAGCCCATCCATTTATCGACAAATTTGCCGTTCTCCTTGAGCCTTGTCAGCGACGCCATGGCGACTATCGGAATAAGCTCATAGCCGTCGGCTCGCGAATAAAATGTCTCAAACTCGCTCCATGTTTCGCCCTCGTCGCAGGAGACGGAGCAGTTGAAGCCGCCGGGAGTATCCATTCCGGGCCACTTGGAGTTGGCGGAAATGAGAATCAATTTATCCGGCGTGCCGTCCGAAAATTCGAGGCGGTAGACAGTCGGTGTCTCGAGCGATTTTTTCCACGATTCGGGCGGAGAGGCTATATTTTTTGTGTAGCTGCGCCCGCCGTCCGCGCTTATTTTATTGAGAACGGCACCCTTGCCGTGGCCGTGGGGATATACAGTAAGAATATCGCCGTTTTTGAGCAGAACAGAGTCGGGGTGGCCAAGATAACTTTCGCTGTCGTCGACCACGGTCTGCTCGTATAGATAAGCGTACTTTTCCGCTGTATCCTCCGGTTTCACGCTCAGATCGAGCTGAGGGACGGTATAATTTTTGCCGATAAAATCATTCATAGTTTTACTCCGCTATCGCTCTTATTCTGAACGCCTTGACGCCGTGGGGCTCGACAAATGCGCTGAGCGTTGTGTTGATGACGGAAGTCTCTTTTGTCCACAGGTCATATACCTCATATTCCTGCGCAAGCGGAGTGGTGATATACGAGCGGCAGACAATATCGTCCATGCGGTGCTCAAAATATCTTGTGTCGCTGCCCTTGTTGAAGAAGCAGACCGCGACATCGCCGTTTTCAAGCGGCTTTATGAGCGTATCGGCTATGATAGTCGTCTTTATTCTTCTGCACTGCTCGCCGAGCGAATCCTGATCGATAGCAATCATATCTCTGTCGGTGAGTATTTTCAGCGTCTCGTTCTCCGTGTCGGCGGTGCCGTCCTCGCGGATAAATTCACGCACATCGTTGCCGAGAATGAGCGGAGCCGCCATGAAGCACCAGAGGGTGAAATGGCTGCGGTTCTCTTCGGCGGTCAAATCTCCGTTGCCGACCTCGAGCATATCCGGGTCGTTCCAGTTGCCCTTGCCGGAATACTTGAAGAGATTGACATTGACTTCGTATATGCCGAGAACAGACTTCCAGTTCGCCTGGATATCGGGCGTCGTGCGCCAAAGGTTGCCTGCCGCCGCGCCCCAGCGCCACGAAAGGTTTCTGCCCCACTCGCAGATGGAATATACTATCGGGCGCTCCTCGGTGCCGTTTCTATCGGCATATTCGGCGGTTGCACGCATGAGCTCTCTGCCCATCTTAGCATACTGGATAGCCGCGCTGTCCTGTCTCGAAGCGACGGGGTTTTCAAGCTCGATTGTGTTCGAGCCCGCTTCGAGGGTTATCTTCACCTGATGTCTGCCGTCGGCAGTGGAGCCCTTGGTCGGCGGGACGGTGGTAGTATACTTATCCTCGCCGTTGACGGTGACTTCGAGATATTTGAAGCTGTTGCTCTTCTTTCTGATTCCGAGAGTCAGGGAATATTCGCCAGCCTCCGGGACTTCAACAGTGAACACCGCCGAACCTCTGTGGGCGGAGAGACCGGAGATATATCTGCCGGAATCGAGGCGCTTGTCCTCCATTATTTTCGCGTCGCCGAAGAGTGCCGCATCGTCTGCGGGGACGGTAGTTTCAAACGAACCGTCGGCATTGGAGACGCAGATATATTCAATATAGGGCGCACGCATCGGGATAGGCACATTGTGGCAGAAGTCATATTTGAAATATTCGACTCCCCACTCGGCAAACGTGTCCGCATCTATAGCCTCATTGCCGAGGCTCGCGGGTAGATCCTCGCAGGTAAGCGATCCGTTGGAGGAATATATACCGAGCTTAAGTCCGAGCTCGTTTATGCTCTTTACAAGCGCGGGTATGCCGCTCGGGAAGTTTGCAAAATCGCCCTGGAGTCTGCCGTTCTCGTCGCGCATGGAGGACTGCCAGCAGTCGTCGAGATTGACATACTGATATCCCGCGTCCGCGAGTCCGCTCACCTTCATGGCTTCGGCTGTTTCGAGAATAAGCTTCTCATCAATTCTGTTTCTGAAAGTGTTCCAGCTCGACCAGCCCATCGGCGGGGTCAGAGCCGTGCCGTTTGAATATTTTTCATCGGTCGGGAAAGTGAGCTTGACGCTGTTAATCGCGTTTTTCGCCATATCCTCCGCCTCGTTTTTATCGGGCAGAATGTTCGGCGAAAACTTCTTGACTACCGCATATGCTCCCGCGGCGACGCCTGCGAGGGCAGTCAGTTTGAATATCGATCCCATGAATACCAGTCCTTTCGGTTTAAAAACAAAAATCCACTTCTGCGAGGTTGTAAACCCGGCAAAACTGTGGTATTATTTAGTTGAACAAAAGACATTTCAAGATTGTCTTTCAATAGAAATATATCATATATACGCTTTTTGTCAAGGCAAAACGCGAAGATACGGAGGAAAACATGAGCACACAGAGACTTGTTAAAACATTCTGCGACCTTGTTTCAACAGGCAGCGAAACGGGTCACGAGCGCGCATTCTGCATAGAACTCGAAAAGGCGCTTATCGAAGCAGGCTTCGAGGTTGAGCGAGACGAAGAGGCCGGCAAGAAGTGCGGCTCTGACGGATTCAATATATACGGCTATCTCCCCGGCGAGGGCGAGAGCGTACTGCTCTCCTGCCACACCGACACCGTCACTCCCGGCGCGGCGGTCACACCCGTTGAGCGCGACGGAGTTATATATTCTGACGGCACGACGATTCTCGGCTCGGACGACAAGTCCGGCATAGCGGAGATAATCGAGGCCGTCGCAAGGCTCAAGGAAAACGGCGAAAAGAACAGACCCGTCGAAGTCCTGTTCTCCCTCTCGGAAGAAGTCGGCATGCTCGGCTCGCGCTATGCGGACTACGGCAAGATAAAGAGCAAGACGGCTCTTGTGCTCGACGGCGAGGACATCGGCGAAATAGTCAACTCCGCCGCGGCGAATATAGTTATGTCGATAAGCTTCTTCGGCAAGAAGGCGCACGCCGGCGTATGCCCCGAGAACGGCATCCATGCGCTCAAGGCTGCGGCATACGCGGCGGCGAACATCCCCGTGGGTCATGTTGACGACATAAGCGTGCAGAACATCAGCAATTTCGTTTCCGAGGGTCCGACCAATATCGTAGCGGACAAAGCGTCGTTTGACATGGAGTTCCGCTCATATGACGAGGACACGGTTCAGAAGCACATCGCCGACGCGCTCGCGGTCATGAAAGAGGCATGCGAGAAGTTCGGAACCACATTTGAATATGACAGCGAACGCCACTCCGGCGCGTTCACCGTTGACCCCGAGTCGCAGTTCATAAAAGATATTTTTGCGGCATACGAGGCGGCGGGCATACGCCCGTATCTCTCCAAGACGCTTGGCGGCTGCGACGCTTCAAACATTGCACTGCACGACATCGCCGTTGTCAACATCGGCACGGGTATGCGAGACGTTCACACGACAGCAGAGAACATCTCAATAAAAGACATGGAGGACAGCACGCGCTTCCTCTGCGAACTGCTCAAGGCATAAACAGTATCCCCGAAAGGAGCTTTTGATATGAAACTTATAACAGCGGTTATCGGCAAAAAGGACCTCAACCCCGTCTGCGACGCACTCAGGGAAGCGGGATATTCATTCACGAAGATCCCGACCTCCGGCGGATTCCTGCGCAGCAGCAACATGACTCTGCTCATCGGCGTTGACGACGACAAGCTCGCCCATGCGGTCGAGCTGATAAACAGCAACTGCAAGACCCGCACCGAGCAGGCTGAGGACAAGAAAGTCAAGGTCGGCGGCGCAACTCTGTTCGTGACAGATGTTGAGCGGTTTGAGAAGATGTAAAAAACAAATGAACCGTATATAAAAACCGAGCGGCCGCAGCAGTTTGCTGCGGCTGTTGTTTGTAAATACAGCACAGGGACAGGCAATGAAGAATAAAATATCCAAAAACAAAATATTTATTGCAACGCCGCTCATACTCAGCGCACTCTCATTATTCGCATTTGCGATTTATTTTTACAGCGCAAATCACGCGCCATACACATATACCGATGTTATAATTGCAGGACCGATACTCTCATTTATCGGCGTAATTATTTCTTTCATCACACGAGAAAGCAAAAAAGCATGTCCGACATTGTGGATATGCGGGCTTGCCGCCTGCTTGTTCGGCTTTATAATATGTGTTATGGTTATTTTGATATTGGTGATGTTTGTTGCGGCGAGGGTCAGTGAATCGTGATGTTGATAATTGGAGTTTGAGGGTATAAAAAATTTTTGCACTTATTTATCGCAAGCGTAAAGCCCCGTCGGATAACCGGCGGGGCTTTGCTATATTTTATTTGCCTTCGTTTTGGAGCTTCTGCATATCTGCGGCGCGGATAGCGGTTCTCATTATCTTGCCGCTGCTGGTCTTGGGCAGCTCTCTGACGAACTCGACAACGCGGGGATATTTGTACGGTGCGGTCGCGTGCTTGACATGGTTCTGTATCTCCTTGACAAGCTCGTCGCTCGGCTCATAACCCTTGGCGAGGACAATGGTCGCCTTAACGACCTGTCCTCTGTCGGGATGCGGCAGAGCGGTGACTGCGCACTCGAGCACGGACGGATGCTCCATCAACGCGCTCTCGACCTCGAACGGTCCGATGCGGTAGCCGGAGCACTTGATAACATCATCGTTTCTGCCGACGAACCAGTAGTAGCCGTCGCCGTCGCGCCATGCGGTGTCGCCGGTGTTATAATAGCCGAACTTGAAGCTCTTCTCCATCGCGGCGTCGTCTTTCCAGTAGTCGCGGAAAAGTCCGGTCGGATGACCCTGATCGACCCGGATGCAGATAGAACCGACCATACCGTCCTCGCACTCCTCACCGTTTTCGTCGAGAAGGGCGATGTCATAACCGGGCGCAGGCTTGCCCATTGAACCTGGCTTTATCTCGACCCACGGATAGTTTGCGAGCAGGACGGAGGATTCACTCTGGCCGAAGCCCTCGTATATCCTCATACCCGTCAGTCTCTCTATCTGATGGAAAACCTCGGGGTTGAGCGGCTCACCTGCAAGGCAGGCGTGCTCAATGTAGCTGAAATCGTATTTTGAAAGATCCTCTTTTATCAGGAAGCGGTATATTGTCGCGGGGGCGCAGAAGGTGCTCGGGCGGATGCGCTCCATTGCCTCAATCATATCGATCGGGTGGAACTTCTCGGTGTCATATGCGCCGACAGCCGCGCCGCAGATCCACTGGCCGTAGATTTTGCCCCATGCGAACTTCGCCCAACCGGAGTCGGTCTGGGTCATATGTATTTTGTTCTCCTTGACGCACTGCCAATATCTCGCGGTCGTTATCTGACCGAGAGCGGAGGAGAAATCATGGCGCACCATCTTGGGCATTCCGCTCGTGCCGGAGGAGAAATAGAGCAGAGCAGTATCGGTGACAACGGTTCTCTTCTCAGGATCGGTCGGGCGCTCAAACTCGGTCGAATAGCCGCCGATAACGGAGCGGTAATCTATTGCGCCGTCAACGGGCTTGTCGCCGACGGTGACATAATATTCGAGGTTCGGGCACTCGGGCAGGGAGTCGCGGACATGCTGAACAACATCGTCGTCGCCGACGGTTATGAGCATTTTGACGCCCGCCGCGTTGATGCGGTAGACATAGTCTTTCTTCATCAACTGGAACGATGCGGGGATGACCGTTGCGCCGATTTTATGCAGCGCGGTTATGATAAACCAGACTTCGGGGCGCTGCTTCAAAACGAGCATGACTATGTCGCCTTTCTTTATTCCCTTTTCGAGCAGGAAGTTGACAGCCCTGTTGCTGTTGTCTTTTACATCTTTGAAAGTGTAGCGCGCCATATCGCCGGCATCGTTCGTCCAGACGAGGGCGAGCTTCTCGGGCTCGATATCCGCCCACGCATCAACAACATCGAAACCGAAGTTGAAATCATCGGGCACATTTATTTTGAAATTCTGCTTCATATCCTCATAGCTGTCAAAGTCATAGCGGGGACAGAAGCGCTTGATTATATCATCCATTTTTTCTTTTTTCCTTTCGGGGGGTGTCGCAGTTTTATTCGTTGATAACGGTCAGGAATCTTGTTCTTCCGTCTACCGCCGCCTGGCCGTGCGGGAGGTTCGGATCGAAGTAGATAGCGTCGCCCTCATTGAGGATAAACGAATTCTTGCCGACCGTTACCTTGACCTTGCCCTCAAGGACGAGGTTGAACTCCTGGCCGGAGTGCATAACGAGCGCGGGCTCGGTCTCCTGCTCTTCGAGCGTGACGAGCATCGGCTCCATCTGGCGGTTCTTGAAGTTAAAAGCAAGGCTCTCGATATAATAGCCCGAATATCTGTCAACTCGAACTCCGTCGCCGCGTCTGACGATAGTGTAGCTGTCCATTCTCGGGGATTCACCGGTCATGAGCACGGTGCAGTCCGTGCCGAGTGCCGCCGCTATGGCGTAGAGCGCGCTGACGGGGATATCTTTTTCGCCCGACTCATATTTTTCATATTCATCATGGGAGATATTCAGCTTCTCCGCCATTTCGGTTATCGATATTTCAAGGATCTCTCGCAGTTCCTTAATTCGCTTGGGTATCTGTAAAAGCTCGTCGTTCATTCTGTGCCTTCCTTTCCGTATATATGCGGTCTTGATGCGAACTATATTCTATTATTTTACTCTACATATATAGTTTTTTCAAGTGTACAGAGCAAATATAGGCTCAAAAATAATTGTGGTTTTGTTGTTTTTACAATAGAAACGCGGGCGTTTATATGCTATAATATAACACTGAAAACGAAGTGAGGAGGCTCGGTATGACAAACATCACCGAAGATATCAAATATATCGGAGTAAACGACCGCGAAATCGACCTGTTTGAGGGTCAATACGAAGTGCCCAACGGCATGGCATATAACTCATATGTCATTCTCGACGAAAAGGTTGCCGTCATGGACACGGTGGACAGGCACTTCACCGCCGAATGGCTCAAAAATCTTGAATCGGCTCTCGCCGGCAGGCAGCCCGATTATCTCATAGTTCAGCACATGGAGCCCGACCACTCGGCGGGCATCGCGGAATTTTCCGCAGCTTATCCCGACGCCGTGATAGTCGGCAACGACAAGACTTTCACGATGATAAAAAATTTCTACGGCGGGGATTTCATTAAAAATTCGCTTCCCGTCAAAAACGGCGACACGCTCTCGCTCGGCGAGCATGAGCTGAATTTCGTCTTTGCGCCGATGGTTCACTGGCCGGAGGTTATGATGACTTACGACGCAAAGGACAAGGTCTTCTTCTCGGCGGACGCGTTCGGCAAGTTCGGCGCGCTCGACGCGGACGAGGACTGGGCGTGCGAAGCGAGAAGATACTATTTCGGCATCGTCGGAAAATACGGCGGACCCGTGCAGACGCTGCTCAAGAAAGCCGCCGGGCTCGACATCGCGGTCATATGCCCGCTCCACGGACCTGTTCTCAGCGAGAATCTCGGATATTATCTGAATCTCTATGACATCTGGTCATCCTACGGCGTCGAGAGCGAGGGCGTCTGCATCGCCTACACTTCTGTATACGGCAACACGAAAAAGGCTGTCGAGTATCTTGCCGAGCAACTCAGGGCTGACGGCTGCGCAAAGGTCGCGGTCAACGACCTTGCCCGCTGCGACATGGCGGAGGCTGTTGAGGACGCGTTCCGCTACGGAAAACTCGTGCTTGCGACGACCACCTACAACGGAAGCATATTCCCGTTCATGCGCGACTTCATCGACCACCTGACCGAGCGAGGATATCAGAAGCGCACAGTTGCGTTTATCGAGAACGGCTCATGGGCACCGACCGCCGCGAGGAACATGGCGAAGATGTTTGAAAACAGCAAGGATATCGAGCAAGTTGGTACGGTCACTATTCGTTCCGCAATGACCGACGAGAACAAAGCGCAGCTCGACGCGCTCGCAAAAGAGCTTGCATAAAAGAATAAGCAAAACTGCCGAACCCGTAAAAAGATTCGGCAGTTTTTATTTTAGTATAGATTCAAGTTTGCGAAACACATCTTTGCTCTCCGGCAGGAACGGAAGAAGCTGAAAATCATGGAAAAGTCCGTCGTATTTATAGAGCTTCGCATCGACGCCTGCGCTGAGCGCATTGGCGAAAGCCGTGTCGCTGTCGCTCTCCCCCACCTCTGCCGTACCGCAGAAAAAGGCCGTCGGCGGGAAGCCCGAAAAATCGGCAAACGACACAGAGAGATATGGGTCGAGGAGGTCATGCTCCCCGGCATATTTCGGGCGGCGTCTGAAATACGCTTCGTGATCTTTAAATTTTTCTTTCTTCGCAATACCGTAAAACGGGTCGCTGTGGCAGTTTCGCTCATATGATTCGCCGCAGGCTGTCATATCGCCCCAGAGCGAAAAGCAGACGAGTTTTTGTGGCATCGGTCTGCCGGAATCACGAAGCTTCTGCGCGAGGGCGAGCACCAGATTTGCGCCGCTGCTGTCCCCGAGGACTACAATATTCTCGGGCTTTATGCCCTTTGCCGTCAGCATATCCCATGCGCACATGACATCATCGAGCTGCGAAGGGAAGATATATTCGGGCATGGTTCTGTAATCGACGCTGAAAACTGCGGCTCCGCATGCGGCGCGGCTGTATTTCAGTGCGAGGCGGCGATAAAGATCTATAAGCTTCACTTTGAAGCTTCCGCCGTGAATGTGAAAAATCACTGTGTCCGTTCCTGACTTTTCGGGAATGAGACTTTCGACAAAGCACTCGCCGCAGGGAGTTCGGGTCAGGGTATAATCCTTCGGCGGCTTATATCTGCTGACTTTATTTTCTACCGCTGCACCCGCATTCGCGCTCATATTCTCGTTTTTTACAAATCGTGAGTGGAACACGGCGCTGAGCAATGCGCTTGTTATTCTTGCCGGCACGGAAGCCATAGTTATACTCCCCTGCCGAGCACGGCGTCATATTTTTGACCAGCGGATTCATTATGAATGGAATGAGCGTGCCCGCTTTTATGAAGCAGTAGACCTCATTCCACAAGGCGTAAAATGCAATGCTTTTGCTCCGCTTTTTTCGC
>ENA-OQET01000287-OQET01000287.1-human-gut-metagenome-genome-assembly--contig:-NODE-287-length-28141-cov-5.520383_pt1 | contig 28141 bp, 29 predicted proteins | sample MGYA00242800_ERZ504645 | MGnify/ENA primary metagenome ERZ504645 (study PRJEB26092, sample SAMD00036308) | human gut metagenome | host: Homo sapiens | study: EMG produced TPA metagenomics assembly of... | reverse complement strand
GATCAGTGCCGCTCCCAAATCCGTAGAGAGAACTAAGATCAATACATGTGCTGCCGCAATCGCAGTTGTCACAACGATATTTTTAAATTCTTTTGATTTATTCAGACTTGCTGCAACAAAAAATTACAAAAATAATTTTTACGAACTCAGACGGCTGTATATTTATGCCTGCAATTTTCGAATCCCAGCTTTGCCCCGCCGGAAATCTGTGCGAACAATGCAACTGCAAGAAGAGCTGCTCCTTCCTACTGCCGCATAAATATATGTCCACTGATCAAGGAACTTGCATTTTTCGGATCAAAAACCGGAACAACAAGTTCCAAAGGTAATTCCCAAAGCAACAAATACAAGCTGTCTTACCGCCGTGCCGTAAGGAGACGGATTATCTGCGGACAATCTCGTGATCATGATCATCCCGACAGTGATCAGCATACACATATTATTTACAACAAGCCTTGACACATTCGGATAAATCAAATTATACAAAAGAATGACCGCAAGAAGAATCACCGTCAATACTGCATATAAAAACAAGATCCGAATATCTTTTGTTGCCAAATACATTGTACCAAACGCTGCAAACTGCAAAAGAAACATCAATACATCCTGCCGGATAAGCACTCTTTTTTCTTCATCTTCATAATTTCTCGTAAAAATCGAGAAACAGGAAAACGTATAAGCAGCCATAAGTATGATAATTACATATTTAGATAATTGAATGATAATATTTACCACGTTATTTCTCCTGACGATAATCGAGCGCACTTACAGTACGCCGCGTTTGAAATGCTCCTGTGTATAATCAAACTGCGGTTTTTCTCCAAATGCATCGATTGCTTGTTCTAATACTTTCTTTACTTCTTCCTTTCGCTCTGCTCCGAATCGAATCCTCAGTCTTTTCGGTGAAAGCTTTTGAATCTTTACTTTTTGTGTGCCCAAATATAAAGGAGCGCTGTTATAAACGATATTATAACATTCATCACATCGGTTTTGAACGAGAAACTCTTCTCCTATCCTGTCTTTCATCTGCGTAAAGGAAGAGTTTTTTGTACATTTTCCTCTCGTCTTCATAATACATTGCGCCGAAATCATAACCGGGCGATAACCATATACTGTCAGTTCCGCAGTTTCAAGTCCAAGTATTTTAAGCTCACTCTCATTTAATTCTGCCGGCGCTGTAAACTCAGAGAAACCTGCTTTTTTCATAAACTCTTTTGAAAACCGATTAAACACATATAAATTATCATCCGAAATTACTTTTTTGTCAAATTGTAATTGACAAAGCAGCGTATACTGTTCCCAATTCCTAATAAGTACGCCGTCTAACTCTTTTTCCGAAAACCGACTGATACATTTTTCAATCCGTTCTGCGCTTCCTTTTCTGAATACATGCGGAAGAGCAAGATAAAATTCTATCTTTTTCTTTTTTAATTTTTCGATGTATCCCGGGATATCTTCCTGAAAAATATTGCTTTCGGCGTAGATACGTGCGATTTTTATATTCTCCGTTTCTCTTTTCTCCAAATAGGCGCAGACTGCCGAAAGCTGTTCTTTATTTTCCACGAGAACCGAATAAGAAAAGTTTTCTTTTCTTTTAAATTGATCATAAGTATTGTTCTTTTCTTCTATAACCTCAGCTGCAATTCTCTTTTCTTTTTTTTCATCTGTTGTTTTTCTGTAATATTTCCCCGATAGTGCCTCGCACAATCCGCTTACCGCTTCTCTGCGAAGATCATTAAGTGTTTTAATCGAGAGAAAAATCGCTTCATCCATCTTAATATCCAAAGTTTCAAAACAGAGGGCGTATTCCCTAATTTTTCTATTTGAGAAACGATCCGTTCTCTTTCCATCGGGCGGTTCTGCGCCTGTTCGACAATTTCTTTTGAGTACGCAGTATATGTACTTTCATTACAGTACAATTTCAAACTTGCCGGCTTTCCCACTTCCAGCGTAAGTTTTCCGTCTATCTTCTGTCTGATTGAATCTCCGATATACTGCTTATGAATCGAAGTGATAAGACTTTCGTTTCTCACTCTGTTTATTGTCGATCCCTGTTTTATATAAACTTGTTTCTGCACTACCATTGAAAAAGCTTCCCCTTTTTTCTGATCTTTTCCAATAGTATAGCTTCCTGAAATATCCAACACATCCCCTGCATGCAGGTCTGTAAGAATTTTTCCTTTGATCAATCTTCCTTTTTGGCTTTCTACCTTTACTGCCGGAACGCCTGCGTGGTTTGGACGATCCGACGCTATCATATTCTGCCCGTTATGCTGTCGATAATAACCTGCCGAAAATCCTCCTCTGTTATACAGATCCATCAGTATACGTTTATCCTCGGAAGAAACTTTATATCCCTTTTTTCCGTTTTGCATATATAAATCTGTGTATTTCCGGTACATTGCAGTTACTGCCGCTACATACTCCGGCTTTTTCATACGACCTTCGATCTTGAACGAATCGATTCCCGCCTCCGCAAGTTCCGGGATCAGATCCAGCGTACAAATATCTTTCGGACTTAAATAATATTTTTTTTCACCTTCTACTGTATACGGCAGTCTGCAAGGCTGAGCACACTGACCTCTGTTCCCGCTGCGTCCGCCGATCATGCTGCTTAAAAGGCATTGACCGGAATAACAGTAACAAAGTGCACCATGTACAAAACATTCTATCTCCAACCCTGTTTTTTCTTTGATCATACGCACTTCTTCAAGAGATAATTCCCTTGCCGGAACAACACGGCTGATTCCCTGCCCTTCCATAAATGCCGCTCCGCGATACCCTGTGATCGTCATCTGCGTACTCGCATGAATATCCATCTTCGGAAAGTACTCTCTTACAAGTTCGAGAACTCCTATATCCTGAACGATCACCGCATCTAACCCCGCTTCATAAAGCGGACTCAGATATTCGGGTAACTCTGAAATTTCGTTGTTTTTCAGCAGTGTATTTACCGTAAGGTAAAGCTTTCTTCCGTATATATGAGCTTCTTTGATCGCTTCGATCAACTCTTCTTTTGTAAAATTATCCGCATATGCTCTTGCTCCAAATTTCGGACCTCCGGCGTACACAGCATCCGCTCCTGCGTTGATCGCAGCTTTAAAAGAAGCATAAGATCCGGCAGGCGCCAATATTTCAATCCGGCGTTTTTCCATGCTGACTCCTTTCCCTACATCCCCTTTAACATACAGGTGTTTTCCCTTTATATAAAACAACAACTATCTAAAAAGACACTATCCAAAAGAAACAGGCTGTCATATGACTGACAGCCTTATTTTTATCTTCTGCGATTTTTCATTTCTGTCTCGAGCTTCACAATCTGCATTTGAAGATCGTTGTTCTCTTCTTTTAATTTTGCCAACTCTTTTTCCGCATTCTCCAGTTTGATCTGCGCTGAAATAAGTTCATGCTTTAAATCATACATTTCCTTATCTTTTAGTTCAATGTCACTCTCCAGCGAATCACCCTGTTTTTTTGCTTTGAAGTAATCATCGGCAATGTTAAGAGCGAGAAGTACATTTCTTGTGTCAGCGCTCTGTTTTCTGTATCCTTCACTATTTGTACATTCTGTTATCTTATGATTCAAATAGGAAGACACTTTCTGCAGATACTCTTCGCCCTCAAATCCGCTCAAAGTATATACTTTTCCTCCGATCAATACTTCCGTAAAATGTTTTGCTGAACTCATAGCTTCCTCCTCGCGTTTCTTAAAATTCATTATAAACTATTTAGCGGTAAAAACCAACTACTTTTTTCGGAACTATCCGTTTCATAACTATTCCGAAATTATTCATCCGCAAAAGATTCTATCCCGAGATGCCGGTATGCCAGATCAGTTACTATGCGTCCTCTCGGAGTCCGCTGTATAAATCCGTTTTTCAAAAGATACGGCTCATACACATCTTCCAATGTTCCTGCATCTTCTGAAATCGCCGCCGCCAGTGTATCCAAACCAACCGGACCGCCTTGGAATTTTTCAATCATTGTCAGCAGAATCGTTCGATCGATATGATCCAGACCATACTTATCGACATCAAGAAGGTCAAGCGCATAATCTGCCACTTTTTTCGTGATTTTGCCATCGTATTTTACTTGAGCGAAATCTCTTACACGTTTCAACAGACGGTTTGCAAGGCGGGGAGTTCCTCTGGATCGGCGAGCAAGTTCTAAAGCCCCGTCCTCTTCGATCTCTACATTTAACACAGATGCCGAACGTAATATGATCGTTTTTAGTTCTTCCGGAGTATATAATTCCAAACGGTGCATAACACCGAAACGATCGCGTAAAGGAGCTGTTAACATTCCCGCTCTCGTTGTTGCGCCGACAAGTGTAAATTTAGGCAGGTTCAAACGGATCGAGCGGGCGGCCGACCCTTTTCCGATCATAATATCAATGGCAAAATCTTCCATAGCAGGATAAAGAACCTCTTCTACTTGTCGGTTTAACCTGTGAATCTCATCGACAAACAAAACGTCTCCTTCCTGAAGACCATTTAAGATTGCCGCCATTTCTCCCGGTTTTTCGATTGCAGGTCCTGACGTTACCTTCATGTGTACACCCATTTCATTCGCAATAATTCCGGCAAGCGTTGTTTTTCCAAGTCCCGGAGGCCCGTAAAAAAGCACATGATCAAGTGTTTCCCCGCGCGCTTTAGCAGCTTCTATATAGATGCCAAGTGTTTCTTTTGCCTTTTCCTGACCGATATATTCGCCGAGAGATTGCGGACGCAATTCTCCTTCAATCTTAATGTCTTCCTCTAAGTTTTCTGTCGTTATGATTCGTTTTCCCATTGCCGTCCATTATTTCCTTTCCGCCTTATCCACATCCTCTCATCAGAAAAGATACTGCAGCGCTTCTTTCAATATATCTTCTACAGTCTGACATTGTACAGAAGTTTTCTTTACCGCGCGAAGGCTTTCCGCACTCCCGTAACCAAGCGCAACAAGAGCCTGTACCGCCTCCGATTGCATTTCATTTGCCGATGTTTTCGCCATATCTGTCTGTATTGTTTCTTCCGGATGAGCAGCATGATCAAGCATTTTTTCAATATCTACTTTGTCTCGAAGTTCTACAATTAGTTTTTCGGCAGTCTTTTTCCCGATTCCAGGCGCTGACGAAATCATTTTTGCATCTCCCGACATGATTGCAAACCGCAGTTCATCCGGAGACATACATGACAAAATATTCAAACCGCCTTTCGGCCCGATCCCGCTTACTCCGATCACAAGCCGGAATATTTCCAAATCATCTTTTGTCAAAAATCCAAAAAGCTGCATGGCATCTTCCCGCACATTCAGATAAGTGTAAAGTTTCACTTCATTTCCTACAGAAGGTAACATCGCCAGTGCCTGATGTGGCATAAACACACCATACCCTATGCCGCCCACATCAATAATTGCTTTTTGTTCCTCGATCGCAGCTAATTCACCTTTTACATATGAAATCATTTTTTTATTCCTTTAATCGTAAATTTTTAGTTCGTTTCAGTACTTCGGCAGATATCATTCCTATGAGCATTCCCGTCAAAAGCCCCGCAATCAAAAGTACAGGGAAGTAATATCCTACTTCGTATGTCTGAACCACAGCCATGGCAACCGCAAGCTGACCGACATTATGAAAAACACCGCCGCAGACGCTGACACCGACTACAGTAAATTTCCCTGTTTTTTTCAATATTCCCATAACGATCAGACTTAAAATCCCGCCTGCCAGACTATATAAAATAGAAAATAGATTACTGAATATAAAACCGCCTAAAACAACGCGGGCAACAGATAAGAGAAACGCTTCTTTCCACCCCATTTTATATAGAACAAGAATTGTTATAAGATTCGCAAGTCCCAGTTTTGCTCCGGGAATCCCAAAGTGAATGGGAATCAGCAGTTCCACATAACCTAAAATCAATGCCAGCGCTGTAAATATACCGAAATATGCAGCTCTGGTTCTCAAATCACTCTCTCCTGACTATTGTACAGTTCCGTCAAGTTTTTCTTCGCCTCCGCCTTCTATCGACACAACGACTTTATTCGGAAGACATATAATACTTTCTCCACTTCTTTTGATCCTCTGATGGTGAACACAAATCTGATCCGGACAATCAGCGGACTCCATTGAAACCGTACCCTCCGTAATTAAAACTATATTCGTTTCGTTCACTGAAACAGTTCGATCTTCAGACAACAGATATGTGCCAAAAACCTTCCCGTCTACAGTAATTTTTACTTTCTCCGTACCGTTTGCCGAGTGTAATAGCTGAATTCCCAGCACGACCAGAGCAATGAACAGGATGCCAAGTATAAGAATGTTATCGTTTTTCTTCATTTCTAACCTCACACACGTTGAAAATCCCGGCGATACACTACACTTTTAACGCTTCATTTACTCACGCTTCAAACCGTACTGTTATGATCTTTCGAGGACATTTTTCTGCACATACGCCGCAATTTGTGCATTTGTCGGCATCTATATGAGCCAAAAAGTTATTAACTGTAATAGCCCCGGCTTCGCAGTTTCGCTCGCAGAGACGACATCCGATACATCCGACTTGGCAGACGTCCATTAATGCTTTCCCTTTCTCATTTGAGTTACACTGCACAAATGTTTTCTGCTTATACGGGATCAATTCGATCAGGTGCTTCGGACATGCATCCACACATTTTCCACATGCTTTACATGCTTCCTTATCAACAACTGCTATTCCATCTACAATATGGATTGCATCAAACGGACAGGCATCCACGCATGAGCCATATCCGAGACACCCGTATGCACACCCTTTTGCTCCTCCATCCTGCATCTGACTTGCCATGATACAGTCTTTGATTCCATAATATTCATATTCACTTTTTGTCTTTTCACATGTTCCGCCGCATTTTACAAATGCAGTTTTTCTTTCGCTTGCCGAGGCGTCTACGCCCATAATCTCACCGATCTTCCCAGCTACAGAAGCGCCTCCGACCGGGCATCCTCCTACATCCGCTTTTCCCTGAGCAATCGCCGCAGCGAGGCCTGAACATCCTGCATAACCGCAGCCTCCACAGTTATTTCCAGGTAAAACATCGAGAATCGCCTCTTCTCTTTCATCAACTTCAACTGCGAATTTTTTTCCGGATACACCTAGGAAAATACCGATAAATAATCCGGCTCCACCGACGATCGCGGCAGCCAAAAGAATCGCTGTTATATTCATTCTATCGCACCTCCTATATTAATCCTGAAAATCCGCAAAATGCGATTGCCATCAGTCCGGCTGTCACAAGAACGATCGGAGTTCCTTTAAATGCTTCGGGAACATTATTGTGTTCGATTTTTTCCCGAATTCCGGCCATAAGAACAATCGCAACAAAAAATCCCGCCGCTGTCGCAAATCCGTTCACTACACCGGTCAGCAAACCGATCCCGACACCTTTTTCATAATATCCGTTTTGTACGTTTGTCAGCGCTACGCCAAGAACCGCGCAGTTCGTTGTAATCAGCGGAAGATAAACGCCGAGGGCATTATATAACGGAGGCATCACTTTCTTTAAAAACATCTCTACGAACTGTACAAGAGCTGCTATGACAAGGATAAATACGATAGTGTTTAAATATTGGAGCTCTCCTCCTAAAATTTTCGGGTTTCCAAGGATGAATTTATAGATCAATCCTGTTACAAACGAAGCGATTGTGATAACGAATACAACTGCTCCGCCCATTCCGGCTGCAGTTTTTACATTTTTAGAAACACCTAAAAACGGACAGATACCGAGGAACTGACTAAGGACAACATTATTTACAAACGCAGCTCCGACTGCAATCAAAAGTAATTCCTGCATTTATGCCTCCTCCTCTTCTTTTACATTCGTCTCTTCATGATGTGGTTCGTTTTCTGCGAGATGACCTCCGCAGATTCCTTTGCTTGCACATGCAGAGCAACCTTCGCCGCATCCTGACGATACCGGAACTTTTTTTCCTTTTTTCTCAAGATTCGCTTTCACTTTATTCTGAAGAGCTACAAGACATGCCAATACAAAAAACGCACCCGGGGCAAGAACAAAAATCGTAAGAGGTTCATATGACTGCGGCATAACACGAATGCCGAACACCTCGCCTGCACCAAGCAGTTCTCTCACAATACCGATTGCCGTAAGACCGACCGTGAATCCAAGTCCCATACCGATCCCGTCGAAAATCGAAGGAAGCACCGGATTTTTTGATGCATAGCTTTCCGCTCTCCCCAAAATAATACAGTTTACTACGATCAAAGGGATATACAATCCGAGTGATTTATAAAGCCCGGGAACAAATCCCGCCATCAAAAATCAACGATCGTAACAAAAGAAGCTACAACAACGATAAAAGCAGGCATACGCACTGATGCCGGAATCACTTTTCTCAACATAGAAATCAACATATTTGACATCACAAGTACCGCTGTCGTAGAAAGCCCCATACCGATTCCGTTGATCGCAGATGTTGTAACCGCAAGAGTCGGACACATACCGAGCATGAGAACGAACGTAGGATTTTCTTTCACAAGGCCATTATAAAGACGTTCTGCACATTTATTCATTGATACCGCCTCCTAACTCCGTTTGATAATAAATCAGTGCTGAATCAACGGCATTAGTCACTGCATTTGTCGTAATCGTAGCGCCGCTGATGGCATCGATCTTATCATCGCCTTTTTCTCCATTTTTCGTATAAGTGAATTTTTGCACTTTTTTATCCCGAAACTGATCTTTAAATTCAGCGTCTTTCGCTTTCATTCCTAATCCCGCCGTCTCTCCGATGGAGAGCATCTCAATTCCTTTCACTGTTCCGTCCGAGGCGATTCCTACAGAAATTTCAATGTCGCCGCCATACCCTTCGTGAGAAGTGACATTGATCACGTAACCGATTACTTTCCCTTTTTTATCTGTCGCTTCCGCTACTTCTGTTATATCGTCTGTATAACCGTTTTCTTTTAAAATTTTTGCCGCCTCTTTTTCATCGAAATTGCTGGATGTAAACTCTGAAGCCTCGGGAAGCACTGTCTGAAACGCCTTTTGTTTTGTACGCTCCTGCGCCTGCGCAATCGGCTCTTTTGTAACATCGTAAACAATTCCGAGCAAAAGTCCTGAAACAACTGTTATTGCAGTTAAGATCAACGTATTTTTATAATTTTATTCATTACTTTCTCCTCCTTTACCGAAAGGTTTCGGAAGAGTAACCTTCTCGATCAACGGAACCAAAAGGTTACTGATGATGATTGCATAAGATACCCCTTCTGCCGAAGCTCCGAACAAACGGAACAGTCCGGTTAAGATTCCCATACAAATGCCATACAAAATCTTTCCTTTGCTCGTAATCGGAGCAGTCACATAATCTGTTGCCATAAACCATGCTCCAAGCATCAGACCGCCGCCGCATAAATGAGCGGTTATGTACCACGGATCAAATCCATTGCCGCCGAAAAGCGTGATAAAAATAACAAATGATACGATATAAGATCCCGGAATTCTAAGATCTATCACTCCTGTCAATATTAAGAACATCGCTCCGATCATAATCGCGATCACCGATGTCTCTCCGATCGTTCCCCGGACATTTCCAAGAAGCATATCCATCGTATTTACTACATTGCCGCTCTTTAATTGTGCAAGCGGAGTTGCGCCTGTCACGCCGTCATACACAAAATACGTCATTTTTTGCGTAAAACAGATTAGAAGAAAGCATCTTGCAGCTAAGGCCGGATTCATAAAATTTTGTCCCAATCCACCGAAAAGCTGTTTTACAACAACGATTGCAAATACGGCTCCGAGTACCCCCATCCACCACGGAAGCGTCGGAGGAAGATTCAATGCAAGTAAAAGACCTGTAACAACTGCGCTGAAATCACCGATTGTAACCGGTTTATGCATTAATTTTTCATAGATATACTCTGCAAGCACAGCAGCCGCCGTTGTAGCAACAACTAAGATCCACGCATTTTCATGTCTAAAATTCCAAATTCCGAATACAGTAGCAGGGAGCAGGGCAATCACAACAAGAAGCATGATATTGCTGCTTTTTATCTTATCCCGAATATGCGGGGATGCTGATACATGATAATTTTCATTCACTTTTCTCTCACCTCTCACTTACTTCTTTCTTTTATTTGCAAGCGCAATTTTTCTCATAGAACCGATAGCCTGTTTCAAAGGTCTTTTCGCCGGACACACATAACTGCATGATCCACATTCCACACATTCAAGTCCATTCATCGCAACAAAAGCCTTTTCATCATGTCTTTGGGCAAGATCGGCTAATCGTGAAGGTATAATACGACTCGGACAGACATCAACGCATCTTGCACAGTTGATACATGCCGTCTCCACGCTTTTTGAAACTATATCTTCCTTAAACGCAAGAATAGAAGAAGATGTTTTTGTTACCGGAGCTTCTGCACTTACCATGGCGAATCCCATCATAGGCCCTCCGGATATCAATTTTTCCGGCTGTTGAGAAAATCCACCCGCCGCTTCAATTAATTCCATATGGTTTGTTCCAAGAAGAACTTTAAAGTTTCCCGGAGAATTTATGGCGTCTCCGCTTACAGTAACAACACGTTCCGTAAGAGGTTTCCCCTCAGCTACTGCCATATGAATCCCGATCAATGTTTCCACATTATCAACAATACAACCCGCATCTGCCGGGAGCATAGATGAATTGATCGCACGTTTTGTCACTGCATAGATCAACTGACGTTCCGCTCCCTGAGGATATTTTGTCATGAGTGCCTTCACTTCCATATTCGGGTCATTTTCTGTTTCTTTGTTTAATTTTTCAATACAGTCTTTTTTATTATCTTCTACCGCAAAGATTCCTTTTGCATTCGGAAACAGCGAAAGGATTATACGCATACCGTTCACCAGTTGTCCGGTATTCTCCAACATCCTTCTGTAATCTGCCGTAATATACGGTTCACACTCTGCACAGTTCGCAATAATATATTCTATCTTTTCAGGTTCTTTCGGAGAAAGCTTTACCCTCGTAGGAAAACCTGCGCCTCCCATTCCGACAATACCGGCTTCACCGATTCTCTCAATGATCTCTTCTCTTGTCATCTCACCAAAAGGTTTCACCGTAAGATCGTTTATTTCCGCGTATTCTCCATCATTTTCAATGATGATACATTCTGTTTTTGTACCTGCCGGATTAAACCGATATTCAATTCCTTTCACAGTTCCGGATACAGAAGCATGGATCGGTGATGACACAAAACCTCCTGCTTCCGCAATCTTCTGTCCTTTTAAAACATGATCTCCTTTTTTTACGATCGGATTCGCAGGCGCTCCGATATGCTGTGAAAGCGGATACGCCAGTTCCCCTTTCGGCAGTAATGTACGTATTTCACTGTCTTTTGAAAAACGCTTTCCGTCATCCGGATGGATACCGCCTTTAAATGTCAGAAGTCCCATGATATTCTTCCTTTCTTTCCCGCCGAAACAGAATCTACTTATCACACTCTATTCCCGCATTATTTTCATATTACGTTATTTTACTAGAATGAAGCATAAAAATCCAGTCATTCAAACGACAAAATCATACAATTCTGTATTTTCAGAAGAATGTTATCTTTTTAACATAATAAAGAGAACGACACTCTATGCAAGTATCGTCCCCTATCTTATCCATTATATAAAATACAAAAGATAATTACTCAGCATCTGCTTCGTAATCAACAGATACTGCATCTTCTTCATCACGATCAGCTTCCAATGCTTTCATGCTCAGGCTGATCTTCTTCTCTTCTTCGTTCAGGTCAACAATCTTAGCTGTAATCTCCTGACCTACAGAAAGAACATCCGATGGTTTCTCAACATGTTCTCTCGAAATCTGAGATACATGAAGAAGCGCATCAACTCCCGGTGCAAGTTCAACAAATGCACCGAAATCTGTCATACGTGCAACTTTTCCTGTGATCACTGTACCTACTGCAAAGTTCTCTGAAGCATTCGCCCACGGGTTTGTCTCCGGGAACTTCAAACTTAAGGCAACTTTTGTATCGTGAATGTCTTTCACAAGAACAGTAAGAGTATCACCTACGTGGAAGTTTTTCTTCGGATTATCAATTCTTCCCCATGACATTTCAGAAATATGGAGAAGTCCGTCAACTCCGCCAAGATCAACAAACGCTCCGAAATCCGTCACATTTTTGATCACGCCGTCTACTCTGTCTCCGACTTGTAATCTTGCAAACAGTTCTTTCTGTTTCTCGGCACGTTCTGCAACAAGAAGCTGTCTTCTGTCTCCGATCACACGGTTTCTTCTCGGATTGAACTCGCTGATTACGAATTCAATTTCCTGACCTTCATATTTTCCAAGATCTTTCTCATAAGAATCAGATACAAGGCTTGCCGGGATAAACACTCTGACTTCATCAACTGTAGCGCAAATGCCGCCTCCGAGAATCTGTGTAACTGTAGCTTTGAGGACTTCTTTGTTCTCAAACGCTTCACGCAGTCTCTCATTTCCTTTCTCGGCTGCAAGTCTCTTATATGTAAGAAGAACCTGACCCTCTCCGTCGTTTACTTTCAAAACTTTGACTGTCATCGTATCACCTACGGATACTACTTTTGTGAGGTCAACTGACGGATCGTTGGAGTATTCATTCTTTGTAATGATACCGTCTGCCTTATAACCGATATTCAGGATAATCTCTTCCGGTTTTACATCGATTACCGTTCCCTCAACTACTTCTCCATTGTGAATCGTTTTAAATGACTCGTCTAACATCTGTTCAAAAGATAATTCTGACATTATTTTGAACCTCCTCAATTATATTGTTGGGCGTGGATGCCCCTGCTGTAATACCTACTGTTTCCACTGACCCTAATTGATTCAAATCCAAATCGTCAAGTGTCTGTATATAGTACGTATTGTCACATGCTTTGCGGCAGATCTCAACTAATTTCTGAGTATTGGAACTATGTTTATCTCCAATAACGATCATAGCATCCACCGACTCTGCAATGCTTTCAGCTTCAGTCTGACGCTCTTTTGTAGCATTACAGATTGTATTTAAAACACTTACATCATAACTCTTTTTCATTATAATTTCAACTAAATCTTTAAATTTATTGTAATTAAATGTCGTCTGGGAAACAATGCAGATTTTCTCTTTTCGATCAGCTGTAAAACATTCCGCATCTTCCGCACTTTGTATGACGGTTACATTGTCTTTCGCCCATCCTTTTATCCCTACAACTTCAGGATGTTCCGGGTTTCCGATTATAATAATATGAAATCCCTCTCCGCTCTTTTCAGATACAATATTATGAATCTTTTTCACAAATGGGCAGGTAGCATCTACAATTCTAAGACCTTTTTGTTCGATCTTTTCATAAATGCGTTTTTCCACTCCGTGAGACCGGATAATGACCGTACCTTGACTGATCATATCCAAATCTTCTTCAGAACGTAGTACGATAACCCCTTTATCCCTCATATCTTTGATAACTTCTTCATTGTGGATAATCGGACCATACGTATAAATCTGTCCACACTTTGTATCTACCTGCTTATATACCGTGTCAACCGCCCGCTTTACTCCGAAACAAAATCCGGCAGTCTTTGCTTTTATCACTTTCACTGTATTTTCCTCTCACTAATTACAGAAGCTGCATATTTTACTTACCACTTCATCAATCGTCATATCCGAACTGTCTACTAAGATCGCATCCTCTGCTTTTTTCAACGGTGCAATTTCTCTTGTCATGTCACGTTCATCTCTTTCCTTGATATCCCGTGCAATCTCGTCAAAGTCACATGATTCCCCTTTTGACGCAAGCTCATCATATCTACGTTTTGCTCTTGTTTCTACGCTGGCAGTCAGATAGATTTTCACATCTGCATTCGGAAGAATATTTGTTCCGATATCCCGTCCGTCCATGATCACATCTTTTTCGCGTGCCAGCGTTTTCTGCAATTCTAAAAGCTTTTCCCTAACCGCCGGGATAGCCGACGTTTTTGACGCCATATTTCCAACTTCTTCTGTACGAAGCATGCCTGTAATATTTTCACCGTTTAAATAAACCTGCTGTACTCCGTTTTCGTACACAATACTTACATCTGCATCTATGCACGCTTTTGCAACAGCCTCTTTGTCTTCCGGCGAAATTCCTTTTTTCAGAAAATGGATCGCCAATCCTCTATACATTGCTCCTGTATCTACATATATATATCCTTTTTCTTTCGCCACCAGTTTTGCTATCGTACTTTTTCCGGCTCCTGCCGGGCCGTCCACCGCCACATTATATCCCATTTTCTTTCCCCTTTCTTACTGCTTTTTCTTTTATTCTTCTCTTCCGGCATTCATTCCCGCAAGATATGCCGTAGACCATGCAATCTGAAGATTATAACCTCCTGTAAGAGCATCAAGATCCAAAACTTCTCCCGAAAAATATAAATTTTTAACAAACTTTGACTCCATTGTTCCCGGATGGATCTCTTTTACGCTTACTCCGCCTTTTGTAATGATCGCCTCGCTATAGCTTCTTAAACTTGTAAGCGTCATTTTAAAATCTTTGATCAGACGTACAAACCGCATTCTTTCTTCTTTTGTAATCTCATTTACTTTCTTTTCTTCCGCAATACCTGAAAGTTCTGTCATAACAGGTTTTAGTTTTGCCGGAAACAAACTATCGACTGCATTTTTAAACTGTTTGTTATGATTCGCATCGAACTCTCTGAGAATCCGTTTGTCGAGTTGTTCTTCTGTAAGCGCCGGTTTTAAGTCGATATGTAAAGTCAGCTCTTTTTCTTTCAGCCTTTTTCCTACAATACTGCTAGCGCTTAAAATAACCGGACCTGTCACTCCATAATGGGTAAACAGCATCTCTCCGAATTCTTCATATAATTTCCTTTTTCCGTCGGTCACACGGATACATACGTTCCGAAGCGACAGACCCTGAAGCTGTTTTGCATACCATTCTTTTACTTCCATCGGAACGAGAGCCGGAAAAAGTTCGGTAACCTTATGCCCGCATGTTTTTGCAAATCGGTATCCGTCTCCTGTCGATCCTGTAGCAGGATAAGAAATCCCTCCAGTCGCTATGATCACCGCATCTGCGTCAACAAAATGCTGCTTTTGTTTTTGGGAATCATCAGAAATAATGATTCCTGTTATTTTCTCGTTTTCTACACATATTTTTTCCACTTCCGTACAAAGAGATATCTGAACGCCGAGACGGTGCAGTTCTCTTTGAAGCGCCCCGATTATATCCGACGAATGATCGGAAACAGGAAAGACTCTGTTTCCTCTTTCAACCTTCGTCTTCACACCGAGATTTTCAAAAAAGTCGATCACCTGTTCATTCGTAAAACTGTAAAATGCACTATATAAAAACTTTGGGTTACTGACTACCGTCTGAAATAATTCTTCAACATCCGATGCATTTGTAATATTACAGCGTCCCTTTCCCGTTATAAATAATTTCCTGCCCAATCTGTCATTTTTCTCATAAATCTGAACATGATGCCCGTTTTCGGCGGCAAATACAGCCGCCATCATTCCTGCGGCTCCGCCTCCGACAACTATCACTTTACTCATCTTTTCCTCCTGCCGTTTCATCCGGGAAAAACGAACGTTTCATAGGATCTAATTCATCTCTGCTGTACACTTCATATTCTCCCCATATTTCCTCTAACGTCTCAAGTGTTGATACAACTTCTTTTTGTCTCTTCATGCAAAGCGCCACTACGAGAGCATTCACTACGCTTAACGGCGCTACAAGAGAGTCTACGATCGACGCCATATCACTTCTTGCAATCAGATTGCACGATGAATACAGATTCATAGGCGAATGGACGCTGTCCGTTAAAGTGATCACTTTTGCCTTTCGGTTACTTGCAAACTCCAATGCTTTTAATGTCCGCATAGAATATCTCGGAAAACTGATCCCTATGATAACATCATGTTCGTTAATTCTGATCAACTGTTCAAATATTTCACTGGAACTGTTTACATCGACAACAGATACGTTATCACAAACAAGATTTAAGTAAAATCCTAAAAATGATGCTAACGGAGCGCAGCTTCTGATCCCTATTACATAAACTCTCCTCGCATTCAGGAGCGTGTCAATCGCAAGATCAAATGCTTTATGGTCGATATCTGCAAGAGTCATCTTAATCTTATCTATATCGGATTGAAGAACAGTTTCCAGTATTTCACTTTGGCTGATTCTTCCATACGTCACTTCCATCCTCTGGATCGAATTCAGCTTATTACGGACAAGTTCTTCTAATGCCTTTTGAAATCCCGGATATCCTTTATAGCCAAGCTGTGTAGCGAATCGCACTACAGTTGACTCACTGACCCCGACGATCTCTCCTAATTTGGCAGCCGTCAAAAAAACCCGCTTTGTCGTAATCATTGCATACATAATCTGCAAGACGCCGCTGTCCTTTACTCATTTTTTTCATATTTTTCTTTAATTCTTAATAAAAGTTCATTTGTCGTTGTTTCATTTTGTCCCATTTTTGTTTCCTACTTTTTCTCAATTATCACCAACTGATTATATCTTATTTTTTCTTTACTGTCATTGTCCGATTTGCAGATGTGCATAATTTATATCGGTCTTGTATATCGCTTCAGCCACTCTCGCTCGTTCTCCTCTAAATACATTCCGACTTTTTCATAAACGGCAGCATGATATTCGTTCAGCATCTTTTTTTCTTCATCACTCATTTTTTCAGGGAGAATTGCATCAAGATCAATCGGAACATAGGTAAGCGGCTCAAATTTCAAAAACTTTCCGAACTCGTTCTGCGTATCTTCTACGACAAGAAGATCATTTTCAATTCTGACGCCATGTCGGCCTGCTCTGTAAATCCCCGGTTCATCTGTAATTATCATATTTTTTTGAAGAGCCGGCGCAGCATTTTTGCCTTCCTTCCATCTGAAATTAATCGGAGGCTCGTGAATATTCAAAAGATATCCAACCCCATGACCCGTGCCATGATTAAAATTCAGCCTTTCCTTCCAAAACACTTCTCTTGCAAGACAGTCTAAATTCGCACCGCTGCACCCTTCCAAAAACACAGCGTTCATAAGTCTGAGCATCGAACGCAAAACAAGAGTGAAATCTTCTTTTTCCTGATAACTCACTTCACCTAAAGCCACGGTTCTTGTAATATCAGTCGATCCATCCTTATAATGTCCTCCGGTATCTGTTAAAAGAAAATGCCCCTTTTCTAATCGTGCGTCGCTTTCCTTCGATGCACTGTAATGGACAATCGCTCCATGTTCGTAGTATGCGCTGATTGGTTCAAAACTTGGTCCTAAATATCCATCCTGCTCTTTTCTAAACTCTTCTAAACGAGCGGAAGCTGACCGTTCGGTAATCTCTGTTTTCCCGATATTTTCTTTCAGCCAATATATAAATTTTGTATGTGCAGCCGCATCCTTTAAATGCGCCCTGCGAATATGCTCTGTTTCAATATCATTTTTTACAGATTTCATTATGATTTCCGGATTCTCTTTCTCTATCATTTCAGTTTCATCCGGTATCAATTTATATAAAGCATAGCTAAGACGCTCGGGATCTATCAGCATTTTCTTCCTGCCGCTTAGTTTTCCGACCGCATTTTCGATTTCTGTATATGGTCTTAGAGCAACATGATTTTTCGCAAATTCCCGCTTCATATCATCGGAGAACTTTTCTTCATCTGCAAACAATTCAACATGATCCTTATAGATTATTAAATATGCCAAAACAAGAGGACAACACAAGATATCGTTTCCTCTGATGTTTAATAGCCACGCAATATCATCAAGACTTGATAACAGATGTACATCAGCTCCTGATTCATCCATCTTACACCTTACTCTTTCCAACTTAGAAGCTGCTGTTTCTCCCGAGTAAAATTCATCCAAAAAGAACGCTTTTTCCGTCGGCAAAGGCGGTCTGTCTTTCCAGACAACATCGACAAGATCCGAAAGATAAGACAGCGCTCCGCATTTTTCTTCGGCAATCTTTTCAAATTCTTTTCCTTGTTCTACCCGAATCGTACGGCCATCAAATCCGATCTTTCCGCCTTCCGGCAATTCTGTCCGTATAAATTCTTCGATTTCCGGGCAGCCCGGCTCCCCTGCTTTAAAAAGGATGATCTCACTGCCCTGCAGTTCTTGTTCTGCCTGTATAAAATAGCGCCCGTCTGTCCAAAGCCCCGCTTTCTCCTCTGTAAACACCACAGTTCCAGCAGAGCCTGTAAATCCGGTCATATATTGACGTTCCTTAAAATATTCACCTATATATTCACTGTTATGATAATCTGTTGACGGAATAATATAAAGATCTATCTTTTCCCGTCTCATCTCGGCTCTAAGAGCCTTAATTCTATCTGAAATGCTTCCCGAATATTTCATTCAAGACCTCCCGCTTCTCAAAATTCCTTTTTATGATACCACTAAACGAAAAAGAGTACAAATAAAACAGGATCGATCTCCTGAATAAATTCAATCGTTCGATCCTGTCACTATTCCTTTTATCTATACCGGATATGCTCCGTTCTTAGTATCTGCTACTGCAGCGTCAACTTTTGTCTGCTGTGCCTGTCTGTATTTAAAGAAATCAACGGCAACCTGCGGGAATAATGCATACGTAAGAACATCTTCATCCTGCTGTATCCACTGCTCGCACTCTTTGCGAAGTGTATCGAGCTCATTCGGGATCAAATCTGCCGGACGACATGTGATGATCTCTGCATTCTCACCTAAAATCTTTTTCTGAAGCTGAGCGTCAACCGGTTTTACAGTCGCGCCATATTTTCCTGCAAGAATATCTTTTGTCTCTTTTGTCGCCATCTTATATCTCTCACCCATCAGAACATTAAATACAGCCTGTGTTCCGACAATCTGAGAAGACGGAGTAACAAGCGGCGGCTCGCCAAGATCTTTACGCACGCGTGGTACTTCCTCAAGCACTTCATAGAATTTTTCTTCCGCTCCCTGTTCTTTTAACTGAGATGTCAGATTAGAAAGCATTCCTCCCGGAACCTGATATAATAAAGTCTTAATATTAACTCCGAGGTTTTTCGGATTAAGCAGTCCGCTTTCAAGCGCTTCATCTCTGATCGGACGGAAATAATCCGCAATCTCAGATAACAGTTTCTGATCTAATCCAGTATCATACGGCGTACCTTTGAACGTTTCCACCATCACTTCCGTTGCCGGCTGCGACGTTCCGAGAGCAAACGGAGACATTGCGGTGTCAATGATATCAGCTCCTGCCTCTACAGATTTCATATAAGTCATCGAAGCAACTCCCGATGTATAATGTGTATGCATTTCAATCGGGATATTTACTGCCTCTTTCAGCGCTGTGACAAGTTCTGTCGCTTCATACGGAACAAGAAGTCCTGCCATATCTTTAACACAAATAGAATTCGCTCCCATATCTTCGATTCTCTTTGCAAGATCCACCCAGTAATCAAGAGTATACGCATCGCCAAGTGTATAAGACATCGCTACCTGTGCATGTGCTTTTTCTTTATTTGCGGCCGTCACTGCTGTCTTCAAGTTTCTGATATCATTCAGACAATCAAAAATTCGGATAATATCAATTCCATTTGCCGCTGATTTTTGTACAAAGTATTCTACTACATCATCTGCGTACGGGCGATACCCCAGAATATTTTGTCCGCGGAACAGCATCTGGAGTTTTGTATTTTTTAAATCCGTCACGGAATTTACGAAGCCTCTCCCATGGATCTTCTTTCAGGAAGCGCAAAGACGCATCAAACGTAGCTCCTCCCCAGCATTCAACTGCATGATAACCGACCTGATCCATCTTTTCAATGATCGGAAGCATCTGTTCTGTAGTCATTCTTGTAGCGATCAATGACTGATGCGCGTCACGCAGAATCGTTTCTACTATTTTAACCGGTTTTTTTTCCAATTTCCTGCCATTTCATTTTTCCTCCATCAATTACTTAACGCCAAAGATTGCCATAAATGTTCCGGTCTGCAACCGCAGTACCGATAACACCCGCGACATTCGGACCCATCGCATGCATCAATAAGAAGTTAGTCGGATCAGCCTCGGCTCCCACTTTCTGTGAAACACGCGCCGCCATAGGAACTGCAGATACGCCCGCAGACCCAATCAGCGGATTGACTTTTCCTTTCGTTGCCCAGCACATGATTTTACCGAACAACACTCCCGCCGCTGTACCGAACGCAAATGCAATCAGTCCGAGAGCAACGATTTTTAAAGTATCCCAATTCAAGAACGCCTCAGCGCTTGTTGTCGCTCCCACAGATGTTCCGAGCAAAATTACAACGATATACATCAACGCATTAGAAGCGGTCTCTGTAAGCTGTCTTACAACACCGGACTCTTTAAACAAGTTTCCGAGCATAAGCATACCTACAAGAGGAGCTGTCGTCGGAAGAATCGTACAAACAACGATCGTTACAATGATCGGGAAAAGAATTCTCTCTAATTTTGATACCGGACGAAGCTGCTCCATCTTGATCTTACGTTCTTTCTCCGTCGTAAGAAGTTTCATGATCGGCGGCTGGATGATCGGTACAAGTGACATATAAGAATATGCCGCTACCGCGATCGGTCCGAGAATCGCTGTCTGTTGCAGTTTTCCGGCAAGGAAAATAGATGTCGGTCCGTCAGCTCCTCCGATAATGGAGATCGCTGCGGCAGCTTTATCTGAAAATCCCATTGCCATAGCGCCTAAATATGCAGCAAAGATACCAAACTGAGCGGCAGCTCCGAGAAGGAAACTTTTCGGGTTCGCGATCAAAGGTCCGAAATCCGTCATTGCTCCTACACCGAGGAAGATCAAAGACGGAAGGATCGACCACTCGTCAAGGACATAGAAGTAATAAAGTAATCCACCCGTACCATTCGCTGAGTCCTCGGCATGAAGCATAATATCCGGATAGATATTTACAAGCAGCATACCGAAAGCAATCGGTACAAGCAGAAGCGGCTCAAAGCCGTGTCTGATTGCTAAATAGAGAAACACACACGCAACTGCGATCATGATCAGGTTTCCGACCGTAAGATTCATAAACGCTGTCTGTTCAATGAGGTTTCCCAGTGTATTTGAAATATATTCCATTTGTTAAAAACCTCCGTCAGTAACTAATTTAACGTAGCTAATACTGCTCCTGATTCTATCGCATCTCCTACAGCCACATCAATACTTGCGATCGTTCCCGCTTCCGGTGCAACAACCGGAATTTCCATCTTCATTGCCTCGATCACGATCACTGTATCACCCTGTTGAACACTCTGACCTACGCTTGTCGGGATCTGGAATACTTTTCCTGCCGCGCCTGCTTTCACCTGAATGTTTCCTGCGCCCGCTGCTTTTGCCACTGGAGCAGGTGCCGCTTTCGGAGCCGGAGCTGCTTTCGGAGCCGGTTTCAAAGCCGGAACAGCGCCTGCGCCTTTTTCTTCCACTGTTACATCATATACATTCCCATTTACTGTAATTGTATAATTTTTCATTTTCTTATCTCCTTTTCTTTAATTCCATTTATTTGATTTTCTTCTCTTTATAGAACGAACGATAAATCCGTCTGCCGATGTTCCTTCAGATGCCGCGATTGCCGCCGCAATTACCGCTGCAAGCTCTGTATCCTCCGTAACATCTTCCGACACTTCCGGCATCTCCGTTTTCAAAGCTGCCGTTGGTTTTTCATTTACAATCTCTGTTTTTGCACTCTTTTTAAACTTCTGTTCAAGCGCCGGAATAAATTTAAACAGTGAAATAATAAATGAAATAAAGATCAATACAACAAAAACCGTTCCCATTCCGAGAATCGTATTAAGTCCTGCTTTTTTCAAAATCTCCGCCGTACTGTAATGTGCTCCGATCGTCAGACTCTCGATATTTCCTTTCTTATCAAACGCAAATTCAAGCGCTCCGTCTCTTTCCGCAAAATCTCCTTCAACAGTCAGAAGTGCGCCTTCATTTGTTGTTTCCATTGTATAACCGTCTTTTAAGCCGACAAACTCTCCGCATTCTTGTTCTCCGGCATCCCACGCCCCCATCATCGTCAGGAAATTTTCTCCTGTTACAGGTACGCCTGCCTGAAGAAGAGTCATTTCAAGTTCAAGATCAGACATATCGGAAAAGTTCTGAAAATCCGCCTCTCCCATCATACTGAAATTCTGAACTATAAAATCGGCATACTGCTCAAGCTGTTCCTGATCATATTCTACTGTATCATCAGACTTTCCGCATCCCGAAAAACTAAAAACAAGAATGAGGATAAGCCCTAATAAACTGATTTTTTTCTTCACTTCGCCTCACCTCACTAAACCGTACCGTGTTTCTTATTCGGACGATCCTCTCTCTTTGTAAACAGCATCTCAAATGCGCCGATCACATATTTTCTCGTATCGGCAGGCGTGATGATCGCATCAACATATCCTCTGCGAGCCGCTGATTTAGCACTGGATTGGATTTTTTCATATTCTGCCGCTTTCTCTTTTTGTGTTTCCATGTCCGCGTCATCATACATGATACGAGCCGCAAGGTTTGCATCCATCATACCGATCTTTGCATTTTCCCATGCATATACCATGTCCGCACCGATTGATTTGCTGTTCATCGCGATGTATGCGCTTCCATAAGCATTTCCTATAATTACATTCACTTTCGGCACTGTTGCCTCAGCAAACGCATAAGTCATTCTTGCCACAGCTCTTGCCATATCTTTTTCAGAGTCGAGCGTAGCTGAAAATCCTTCTACATTTGTCAATGTGAGCACCGGAATCGAGAATGCATCACAGAAATTCACAAAGTCAACCGCTTTCTTACAGCCATCCACTGTAAGTGCACAATCAAATGATGCTGCCTCTGTTCCGTCTTCTGCGTAAACTTTTGTACGATTCGCAACAGCCCCGACCGTCATACCGTTCAGACGAATAAACCCTGTCACCATTTCTTTTGCGTAATCTTTCTTCATCTCTGTAAAAATCTGATCATCTGCAATCTGTGAAAGAACGATTGCAGTATCGGCTGCCGCATTTTCAACATCCGGACAAATACGATTCAGATCGTCCATACATTCTTCATAGGACAGATCATCTTCATTATTTGCCGGGATCATGCAGATCAAAGAACGAATTTCATTTAAAATATCCGCTTCTGTTCCGATACCGTCGACAAGACCTGCCGTCTCACTCTGGTATTTTGCAGCGGAAGTATCACATCTTGAAATCTCGTTTCCTGCAAGCGCATTCGGAGAATTTACAAAAAGCTTTCCGCTTTTTTCTTCCATGAATGTAAAGTCAGCAAGTCCCGGAACAACTGCAAGTCCGCCGCCGCACATACCGAAAATCGCCGCAATCTGCGGAACAACTCCCGATGCCATTGCCTGCTTGTAGTAAACACTTCCAAAAGCTTCTAAAGCATCCGTAGCTTCCTGAAGTCTCAATCCGGCACAATCGATAAGACCGATGACAGGAGCTCCCATCTTCATCGCCATATCATAGATATTTGCGATCTTCTTTGCATGCATCTCTCCAATCGCTCCGTTGAGCACTGCGGCATCCTGACTGTACACATACACAAGATTGCCGTCAATCACTCCATAACCGGTAATAACACCATCAGCCGGAGTTTCTTTTTCCTGCAAGTTGAAATCTGTGCTTCTGGCAGTAACTGCGCCGCCGATCTCAACAAAGCTTCCCTCATCAAGCAATGTAGCAATTCTTCTGCCCGCTGAGTTTCCTGTTGCATTGTAGCTCATATTTTAGCCCTCCATATAAATAAATTTGTTTAAATAAACCAAAATTTCTGCCTATTTTAGTATATACTAACATCTATAAGATTTCAATTAAAACTTACTGCAAGGCTTTCTCTTTATTCCTCCAAAACCCCCGCCTCTCTTAATTTTCTCAGAAAAGTTTTCATGCTTTTTTGCGCCTGCTCAGGTTCAATCTCATAAATCTCCAGCATGGACTCTAACAACTTATCCTCATCTGTATTTTCTTTCAGAAGATCCCACAATTCTCCGCCTGTCTCATTAAGGTTGATCATACCATGAAAGTTTTTTGCCGCTTCTCCAATTGGAACGACTACGACGCGTTCTCCTACCTGACGTTTGATAAATCCTTCTTTTATTTTCATCTTCGTATTCTCCTGATTTTATTTCTTTTTTATCGCCTTAATTGTGTTTCTTCAAACTTATACTTTACTCAAAGTCTCATAAGCCACCCGTACAGCTTCTGCTGAAATATTGCACTTTAATACAAAAAACGGAAGCTTTTGAACAAAATCGTCTGCCAATCCCATGAACTCGATCAACGTCTCAGGATCTTCAGGGAAAAACAGTTGATGAAACACTCTGTCTATAACTTCCTTATCAGCAATCTTTTGAATCTTATTTTCTTCTCCCCGTTCAATAAAGCAAACTGCCTGAATCGGCGCAGAACTTTGACTTCCAAACTTTTCTTTTCCCATCCACGGTGTGCCATATGCATACCATACGCCGTCTTTACATCTGATGATCGGCTTATCCCCGTTAATATAACTTGCTCTGCCTTCAAAATACTCGACCCACAGCTTCGTATGTGTTGTCTTTCCGACTCCGCTCTTCGCGGTAAATACATACGCTTTTCCGTCTAACTCCAATACGGCGCCGTGCATAACAAATGCCTGAAAGGCAATCAGCTTTCTTGCGATCGCACGGTAAATACATGTACTCTCACACAAAGCTCTGCTCACGCTTTCTGCACGATACCCCGCGTATTCCGTTTCAATTTCTTCATCTGTAACAGACACTTCAATATCCGGTTCGTATCCTTCATTCACCCTCCATGTTTCACATTGTTGTTCAATATACGGATATTTATAATGAATTCGGATACATAAATCTGCTGTTTTAATAAGCAGTGTTTTCTTCTTCATATCATTTCCCTTCCCTGCTACTTTTCACACTCTCTCATAATTTATAATCTACTAAAGTATACAAAAAAAAGAAAGGTTCGACAAGACTCTCTATTCTCGCAAACCTACTTTTTCTTACTTTTTTCCTGTATTCATTTCTTCTTTATTCGCTGTAAAATATGTTTCACTCGAAGGATCAACACACGAATCCAAAAGAAGTCGCACCATAAATGAACATACAGACGATACTTCCGATCTGTTATATATATATGCTCTTCTCTACGATAAAACTCTGTCACTACACCGACTATCCATTCATCCGGCACATTCTCTTTCCACCAACGATTGTCCCCACAGATAACATACCCATTCTTCTTCACATGCAGAATACGATGCAGTACATATTTCCCGTCCGGTCTTCGATAAAGTGGAAGGTCATATCGCTTCAGTCTTCCATGAACCGGTTCTATAATAATTGTATCCTTTCGATTACGCAGCATCGGTTCCATGCTGTCTCCAACCGTTGTGGAGACACAAGCTTTCCCCGATCGAAGTTCTTCTTCCAAAGATGTATTACGCATAAATTCATTGCCTCATATGCTTACTTTTCTATCTTAATTTTATTCAGATCCCAATACAACAGATATATCTTTTTTTTCTGTTCAAAAAACATAAAATTCAATCAATATATAATGATAAAAAGCAAGGGTATCGCATCTCGTACGATACCCCACATTACTTCTGCCAGAAATGTTACTTTACGGATCCTCACCCTCGATAGTCCCACCATCTTCGTTATCTTCTATAACAGAAGTTGTAATGATATCCTCATCCTGAAATTTAATAACTTCCATCCCCGGCTCTAAAAATGCTCTTTTCATCTTTCTCTTCTCCTCTTAATTTTATTATTTTACTTCATAGCTCACAACATCACTATATACAGTCTGTTCCTCACCGTTCTTATCCGTGTATACAACATAACCTTTTGCATACCAAATATTCGGCTTTGTGCATTTTACACTAACAGAATAATTTCCTGCTAAACCTGTGGTCGTTGCTACTTTAGTAATAATTCTGTCTGCTTCCAGCTTAAACGCTTCTTGATTATCTTTATACAAGGCTTCCCATGCTGGTTTGCTTGTTAAAATCATTCCATGTTTTACAATCTTACATCCTTCAGGTACTGAACGTTTTGCCGTATATTTAATAGTCTGCGTAGATTTATTGTATGACACGCTGCACAACATAGCTGCCTGCGGAGTTACTTCTTCTCCAGCATCTACATAAACCGCTTCTATCGTTGTATCTCCATATACTGTGAAAGTATACGGACTCGAATAACAGATAGGAGTTCCATTGAATGTCCAGTGTGAGAACTTCTTGTCTTTCACAGTCTGTGCAACAACTCTCACCTGTTCTCCGATTTCACAGTATTTTGTTTCTATCTGATCGTTATTATTGATTGTAACTACTGCTTTTAATTGTAATTCTTCGATTGAAGCATTTAATGCATCAACAACTAATTTCACATCTTCCACAGAAAGGTTCGCGTTCTCTTTCGCAAGTTTCGCATTCTCCAAATTTTCTCTAAGAGCTGTTTTTGAAGCTTCTGTATATTTATTTTCAAAATTCTCTTCCCGTATTTTCTCTTCTGCTGCTTTGATTGCTACATCTAATGCTGTATCATCACGAGTAACAACAACTGTACATTGTGCTTTCTTTTCCGGATTCATTGTGGAAGTTGCTGTAATAATCGCCGTTCCCGCACTATTAGCTGTAACTAATCCAGTTGCACTATCAACAGAAGCGATACCCTCTGCATCAGATACCCAGAGAACTTCTTGGCTAGCATTATCCGGTGCAACTATAGCCGTTAATTGTACTGTCTCACCGACTTTCAAATTGGCCTCAGTTACATTTAATGTAACTTCTGTTACCGGAACATACTCTTGCAATCCTGCAATCGCCTGTTCTAACGCTGTAATCTTCTGCTCAACAACTACCATATCCGGAACTTCCGGCAGAATCGCTTCTTGTAATGCTGATCGTGCCTCTTTAACTGCCTGTTTGGAAGCTTCTGTATAACTGTTCCCTTCTTCAATACCACTTACTTCTTCTAAATACTGAACTGCATAATCTTTTGCAGTAACTTCCATCACTACCGGTTTCAAACCACTTGCCCATGCATTCTTTGTAGTTGCTCCTAAACGAAGCCATTCTCCTGTGTGGACTCTTGCAATTTTACTTGTAATTGTACTATTTGCACCAACGATATTACGGAATAAATCTTTGCCATCCTGATTATCACTTGAGTGGCAGACAAAGAAACTCGGTGCCGGACTGCTTGCCTGTGTTATCGGACTTTCCAATGTCATCTTAAAATAACCATTCTTTGGAGCTTTCCACGCATATGCTACTGCTGTATACGCCTCACCTTGAAATGTAGATGTAATTTCATCCTTATTCAGCTTTGCGTAATAATATGTGCCATCCAAGCCCTTATCATCATTCATCCAGCTTTTTTCACCGTTATCTTTTGTTTTTAATGCATTTGCCGGAATATCAATCCACCCTCCTTCTGAAGGCTTCTTAATCTGATAATGCCATCTATCTGCATTCTCTGTCTGATCAGCCAAATTGCCATATGCAACTTCATAATCCCAAAAATCTGATTCTTTATAGAAATTATAAGTTACTCCTTCTGTTCCCTCAGTTTCTTCAAACACACGAATGCGCTTTGCCGCCACATACTGTTGTCCGCCATTCGCATAAATCGATGTTGCAACAAGACGGATATGCGTTGCGGTTACTGCTTCGTTAAATACAATCTCCTGTGCAGTACGAGCATTCTGCAAATTTCCGGCCGCACCTGCAATATCATGAAAATCATCATCTCTCGGTTCGCCCTGCTGAACATTGGCATATTGAACCTTATATGCATTAATAGAACCCATACCATTGTCTCTTGACAGATAAGTTATTTTCTTAATTTTTTTTGGCTTCTCCAAATCCTGTCTGAATCCAAATAGGATTTGCTTGCGCTTACTAATCCACTGTTTACTTCCCCTTCTACAGGATTTCCCTTGATATCTAGAATGCCACCAATGATTCTCATCATCAAATGCCCACCCAGCTTCACCATCATTATCCCAAGCTGCCGGTTTCTGCTCCGAATTTGCTTTTGCATTTGCCTTCAGAACTTCTGACTCAATCTCCTTTAAAACTTTTTCTTCTCAGTTACAGACTCGTTCTCGATATTCTACAAGCAGC
>ENA-OQET01000285-OQET01000285.1-human-gut-metagenome-genome-assembly--contig:-NODE-285-length-28162-cov-4.721206_pt1 | contig 28162 bp, 34 predicted proteins | sample MGYA00242800_ERZ504645 | MGnify/ENA primary metagenome ERZ504645 (study PRJEB26092, sample SAMD00036308) | human gut metagenome | host: Homo sapiens | study: EMG produced TPA metagenomics assembly of... | reverse complement strand
CTAAAATTACCGAAACTATAAATTCATTATTCTTCTCCGAAATAACTACATCTCCCCCATACTTCTGGGCAATACTTTTTACTATAGAAATTCCCTTGCCGTGATTTTTCTTATCTGCCTTATCAGTCTGCAACAAAGGATTTTTAGACAATACAGAATCAATAATTTTATTTTTGCATTTAATAACAGAATAATCGCCTTTATGCTCTGTACTGAAAATAATCTCTTTATTCTCAATTTTATTTTCAGACAGATACGAAATAGCGTTATCAAAAATATTTCCTATTACCGAAATCATATCTGAACCGTTGCTAAACATTTTCAAATCATTAACAATGCTTAATTTGACAGATATTTCATTGCTCCTTGCTTTTTCAATTTCAACATTCAAAACGGCATTTAATAAGTAATTTTCAGTATTTACTACAGAACCGATTGAAGAATATTTATCGGTCAAATTTTGGCATATTTTATGTGCTTCATCTAATTGAGTGTTTGAAATAAGATTATCAATACACAAGAGATTGTTCTTCATATCATGTTTTATCCTTGAAATTTTTTCAATTTGTACATTGCTTTGTAAAATGTTATGTTCATAAAGATTGATTTGCTGTTCCATAAGCAAAAGTTTTGTACTTGCTTCATTTTCCCTGCTTATTCTTGATACCGCATACCATACTATTGCAGTAACAGTAATCATACACAGGCATATTACAGAAAGATACACCATTATATTAGCCTCATATTTCGTGATTACCATAATGTAAAAAGTGCAGTAAACGATTAACAAAACTATAACAGGAAGGATAATAAAAGCTATAACATCTGTTATTTTTCTTAAATTGACTTTATGATTTCTAAATTTTACAAGCATTGAAAAAACTAATACATCAGTCAAATTGATAACCACTATACAAATATATCTGTAAATCGTAGGTTCAGTTACCAATTCATAGTGTGTATATCCTGTAAAAAAGCTTACAAAATAACTGAAAGCAAAACTTATCACTGTGTTAATCAAAAAGGGCTATCAAAGGCATAAATATTCTGCTAAAAATATTGCCACGCAAACATAACAGGGAGTAAATTTCTAGTACTGCCAAAAACATTAAATCATTTATTATCATATAGTATTCTACAAGAGATGAATACAACAAAATGCCAAACATTACTGTACTGAACAGTAAAAAGCAAATTACATTTCTTTTTCTGTTATCGGGTTTCTCCATAAATAGATATAAAAATTCCACAAAACATCAGCGGCTGAAATAAATCAGTCACTATTTCAATAATAATATCCAGCATACTCTTTTTACCAACCAATCACAATCATTTGCTCTTACTGTATTTTTGCAGTTTCTTTCACACTTGTTAAAGCATAACTGTCATCTAAAATTACCGTAACTGTAAATTCATTATTCTTCTCCGAAATAACTACATCTCCCCCATACTTCTGGGCAATACTTTTTACTATAGAAATTCCTCTGCCGTGATTTTTCTTATCTTCTTTACTTGTGTACAAAGTTGGATTAGTCTGCAAAACTGAAGAAGAGCAATAATTCTGCACATTTAAAACTCCGTACGACCCGTTTTGAAATATGCTTATCTTTAATTTTTTATTTTGCTCTTTTGCAAGTGCCTCAACAGCATTATCTGCAAGATTACCTATTAGAACAGCTAAATCATCACCTGCCACAAAACTTAAATTATCTTTACAATCTACGCTGAAATCAATATTATTTTCAATTGCTTTTTCATATACAACATTTAATATAGCATCCAAATAAACATAACCTGTTTTACAAAAATGGACACTAGCAGAAATATTATTATTTACATTATTGCACATTTTTTTAGCTTCATCATACCTTTGCCCATCAATCAAATTTTCGATGCACAACAATTGATTTTGAATGTTATGCTTAACATCAGTAAGATTTTTCATATATTTTTCTGAACTTGTCATTTGAACATTATACAGCTCTTTTTCTTTATTAAGCAAAATATTTTCATTTTCCAAAGAATAATTTTTTGAAAGACTTTTAATAAGATAAAAATTTATAAATGTAAATGAAAGGATTATTATTGAAACCGCTCCTAATACAATACGGTCAAAATCAGACATATCAGCGTTTGAAGATACCAAAAATGTCAGCAAGCCTACAGCAATGCTCAACAAAGGAATTACAAGAGTAATCAATATTTCTTGTTTGTGAATATGGCTTAACGAATTTTTGAAAAGATTATAAATTATAAATAAAACAATTACAAAAATCAGATTTGACATTAACACATACATATAACGATATTGGGAACTCTCTGTCATAAGATAATTATAGTCACAACTGATAATCGCAGAAAAGATATAATTAATTCCAAATGATAATACTGAATAAATCACATTCAAAATAACTGGTGTGAGAATTTTAACAAAAATTCTGTCTTTAAAAAACAAAACGCAATAGGGAATCATAATTGCAAAAAATACAACCGTTTCAATATACGCAAAAGATACATACAACCTGTTTATCTGTGTAATTGACAAAAACATCAATAATGATGCAACACAAAAAGCTATTCCCTCACAAATCTTATTGCGTGATGGGGTTAAGAATTTATAACAAAATACAGTAAACATTACACCTTGAAATAAATTTACAAATAACTCAAAACCATAATTAAACATTTATATCCCCCAACCATTTGAAATATTTTTTGCTTTAAATCATCTCTGTATTTTTTCATTGAGAGGAATGTTAATATCATTTTGCAATAAAAGTACAATCCGCAGAAATATATTCAACATACTTATTGTTTACAGCATAACCAATATGCGGTCTTATAAAGCCATATTCTGCGATATTTTTCAAATTCTGTATTCATATCACTTCTGACCTTATATTCTTGATTTTTAGTATGATACACAACATAATTTTTCAATTTTTTACAAGATAAATTAATATCACCAATAACAATCGGAATATCTTTTCTTTCGGTATGCAATACTATAGTTTTATGTAATTCTTCAAAAGAGTTATTTATACGATTAATACATTCGTACAAATCAGATTCAATTTTACTTTTTCTTATAAATGAATAAGGAAAACTTTTTAAAGCATCAAACACAAGCTCATCGTGACTTGTGACATAAACAATAAAAGTATTTCAGCTGAACCTTTCAATTCGTTGATCCGCTTGGCTGTAGCAATACCGTCAATTGACGGCATTTCAATATCAAGAAAAATCAGATGATACTTGCTGTAATTTTCAAGTATATCAAATCCGTTTGAGTATTTGTCAATTTTAAATTCAAAATTAAGCTTTTCACATACCGCTGTTATTTTGTTAATCAGACTTTCAACAAATACAATTTCATCATCTACTACCACAATCTTTAACATATCCTCACCACCACTTAAATTCTAACAAATATTAAAATGTTTTTCAATACACTCTTAAACAGTCGATAATTTAAGAAGTTACTATCAATTTTATAAGTCAGCAAGTTATTACTGCCGTTATCTCTGTATCTTTGCTTGGTTACCGGCAATTTGGCTTTTCTTAAATCCTTAATTGCCCTTCTTACTGTAGCAGATGACAGCTTTATATCACTTGCTATTGTTTTTACCGAAGGCCAGCATTCGCCGTTTTTGTCTGCTCGGTCGCAGAGATAGGTATAGACTGCTACAGCTCGGTGTGGCAAGTCCATTTGATATAGAAAAGTTAATCTACTCATTGCTGTTATCCCCCCTGTGGTGGTCGTTCGGTTCTGACGACTACTTTTCTTTGCTTGTCTGCGCTCTGTTCAACGCTTGAATTTTCAGGTTCTTCTGTTGGATCATTTTGCTGTTCTGAATTAATAGTATCTTCACTCTCGGTCTGTTCTGTATCTGGCGAGGTTTTAAGATTTTCATTTTTCTCTTTTTTCACCGCTTGCTTCATCAAAATCCGAATCAGTAACAGTCTGTTCAAGATAGTGAGGATAGTATTTCTGAATTATGTTGTTGAACAACTCAGAACGATTGGCATAGTGAACCTCACGGTTGCCGTTTTCCATGACCTCATACTTTTCTTCAAATTTAATACCCCATTTAAAAAACAGCTTTAGTTTTACTTTCATAGGATAAAAGCCTGTTTTCATAACAACAAATGTGCCTTTTGGAAGTGACTTCAGCTCATCGGGAGTCATCAATGGTCTTTCTATCATCTGCAATGATTGGGACGGATCATTTTTGCTTCTGCTTACAGAGCCTGACATCACTGTTCTACTGCCTAACGCCTTTGATAATATCTCCGCAGAGGTACTATTCGGAGCAAAGCCGCCAAAGATGGTAAGTTGGGTGTTGTCGATGATAACATCAGCACCCTCTTTGCCGTAATTCTTCTCCAACTGTGCAAAGGATTGGATTATCGGTACTATCTGCAACCTCCTTGAACGGGATGCAGAGAACATCATCTCTGCCGAATCAATCTTTGGCAAAGTTCCGAACTCATCGCAGAAGAACACACAACGGTTTTTCAGTACACCGCCGTTTTCATCTGCGACAGAAAGAATTTCACGGTAGAGCTGTTGGATTATGAGTGACACCATAAAGAATGTGTTGGGATTTTCCTCCGGCATTACAATGAAGATTGCACACTTTTCATTGCAGAATTTTTCAGCGTCTATTTCTGTATCAAAACACAAAAGCTGTTCAAGCTCACTGTCAAGAAAAGCGTTGAGCCTTGACAATGCCGTACTCATAACGCTCGACATACTCTGCTCGGCTGTGTTCAGCGCCGCCCCTGCAAACCATTTTGCCTTGTGATCGTCGGGAAGATAGTCCATTAATAGCTGAAACTGATTTTTACCTTTCTTGTTGGTCGGTGCAAGTAACTCCTGAATGATTTTGAATACCGAAACAATATGCCGTTCTTCGTGTTCGCAGAATTCCGAAACAAGCAGAATAGTTGCTGTTAAAAGTCCCTCTGCCGCATCATAAAAGTAAGCGTTCTGTCCGAATGAAGCCGAGTCCATACCTGAAAGAATAATCGTTTTTGAAATGATTTTTGCGTATTTTTCGGCTCTTACCTTGTAAACAAGCTGTTCGGGCTCGGCTTTGTATAAGTCCATATACTTATTCACAAGATGCAGGAGATTGTTGCCGTGAGAGCGTGTTGGGTTACGCAAATCTATTACTGAAATTTTGTAGCCGTAATACTTTTCTGCAATCGTTCCATAATTCCGAACTACATCACCCTTTTTGTCGGTTGACAAAAATGACATACCAGTAGCGCAGGCATACTCAATGCACGGGTAAAGCCAATATGCAGTCTTGCCGACGCCTGCCGCACCAATCATCAGAGCGTGAACATCACCTGTATCAACCATTGCTGTTGTGCCATTTTTTTCATTCTTGCAACCGACAACTATACCTTGCTCCGTTGGTCTGCTGTCTGGATTATTTCTCCACTCGTTAGGTTGAAAATCAATTCGTTTGTATGTTTTTTGACTTCCTTTTTGGTCGCCCAACGAGCCGTGCCGTGCTGACCTTGACCGACTGTCTTATTCTTTATACGGTTGAGTGAATAGTAATTGCCGACCGTTGAAATTATTATGAAAAGGGCAAACATTGAGCCTGTCACTATAATCAAAGTTAGTATGCCTGATGGCATATTCGTTCATCTCCTTTCGGTTCAAAAATTAAATCCTCGTTCCAGTCCTTGTAGTTTGGAATGAGGATTTCATTTTGGATATTCATTGAGTTTAATTTTTCGGCTATGCGTTTGTTTGCTGTCTGTCCCGCCTCATCATTATCGAAGCAGAGAAACACATTTTTGATGTTTGGATTATCTTTAAGGCATTGAAAAAGCACCCTGTCCGAAACGGAGCAGGATGCCGCAAAGCTATGATTTTTCCAGTTTTCCTTGTGCATTGAAATGTAGGAAAGCATATCAATCGGAGCTTCAAATAAAAATATCTTGTCGCTTGTGCCGTGCCAGTGGAAGCTGAACTCAGGTTGACTGCCTGCGACATTTCCCTTGTACGGATTGCTTGTCACCGTTCCTCTCTTGTGTGCGTGGCGAGGTTTACCGCTTGAATCATAGCCGACAAATACTGCGTTGTGAAAATCTGCCGATTCATATATCATTCGGTTCCTGATAAATTCAAAGAGCACATCCTTGTCAACGCCACGAGTCAACAGCAGATAAGAAAAAACTCTGCTCATTCTGTCATTCCTCGGTGGCAATTTAAAGGGTTTATGCTCTTTTTCTATGGGCGGTGATGTTATGATTTGACTGCCACCGTTATTCAAAAGCATTTGAACCGCTTCGGCATAGTCCTTGTTGTAAAATCTGCGAACGAAATCAACGGCATCACCGCCTTTCTGTTCATACTGATGATACCAGAGATGACCTCTGATTGTGACCTTTTGCGAGCCGTCAAGCCATTCGTATTCCGAACCTGATTTCCTGATTTTCTCGCCATGACTTATAAGAAATTGTGCAAGGTCAGTACACCTTGCCTGTTCTCGCTGTTCTTTTGTAAAATGAATGTAGGTTGATATTTTAATCACTTCCTTGTATATATTTTTCTTTTCTGCTGTAATATCTTATAGTGGGTAGTTCTTCTCTTATCACTGTGACAGGAGGCACCTATCAACCTTTGGGTGCAGTTTCCCCTTGGCGGTGTGATGATTTTTTGATAGACAATTTCCTATATATATGGTAAGATAATTATAAATAATCGATCAAAAATTATAAATTTCAGGAGGTTAATCCTATGACAAAGGAAGAATTATTTGAGCCAATAACGAAGAAATATAATGAACTAAAACTTGCATTACAAGGAACAGATATAGATAAAATAAGAGAACTTACTTTAGAAGTTCATGCTATGGTGCATCCTGCTGAAATTTCTGGAAGAACTGAAAAAACTATTGCAGATTATGTTTTGGATTATATGTTAAGAGGCAATCAAAATGAATTAGTGCCCAGAGAGGATTATGATGTGGATTTACATTACGCAGGCACTAGAACCGTTCCTTTGTGTTGGCAATTTTGGCATACATATCGAATTGAAGATTTAGTAAGCAATATTTTAATGGCAAATCAAAATCAAATATTCAATGAAGAATGGCAAAGAAAAATTGGTTCACCTATTACAGATACAGGCAATGCTTTGGAACTTGATGAAGCAATAGCGTTTGGAAAAGAGATAAACGTTGAAGCTCTTCATGAATATATGCTCGCAGTTGGTAAAAACACACGTAATATATTAGGAAATCTAACATTAGTACAGATAAATTCAATGGTACCGGAAGAATGGGTAATGAGAATATTAGAAGAAGGTGGAGTAACAACAGATTTTCGCTCGGTATGGTTATTAGTATTTTGGGGAAGGTTAACAATGGGAGGTATGATTTTAACTCCAATGACTGACCATCATATGATGCATTTACCTCCATGTTTAAACAATTTACCGATATTAGATTGATTTAAAGAAAATCCCTTTTGCCAACTTTATTCATTAAATCTGTGATTACATTTTTAAACCCTGAGCTTGTTTCTTATCATTTATCTTCTGCTGAAGCTTTTTATCCGTTCTTTGCGCTTTCTGCTTTTCTTCAAAGCGGAGTTGATTCTGAATCATATTGCCGAGGTAGCGCAGGAGATAAAGAGAAGAAACTGCAACACTGTTGCGGTTGGTTTTAATTGAATAATGAGGATACAGAACACCTTTGTCTGAATCAAAAACTGATTCGGCAGAGGTGTTTTCTTCATATTTAAAGGGACTTGAAACAGATTCATTGTCCGAATTTTCGCTTTTCTCAACCACATCTTCAGTGAGATTTAGTTTCAACGCTTCCTTAATTACAGCGTTCTTGATTGACTTAAATTCCTTGTTTTGGGCAAGAGGAATCCTGTCAGGCATTTCATCTGTGTAGGTGCGGATTGTATTTTCCTTTTGCTCGTACCAGAGGTCATACAGCTTTTTAATTCTATTGTCGTTGGCAAGCTCATCAACAATGGAATCAACGATTGCTTTTACATCGGGTTTCAGATAACCGTAAACCTTTTTACCTTTCGTTTTTGAAAGCCTGTCGGCAAGCTCTAACAGCTTATGCTGAATTGACGCGCTGATATATATTTCAGAGTTGATTTTTGAAACCAAATCCTCTACAATATCACGAGCCTCAGCACGGAGCTTATCTCTGTGTTCGGTTTGCTTTTCATAGATGCACAATAAATCCTGCTGAAAAATATCTTTTGCAAATGACGAGCGCAGATTTTCAACTCCCTTTTGCGTGAGATAGCCTTCGTTCTCCACAGTTGAATATGCAATCAGATGCACATGAGGGTGGTGCGATTCATTATGAAATGCAGCATACCAACGAAGATTCTCCATTGGTATTTTTAGATTTTTAGCAATTGCTTCTGTCTGTGTGCGGAGCATATCTCGCCAGCGAGTAAGGTGGAGTTGAAAAGACGAAATTCAATCGTACCCTTGTAGAACACGCTGTGGAGATTCAGTGCATGGTAGCGTGTGTCCATCTTCTGACAGTAATGTTCTCTTGACACATTCACTTTTAATGCCTTGTAGAGCAAGTCCTCTTTCGCCGCCATAATGTTTACGATGTTGCGAAGTGTTTTCGGGGTATGCGGAGCCGCATTAATATGACAATGTAAACCACAGCTTGAGTTGACTCTCGCTCCTGCACCACGAAGCTTTCTGACAAGTTCTTGTATCGTTTCTATATCATCATAGTTGCAAATCGGAGTGACAAATTCAACCGAGTACAGAGAGCTTGCATTCTGCCCCGAACGGTTTTCACAACGAACGCTTGCGTCACGCATAATCTTCCACATTCTCCCGTCATTGTCACGAACAGAATACGCATCATAACAACCGCCGACATGAGTTGCGTTCGTATAAAAATAACCGGCAATCACTTTCGCAGCCGTACTGCGAGTGATGCCAGTCATTTCAATTTCTATTCCGAAATTTTGATTTTTCAAGTTACCACCTCGGTATTTTCTTCCTGTAGCTTTGGTTTTTTAGGCTTGGGTGTTTTCACCTGTGAACCTTTCATATTAATAAACTCTCTGACATTTGCAGGAACATATTTTGCATACAGAGAGTCAACTGATTTTTCAAGCTCTTCCTTGAAATCCAAATCACGCTGTGACATATACAGCTTAATTGCATTCAGCTTTTCATCATCGTACATAACGCTTACGCTTGTTTTCTCATTTTGATTTTACCTCCACATATTTTATATTCGGTATCTTCAGCCACTTTGTCCAACCTCGCCCGTTAAGCTCTGTTTTGACAACTCCGTAGGCTGTGCCTTGTGCTTCGATTACTTCTCCGTTGCCGATATACACTCCGATATGTCCGTCCATCCAGACCGCAAGTCCGGGTGTATTGGGCATATTTGAAATCGGTCCGCTCTCGCTTACATTGCTCCAGATAGAATTTGCTCCGCAGTCTGTAAAACCGTTTGAGCCTGCGACAATTTCTCCGCTGTCAGCGTTGTACCAAGCATAGGATTTTATCAAGCCTATGCAATCGCATACTCTCTTGCCGAGCCACTTTTCACCGACCTGTCGCATTTCACCGCCTGCCTCGTTGTTGCCGGGATACAGACTTGCCTGTTGGTCAAGGTATTGCTTTGTGCAGACCTGACCGTAACCGCCGTACACATAACCCCAGCCGTTTTTGTATGCGTTCTCGCACCACTTGACAAGGTCGAGATTGTTCTTCGTGGTCTTGTCGGTAAAATCTGCGGTGCTGATTTCAGCACCCTTGATTGACTGCATCATTTTCTGAAACTCGTCATACTCAATCTCCGTTCCGAATTTCTGATTGACGGCTTTTATCAAATCCTCATCAGACTGATTCTTCTTGAAACAGGATACAAAGTTTTTTACAAAGTCCTTGTCCTCTGATTTATCGGGCAGGGAGAACAGATAGATAACCTCTGCTTGCATGTTATAGTCGGACAGTTTCTTGCTTTTGAGTTGATTTTCAACCTCTGTCATAGTGTTGTTGATAAGCTGTAGATTTTCCATCTGCTCGGCTGAAATGTTTTCTTGTATAGACTGATTGAGTTTGTCGGTATCAATATCCATACTTCCGTTAAAAACGGAAACAACAGCAACAATCGGCATAACCACAATTATGATTATGCCGATTATTATACCGCCTATTGTTTTTATTACCTTTTTATCCGTGAGCAGAGCAACTGCTATTTTCTTCAGTGCCGCACCTATGGTAGCACTCATTAAAATTCATCTCCTTAACACCAAAAATCCGATTGAGATTCATTTAAGAACATCAATCGGATTATATTACTTGTTTAAATTGTAAAGATATTCTATACTTTTATGATATCAGGATTTTTAATACTATTTTCCATTATAAGATACTGAACATTACTTTCCTGTTCTGCTCCTCTTACATAAAACTTCCAATATGCATTTGAATATCTTTTATTTAGATAACTAAAATAGTCAAAATCAATTGCACAAGAATGACCATAAACAATAATCTCTTCAATTTTACATTGATTCTTATCCAGAAAGTCTTTTAATAAGTCAATTCTCATTTCTTTGTAAAATGATTTGCACTTATCAATTAACTCTGTATATGCAGTTCTGACATAATAGTCTCCAATGCCGTTAATATGTTCTTCTATTTCAGTTTCAACATAAGGACCTCTTCCTTTTCCTCTTGCATCATAAGTATATTTTTCAGGTTTAAAATTTCCTTTTGGATATCCTAATTCCAGATTGTCTTCTCCTACTTCACCATGAATATGTAAAATCTGTTCCCATGGTATATCATAAATTTCTTCCAAAGTATGCGTATAGTTGAAAGTAATATAATACCCATCTGAATCAAGAATTTGTTCTAATAAATCATTAGCTTGTATATTACACAAAGAATCATCCGCCTTATCCGCAAATTCATATAATGCATTCTTTAAATTCCCATTCAATTCCACCTGATAGATAATGCTATCACGGTCACTTTCTCTCTCTGATAAGTAATCTGGCGCATAGGCATCAAAGATTTCCTCAAGAGTGTTAAAGTCTGGACATCCAAGCAGATTTTCAAAATCAGACCAAATATCATTTTCACGGGATTGATACAAATCCCAAAAATTATCCTGTTCATATTTTCTGGCAATATTCTTAAAGTCTGGATCAAATCTGGTTGGAAGATTATGCGCCAAATCAAATCCATTTCCTATAACAAATAATTTGTTTTTCATAATGTATCTCCTTATGTTTACTTTTTTACCATAGTAGTTCTATTAAAACTATGTAGGCACAAATAATTTTAACTTATTTATCATATTAACCTGCCACCCACCAAATTCCGATTTATCAGTCAGTTATTTTTAAATTATTATATCAATTTTGAATATAAATGTCTATAAACTAATTTTATCTTCCGCCTGCACTACCGAAAATTTCAGCTTTGTATTCAGGAGCCTGAACGAGAAGCAAATAGCGTTCATTACCGCACCTATACAGGCAAGTTCCTCGCTCACCGAATTTGATTAGGGCGTACTCGTTTGGTTCTACCATTAGCGCATCTTCAAAGTCCTTCGGATTGATATTGCCGGGAAAAAATAAGAAGTGATGAGTAGGAATTGAGAACAGGGGTTTTGTGTACTCCTTAACGCTGGGAATCAGAAAATCGTCTATGTTCTGACTGGCTAAAATCACGGCTGAATCCTTTTTGCGGACACGCTTCATTGCGTTGCGTATATACTCAATTGCTGTGAGATTTGAAAGGAACAAATATAGCTCGTCTATTGATGCAACGGTGTTTCCTTCGCCTAATAACTTGTTGGACATATAGGAAAGAATGTTGAACAGCATTGCATCTTTGAGTCTTTTATTAGTATCAAGCAATCCCTTAACCCCGAAACAGAGGAAACTGTCATCGGTAATGTTGGTGTGGCCGTTGAAATACTTTGATTCTGAACCTACACACATACTATGAATACACAGACAAACCTCCTGCAAGATTTCTTCTGTATAAAGATACTTTCGCTTGTGGTCGTAGGTCATATATTCTTCCTCACACAAGTCGTAAAAATCACTCATCACAGGAAAGTCGGACGGTTTCTTTGTGCTGTAATCAGTTGTGTCGGTTATGCCGAATCGTGCGTACAGCTTCATAATCAGAATTTCTATTGTATCAAGCTGTGCGTCCGTGAAATCCTTGTAGGTTCTGAAAAAGTCTTTCAAGAACGCAATGTGCTGTGATAATCGGGTAACACGCTTGAACGGTTCGGGTGTTTTGGAGTCAACTTCTTCATTTGCATCACCCCAATCCTTTGGTTCTAACGGATTGATCTTGTATTTGCCCGACATAAAATCAATGTAACAACCGCCGAGGGCATTTGTCAAATCCTCATACTCCGCTTCGGGATCAAGGCATAAGATTTTCTTTCCGCTTTCACGAATATTTGTAAGGATAAGTTTCAATAAATACGATTTACCCTGACCTGAGTTTCCGAGAATAAGAATGTTACTCGTTGTCTTATCCTCTGTTCGTCTGTCGAAATCAACGAGAATATTAGTGCCGTACTTATCTCTGCCGATATACAAACCGTTTGGATCTGTCTTACCACTGAAATTAAACGGAAACAGATTTGCAACAGATGAAGCAGGCAACACTCTTTCATACAAAAGTCCGAATTGATTTGAACCTATGGGGTTCACCGACAAGAAGCCTTCTTTCTGCCTTAGCGTTAATCTATCCACTTCAATCTTGGAGCGTGTCAGCTCCATTGCAATATCGGTTTGCAACTCCTTCAATTTCTGCTTACTCTTGGCTTTAAGCTCTATGAACACAGAACAATGCAATAACGGTTCTTTGTTTTTTCGTAAGTTCGCCATCAACGTGACAACATCCTGCAAGTTGCCCTGTGCTTCAATGGTTTCATTTACATCGTTACCGCTTGATTTGAGCTTATTTTTGCGTGTTGCGTTCTGTATGATTTTACGCTGTTCCATACTCTCCACAAGTCTGTGATAGATGCGGAGAGTTACTCCGTTTCTGTCTGCAAGCTGTGAAAGAATCGCCTGTTCTTCAGTTGACGGCGGATATTCACGAACCGCCCATACACTGCGGTATGAGTCGACGACAATATAGTGATCTGTCAAGAATTTTATTGTTGACGGCAGAATCATATCAAAGAAATCTTTTGTGTAAATTTCCTCTGCCTGTTCTGGTGTGAGCACCTTTGGTTTTCTATTGAATAGTCCCATAATTTTTACCCCCTTTAATTTCGAACTGCCAACACAAGTATGCGGTCATCTTGATTGTATCCGTAACAGGTTGAAAGCGTTAGAATCTGCTGACCGTAAACAGGTGTAATTCCTGTGTCGTATATGGATTTCTCTTTTGCATATTCAATTCTTGAGTTATAGCTTTTTTCCGTTCCAACTGTTGTGAATCTGTACCAATCATCATCGGATTTTACTTTCATAACAGAAAAGACGGAGTAAGCAAATGCCCCGTCTTTCGTTTCGAGCACAACTGTCGGATGTTCCGTAAAATAAGAATAATCGGTATAGTTGCAGAGGTCTGCAAACATTGTGCCGTTGTTCATATGGTGTCCGTAGATTATGAGATTGGTACTGTCTGCTGAACATCTGCTGTCCAGAAACGGTGTACCGCTATAGCTGTACTCGACGTAAAAGTTTTTTGTTCAGATACTTCTGCGGATTACTCGGTGTATGCATAACAGGGTAATTAATATTTGTGCCTGCTATGCTTATCCAGCCGAAGCATTCACTATTTATCGACAGCAAATCGGAAACAGAGTGTGGCTGATAGTAAGTTGTGTAATACACAGGCTGTCCAGTTTGAACTTCATTATCTGAATCACTGACTTTTAATAAATGTGGCTTTTTAATGGCTTCTTCAATGGTTGCATCTGTTGTTTTCCTCAGTAACGATTTCTGCAAGCTGTCTGAATTCTTCCGTTTCCTTGTTTTCGGCATAGAGCCTTGAAAATATTGATATCAGACAAGCAATTATAATTACAGAAAATATGCCTATCACAATTCCCATTTGGATTTTCCCTTTATGCTTCTTCATAGGTCTGCTCCTTTTCAAAATACTGCTCGCCGTCATAGTCGGGCTCAAATCGCCGTTCATACTTGCGTCAAAATATATTGCAAGAAAACGCTTGATGTCGGCTTTCTTCAATTCTGGTTACTTCAAAGCCTTGGTCTGAAATAATCTTATCAACTCTGTTTGCTTTCTGCAAAACATTTTCTGATTTTGAAGATTTACACCTTGCAATGAACAGGAACTGTCTGCGGTTGAGGTTTCGGTCTGAATACTGTCGAGAAAATCCAGATCCTTATTCAATATTTTTCTGACTTTTTCATTCTGTTCAGCTTCAATTCTGCCTTTGATATAGCTTTTGTTTGTATCGAAGCACTCGCAGGAATCGGTACAGGTGATCTCAATATCCGGCACAGCAGAAAGCACCATCATCAGGTGGCGCACCTTGATTTCGATATTCGTGTGGGAAAGCACAGAAATATTTGTAGGCTGAACCATATAGAAAATAAATTCTTCCTTGCCGACCTTTAAACCGTTTTTCGTAAAGGTTTTTATGCCCATCAAATCCTGAACAGATTTACCTTTTGTTTGTTTTTTCTGCTGTTCTCATTATTGCCCTTTCTGCCCAGAAATATATCTGTTGAGTTGATATAAAATACTTTACGGCATAGCGTATGAAATCAAGAATTGTTGTATCTTCCAGTCTTATTGACAAAAAGCCGAAACAGAGAGTTACCGCAAGAGGTACTATTATTCTCGTCTGTGCAAGTATCAGTATTGATAACAAAAGCGCTATGCTCATAATTGCAAAATCCCGTAAGCTCCACAGCCACAAGTTGGCTGTGGCTTTTAGGTTTTGCGGATATAAATAAGTGGTCATAATCTTTAAATTCCTTTCGTCTTAAATCGGAGCAAAGTTCTAACAAGCTTGTTTGATTAGAACTTTGCGATAGATTGCAACTTGTGCCAAGGAGCATTGCTCCTCTGCTTTTTAGCGGAAATTTTACGCTAAAAAGCAGTAATGTTCTACGCAACATAAGTGGAGTAGAACATTGGCACTAAGTTATTTAGCCGCCCTTGCAACACTTCTTGTCAGGTTCACGGCAGTTGTAGTTGCATGAACAATGCTTGTCATATTTACCTTAACCGATGAATCCAGTCCGAACTGCTGTGCAATCCTAGGCACTTCGTTAGCCGCAAGCATTATTCCAAGTCCTAAAAGCATATTACCGGGGAAGGTTAGCAACCCGAGGAACAGCAGAGTTGTCTGCATAAATGCTGTCAGGCATAGTGCCGCTATTTGCTTCATCCACTGATTGAAGCCGTCCTGATATCCTCTCGGAACGCTGAACATATACAATGCACCTACTGCCATCTGAATAAGCAAGATTCCTCCGCGCTTTATGTTAGCAAAGAAGATCTTTATTACGCAATAGGCAAAAGCTATCATACATAGCAAATTGAGAAGTCCGAATGTTGTCTGTGTTGATACTGCAAAACTACCTTCTAAAACACTTGTGCTTTTTCCTGCTAAATCAAGACTTTGCTGTCCTGCCATTATGGAGGACAAATCCTTTGAGAATGTGTTTTGCAGGCTGATGCAGAACTTGTACAGCTCCACAGGCACGACACCGAACAGCGAACAGGCAAAGAAACCTTTTAAGACATTAATTGCGGTTGTTTTGATATTTGCTCTGCCATTCTGATATTCAACAGCTACATCAAATACGGCAACAACCGTGCCTGCGACGAACAATGCCCAGCCAAAAAGCGTAAACAGATTTATTGTTGCCTGCACCCATTCAAGGTCGAAGACATCTGCGCCCATATTTCCCATCATCGTGAAGAAGTCTGCAACAGCGTTGTAAATCGTTTCATAAAACCACTGTAACATTGTGTTCCATATAGCATTTGAGATTTGTTCACCGAGAAAGTCGAACACCTCACCTATGGCACTTCCGATTCCACCGATGAAATCTCCTAACCAGTCAAAAATATAAATCACCCCCTGTCAAATGGAAAGTTGAAAATTGAAAGTTGAAAATTAAGGTGTGCGGCAGCAATTTTAAATAAATTCGGGCAACAAGGCTTTTTATCATTACAACCCATCTGCTCGTCCGAAATTTTCCATTTTACATTTTCCATTTCAATTTTATAGTATTGTCCAGATGTATAGCGGTGCAGTCAGAGAGAACACAAGACAGCCGAAAAGAATTGCCGGCGCGGTGAATTCAAACTGCCCGTGCTTGCGGTAATCGAGATAAGCAGTAGCAAGTTTAACAAAGAAAAGTATGGCAAGAATCATATCTACCGCAGGAAAGACAACATTGTTTACAACATTTTTAATCTGTGTTTGAGCCGATGTCCATGTGCTTTCGATTGCTGATGATACATCTCCTGCGGCAAAGACTGTTACTGCCGATATTCCGAGCATTAACAGTATTACTGATACGCCTGATAACCATTTAATTAACTTAGTTCTTCTTGATTTTATCATTTTTTACCTCCGATTTTCTTAAATCATTCTCCGATATATATCTGACTTCGATGTTCAGTTTTTCTGCAAAGCGAATTTCTGTTTTCATACTCTCAGTTATTTCATCTCCGAAAACCCAAACCGCATCACAAACCCAAAGCATAGAAAGTCCTGCGTTCATACCGAGATTCCTTTCTTTATCATTTCTGTCATCTAAAATCAGCACATAAAAATGCGGTATGAACGGAGCCATACCGCACTCTAACGCATAACGGGCATATCGTTTTGCGTTTTCAATGTTTACAGATACATTACCGCCCAAAGGCGAACAGATATACACCCTGTGCATTATTCATCGTCCTCATCTTTCCTTTTAAATTTTATGATGAGAAATGCAATTAAACCTCCGACAGCAACAGAACCTAAACCAATATAAAAGCCGAGATTTGAGTTATCACCAGTCTGCGGTTTTTCAGGTTCAGGCTGCGGATGAATTGTTACAGTCTGATCTGTGTCATCAATGTCGGCGTGTACGGCGATTTCAACACCATCATAATAAAGACTTTCAAACACAACGACATCAGTATCTTTTGTAATTATCGAGCCGTCAAAGGTAAAGGAGACTGTCACTTCGCTGTTTGCTTTTTCTGCTGTAAAGGTTACTTCTGAGGTGATTTCCTTACCGTCTACAAGAAATGGTTTGCCTGTTGCTTTATCCATCAAAATACCTTTAACCGTGTATTCTTTGCCGGGTACAAGGTGCTTGTATGACACGACATCATCAATAGTTACATCGCCGTTTACCGTAAATTCCTTTTTGCCGTCAATGGCTGCTGTAGTTTTCAGTTCAGGAATTTTATCGTTCAGTACGTTAATTTCAACAACTTCCTTGTTCTCTGAAATTGTCACGGGATAGCTTTCACCATTTGGAAGATATCCCGTGGCAGGCTTTAATTCACAGACAATGTATTCGCCGTATGGAACATTTTCAAAAGTGAAGATTCCTTCCTCATTTGATTCGGCTGTAAGGATTGCTGTTTCTTCTGTGAATTTGATTTCATAAATACTAAACAATCCAAATAATGCGCCTGCAATATTTTCGCCTGTTTCACGGTCAATCTTTAGTCCTTTGATTGCGCCGTAGATGATTTCATTTTCAATCTCTTTACCGTCATTAACCGAGATATGAACAGTTGCTGTATCCTGTCCTGCGTATTCAAACACAACAGGGTATTTTTTCTCAGATAGGATATAGTGGCTGTCAGTGCTGATTTCCTTAACATAGTAACTTCCAATCGGAAGGTCGGTTGTAAAGGTTGCCTTACCTTTTTCATTACAGGTGATGATTTCAAGAAGTCCGTTCTCCGGAATGACTGTGCCGTTTGAAGCCTTTAAATCTTCATCAGCGTAAAGCCCGAATGAAACATTGAGGATTTCGTCATTACTGCCGATGTTGAAATTTTTCGTTTTGTTCAAGAATTTTTGTAAGGTCAATTATGACTTTCTGCCTATCATTTGTAAATGAGGTTGATGTGCTTGTCACCTTTTCGTTCTGTCCTGAGTAGGTGAGTTCTATATGATTTACAGTCTTGTTCAGAACAAATCCGTAAGGAGCTGTTTTTTCTACAACACGGTATTTACCGAGGTAAAACTCATTGCTTGTGGCTTTTCCATTCGTCCCTGTGATGACGGTATCTACAAGCGTATCTTCCTTTACTCTGACCGTTCCGTCAGGAGTTGTAATATCTTCATCTGCATAGATTTCAAACACAGCACCCGACAAACTGTTTAAAGAATATTCAGGCTGATAGACTATTTCTTTTTCTCCCGAAGAAGTTACATTTGAGAAAATTTCGCCTGTTTTTTCTACGGTAATTGTACCTTTCTGCGGAGTGTTTTTCTTCTCGGTTTTTACGATTGTGACACCGTTTTCTTCTGTTGTGTTTTCTGCTGTAATATCAAAGTAAATCGGTGTTGAATCAAGCACATATCCGTAAGGAGCCTGCACCTCAACGACTGAATAGCCTTTGCTGTAGGGCAGAGTTTCAGGTGTGATAAGGTAACCATCAGAATTTGTATAGAAGGTGTCAATAGTCGTTACTTCGGGATAGGTGTAGGTCATAGTCACGAGCTTGTCGTTAGGATCATAAATCTGAAAGCCTGCGCCTGCATACGGAATCTGTTTGCCTGTTTCGCTGTCAACCTTTACTATCTTTACATAGCTTTCAAGGCTTGCGTTATTGATGAGGTATTTGTAAGTCTTATTATTTTCAGAAATAAACACATCAAAATCAGCAATGAATTCTGTTCCATTCCAGCCTTTGGTCTGATGAACAGTGTATGTGCCGTAAGGCAAATCCTTTGTTTCCGCAAAGCCGTACTCGTCACATATAAGATTATCTCTTTCGGATTCTTTTGCTTTTGCATAGCTTCCCGATGATTTCAGATACACCTGAAATTCAGCACCTTTTTCGGGAGTTTCAATTTTTGTACTGCCGTCATCGGTGTGCTTTATGATTGCAATTTTTCCTTTCAGTATATCTTCGGTTACTCCAATTGAAACGCTGTTGTTTTCAAGTGTATATTTTTTCGCCTCTGCACCGATATGATATTCGGTTTCGTCAAGCAGATAACCTTCGCTTGGTTCAATTTCTTTCAAAGTCCAGTTATCTCCGCACACATAGTATGAAGTTGTAAAACTGCCGTTTTTATCGGTGGTGTACTTGTCAACCAACTTGCCGTTATTGTAGATTCCGTAAACTGCTCCTGCAAGTGTTGCATCACCCTGTGCAGACTTTGTTTCAGCGTCTGTTTTTGTAACAGTAAGATTCCACTTTTTAAGAACATTACTGAAAGATACAGTTGCCGTTTTTCCACTTTCAACATTTACGGTCTTTGATTTTTGTTCGGCATACTCTGTCGAAGTATGCTCGGTAACCGTGTATTTTCCGGGGACAAGGTCGGTTAATTCAAATTCACCTTTTGAGTTTGTCTTAACTGTCTTACTGTAACCATCGCCTTTGACGGTAAACTCAATATTTGCAACATTGCCATCCTCGGAGGTTTTAACAAGTTTGAGATTGCCCGAGCTTGTCTTGACCTTGAAATATGCTCTTATCGGGTCTGCGTCGTTTTCAACACCTGTTATGACATCCTGCAAGCTTGCGTCACCATATGGCACAAGAACAGTTTTGCCGACATCAGGCATTGACTTTGCAGAGTTGAATGTTACTGCATCGTTGACGGTCGAAGTTGAAGTCAAGGTCAGCCTGTTTCCTGATACAGATACACTCATACCGCCTGTTGTCTTGAAGCTGAAATCCGAAAGAATACTATTGCTGTCAGTAAGAGTTAAAGTGTACTTTCCGTCAGAGTATTTCATCTCATAGGTTTCAGCCTTTGAAGCGATTGCCGATGCAAAGCTTGGAACGGTTGAGTAATTTGCAAGGCTTTTTGAGATTGCATTGTAAACCGACTTGACTCCGGGGTTTGCTCCGTCCGCACAGATACCGTCAATGAACTTTGTATTCGTACACTTGTACCCGTCAGCAGTACTTCTGCAACCAGAAACAAATTCCCATACAATCAGCTGTGTTGCTATCCATTTCTGATCCTCTGTTCCGCTTAAGCTTTTTCCCGAACCGGGTTTGCCGTAGAGCAGAGCAAGATTTATTGCTTTCTGCTTTGCAGAACCTAAATTCTTCCACACGGTTGAACCGTCCTCGGTCAGCGTATTGCCTGAATAGAGAGTGTGACCGGGTTCAATGCAATAGGCTTCTTTGCCGTCTGCAAAAATCTTGCAAAGCTCTTCTCCGGGAGTTCCGACCGTGTATCCGTCGCTGACTGTGGTCTGCTGGAATTTGATTGTGTTCCCGGTGCTGTCATAACAGTAATCAAAGGTGATTGTAACCTTATCACCGCTTGCCGCACTTACAGGGAGCGAGAACATTGTTCCGAATATTACGGCAACCACGAGTAAAAGTGCAGTTATTCTTGTGAATTTCTTATTTCTGATTAACTTAGTCATTTTAAAAATCCTTTCATAAAAAATATGGGGCAAGATTTTACCCTTGCCCCGATTGACGTCTTATTCTGTTTAAATACAATCATAATTTCATCGCCTGCCCTTCATTGAAATCTTCATCTATATCATCGGACTGCTCACTGCCATCCGTAATATTTACATATTCGCCGATAATGTTCAGCGCTTCGCAGTAACTTTCCGAACTCGTAACATGACTGCACATTTCTTTTGCCTCGTCGGCCATACCGTTCTGCTTAAGGGTGTGGCTTGCAATGCCTATAAGATTGAATATGTTGGAATCACAGCCTATTAATGCACAGTCAGGTTTGACCTTTTCTTCTTTGTTCTGTTCAGGTTCAAAGCCACCAAGCCTGTTGTCAACATAATCGGACAGCCACATTCCTGCAAAGGCTGTGTATGACTGCAACCGCCACATTGCAAGCTTGCCGATGTCAAGATGGACATCGGCAAAGGGATAGAGAATACAGGTAACGCCGTCATTTTGAAATACAGAGACATTCTCAAACTTTGTGTCGTCAAGAAGTATTCCCTTGTCCGTGAGCATTTTATTGATGCCGTCCACCCATTCCTGTGTTTCACCGCCGCATCCCTGCAAGATGAGTCCTTCCTTGCCGTTCATTCGGCGAAGGTCCGAGAGTGTAATATTGTTAATTGACATTTTCAAATCTTCCTTTCATAAAAATAAGCACCCACAATAAAGTGAGTGCCTTGCTTAATCGTCTGTTCAACAATAGACTACATATATTTTGTTGTTTTCTGTGATTACATTGAATGATAAGTTGCTCGGAGCTATGCCACTGCTTTGGTAGTAGTAGGCTACATACTCAACATCACCATAGCAATCTGCTGTCAGGCTTTGCGTATCATCATAATATGATGCGTTTGTGGGCGAGAACCAGCTTGCGTTGCCTGTGTTCAGTGAGGAATCGTATTTCATTCCAAGCTGCTGACCGTAGGCTATGCAGGCACTCACCGCATAATGAACATCAACCGTTTTTGCTTTGGTAGGCGGTTGCGTCGGTTTTACAGCAGGCTTTTGAGTAGGAGTTTCAGTTTCTTTTTTAGTAGTCGATTTTGATTCGGACTGATTACTATTCACTGTATTCTTGCTGTTGTTCTGAACCTCAGTTTGCGTTTTCTGAATCGGATTCGTTGCTGAAACAACCGCCGAATTTTGCCCACTGTCGGTTTTTTCTTCGGATTTTGTATCCTTTTCCGAAGGCTCTGTTTCATTTGAAGCGGTTGCTTTTTCGGTGGATTGCATTGTTTCGGTTGTTGCCATTTCAAAACTTTTCCCAGATGCAGAAACACCCACGGAAGTTGAAACCGTGGGTGATAAAGAACTATTATCCATTTTTTCTTCTGCCGTACAAGCTGTGAATGTTCCTGTTGCTAAAATCAATGTCAGCATTATTGCGATTTTCTTTTTCATATTCTCATCGCTCCTTTCAAGCAACAAGTATATCCAAAGAATTTCAAATGTCCAGAGCATATTCTTAAATTTTATCGCAAAACTTTATAATTTCATTCTTTCTTTGTTCCACTGCCTCCTTATACTCTACTGAACACAAGCCTAAACTATCGCAACACTCAATCTCCAAATGTCCATAGAAGTGTTCGATGCTTTCAATAACTCGGCTACATTCTCTCATACTTGGACCAGTTCTTAAAGCTATTGAATATCCTTTCTTTCCGCTACTTATGGTAGCATGAGGGTCATGAGTGTTACACCAAGGTGTGCACCTATCAATAAAAGCCTTAAATTGTCCCGGAATGTCAGCCCAATATGAAGGAGACACTGATATAATAATATCTGCCCATTCATACTGTTGAATTATTTTGACTACATCATCATCTTGAATACATTTAGCTGTATTATGACAATTTCTACACCCTTTACAAAAACTTATATCAAAATCATCAATACAAATACTTCTGACATCATATTTTTCTTTCAAACAATCTGAAACAATATTTACTATTTCAGCAGTCGCGCCATTTCTTACTGGACTACAATTCATTACTAAAACTTTCATTTTATTTATCTCCCGAAATTACCATTCAAATTGAAAGATATTATACATAAGTCTAGAGTAAAAGTCAAGGCAAAATCACATACTCTGCGTAAAGCTTTCTGATTCATCTTCCGACATATCCTCGGTTTCCTTTTCACTCTGCTGTTCATCAAGTGCCTGATGATACACTTCCATAACCTTGCTGTTTAGCATATCTCTTGACTCCTTTGAAATCGGGTGAGCAATCTCGCTGAACTTCGTTTCGCCGTTTTCATCAACATAGTTACTTGCAGGCATTGCAACAAATAAGCCTTTTCTTGAGTTCATCACTCTGATTCCGTGAATTGCAACCGCACCGCCGATAGTAACGCTTGCAAACGCCTTTGTGTTGCAATCATCTACATCAACGAGCTTATCAATCCTTGCCTTGATATACGGCAGTTTCCTTTTCTGATTGTTGTATTTGTTTCCTTTGAAATTAGTATTTTGTGCCAATATAAATTTACCTCCGATTTAGTGTTTCTGCTTTTCAGCCCTCAGCAGAGAAAGATGCAGAAGTGCGTTTCTCTGTTCTTCCTCGGACAGACTGTCGAGGAAGTCTTCAAGGGTGAAATTTTCCTCGAATTCTTCTGCAAATTCATTACAGTTGTCGCAGATTTTTTCTTTCCTGACAACAACCGAGCTGTCATCCTGCTGTGTGAAAGATAAAACATCGTTGTATTTGAATCCGATTCGCTGACGGATTTCAAAAGGAATTGTAATTCTTCCCTTTTTTACCGAGAACTCTGTATATTTTAAGCATTAATCATCCTCGCTTTCCGCAAGCTCTGCTCTGCACTCATCACAGATGCAGTCGCAACAATTACACTCGTCATCAAAATTTTCGCAATCATCATCGCACCTTTCAATCAGAATTGCTCCGTCCACAGCGGAAATCTGTACAGCACAGTCGGATGTGATTCCTGATACAATAAGTGCGTCAAGCGGTATGCTTATATAAATTCTATTTTCCAGGGTTTAGGAAGCACTGATTAAATCCTTTGCACAGATTGTTTAGTCAGATTTTTTGCCGTTCAGTACAAAAAACCGCAGTAATACTGTCGTATTGCGAGAAATTTTTTTGGGCTGAACGGCGGAAAATATGCAAACAAGATGTGTGAAGATATTTGGTCAGTGCTTCCTAAGTATACACTCCTTCAAAATTTGTTCTAAATCAATTTGTTGTTCGGTTGTCAAGTCAAGCAAACTCAACTGCAACGGTTTATTTCTCTGCCTTTCATACATATCGTAGTTGCTGATTAGCAGTTCGGGAAATTGCTCGCCTGCGTTGATTCGCTGTTTCATATTGTGTAACCTTGTGAAATCAAAGAATGAATAACCGTCATATAAATTGCGGATTTCTTCACAATCGTTATATGATACAAGCCATTTGCCTTTTGCTTTTGCAAGTGCGTTTTTAAGCCTTAAATGGTCGTCCCAAGTGAAACCGCACTGATAAACATACTCACTTGAAAAATAAGGCGGATCGCAGTAGAAAAAGGCATTTTCTCGGTCATAATGCTTGATTAAAACCTCAAAATCCTGATTTTCGATTACCGTATTTTCAAGTCTTTTGCCGACTTGCTCAATCAGTTGAAACAGGCTCACTACTGAAAATGGCTGACAGGCAAATGATTTTCCGCCGCTTGAATAGCTGTATCGCAAAAGTTTCAGAAACATTACTGCTCTGCGCAAGTCATAGTCCTGTTTCATTTTTATATACAATTCTATGATTTCTTCTGCTTTCAAGTCAGGCAGTATAATCTTTGTCAGTTCCAATTCTTCATCAAGGTACTTATCGTCAAACTTTTCCTGTTTAAAAAAGTTCTTTATGACATTGAAATCATCCCTTGAATTAAGCGGATAAAATCCGAGTTCTTTTATGAACGCCATAGGTCTGTCACGCATACAGCGAAATAGGTTTACAAGATTATGGTTATAGTCGTTGTAAACCTCAAATTTATCAGGATTTTTCTTGCCTAACAGTACAGCTCCCAAACCTCCGAAGGGTTCAATATATCTTTCGTAATTCAGAGGAAAGAGGGCGTACAAAATATGAAGGATGGAAGTTTTGTTTCCCATCCAACTTACAGGGGTTTTGATATTCTCACTTCCTTACGGCGAGCCGCCGTTGGCAATTCCCCACCGCATAACATTACGATAGAGGAAACATTGTCAGCAGTGGGGAGTTATAACTCTCATCTCGCCAAAATTTTTTAATACCAATCGCCCCTGAAACGACAAAAAGCCGTTGATTAAATTTAAAATCTAACCAACGGCTGTATATATGAAAACCAATATCAGTCGTTCGGAACGATTGATATTAGTTGTTGTTATTTAATTTTTACTGTCTACCTTTTTAATGATTTCACCGATTGCTGAAATTACATTGACTGTAACAGCGTTTCCAGCCATCTTGTAAAGCCTGCTGTCGGATAGACCTGTTGCTCTTGCTTTATCAAAATGCTCGTCCGTGAAGCCTTGTAATCTCCAGCACTCCCTAGGAGTAAGCTTTCTTATTCTGCCGATATGAACTACGCCGTTTGGCTCAACAAAGGCTACTGCAAACTTTTCATTGTCATCGAGTACATCTGAATTTTCTATAAAAACTCACGAATGCTCAGCTTTGCGGTTACTGATTCCCGAATCCTGCCTTGCAGTTATGCACCTTGCAATTTCAGTCAGCTTCGGATCGGGGTTCAGATCTATGAAATAATATGCCTGCGTTGCGGAAGTTGTCAGAGTATGTGCTATCTGACTTCCTACTCGACCTCGTCTTGAGTTCTGTCCAGAAAAAGCAGTATCAATGCTGTCGCCGGGATATGCGATCTGATAACCGTCTTTAGTCTTAGACTTTATCGGCAAACCAAAGTTTACAGTATCTTCAATGAGATAAAGTCCCGAATGACCGCCAAATCCACCCGAACCGCTTGTAAGAGTACAGCTAAGTCCTTTCGATGAGTAGATTCGTTCACCTTGCGTTGGCTTTTCTTTGTATAAGAGCTTTTCCGCTTGTTTGCGTGAAAGATAGTACTTCTCCGGCACATTGTCCTCGATGATATCCAATAATGTACACTCGATTTCGTGACTGCGGTACTCCGACATTTTTGCTGTTGTACCTGCCAGCATACATCATACCCCTCGTCGGCACAAGCCCTGCTTACTCGTTTCGACCGCAAGCGGTCAAAAGCTCGTCCGCTATGCTGTGCCTCCTCTCCCCAAAAAGCTTATAGCTTTTCGGGGACCCCGTACGGAGGATTGTTTCAAATGTTTTGCCTGAGTCATGGTTAAGCAGACCGGGAACGTTTTCGAGGAAGAGATACTTAGGTTTTTTAACGGCAACAATTCGAGCAATCTCGAAAAACAGCGTTCCTCTTGTATCGTCAAATCCTTTTCTTGCTCCGGCGATTGAGAAGGACTGACAGGGAAACCCTCCAACAAGAAGGTCGAAATCGGGTAACTGTTCGGGTACAATTTTTCTTGCGTCATCAAAGTAAAGTTCACCTCCTGTATCGTACATTGCTTCATATGCCTGCTTTGCATACTTGTCGATTTCGCAGTATCCGACGCACTCAAAACCGCCAATGGCTTCAAGTCTGGAACGGAAACCGCCGATGCCTGCAAACATATCCAAAAATTTAATTGACATAAATCTTCATTCCAAACGAAGATTTATATTCTTAAAATCACCTCACATTCCCATAGTAATTCCACTATTCTCATCAGGAACTTCATCATCAACTTGTGATTCGGATTGGTTTTCCGTTTCGATTTCTTCCTGTGTGAGCTTTCTGAATGAGTCCTCGCTGGGAACCACTCCAAGTGAACGACCGTTGTCCCACTCAGGGAATATCGTTCCCATTGAATCAACAAATTTTACTGTTCCTCTTGTTCCTGCCGGAACAGGTGCGTAAGGATCCTTCATACTGATAAGCTCAATTCTTGTACCCGGCGGATACAATTTCTTTGTGCTTTCAGCGATTCTGCGCTGTCTTTCATATTCGTTCAAGTTATACATCTCCTATTTTTTAGTTTTGATTCAAGCAATATCCATTAGTGGGACTTCTGATTTTTATTGTCATAAAATCAATCTCCTTCATTTTTTTCTGTTTGTATTGACATTTTTGTTGTCAGAGAAATGTGCAATCTCGCTTTCATTGTTATCATCATTACGCCTGTCAAAATTAGGTTTCTGACGCATCTCTCTTTCAAACTTTCTGAGTTCGGGTGTGTCGGTAAAATACATTTAAAATCATTCCTTTCAATTTTTTGTAAATAAAAAAAGGCAACCGTTCTAATCAAAAAAATTAAAACGATTGCCAAATAAAAAAGAGCCAATTACTATATCTCTAAAATAAGAAATATAATGATTGACTCATATATTTGATAATATTAAATTAAGCAGATTAGCGAAAGTAATCAGTTTTCTTTACCTTTAACTAAATTTTGTAGCTTTTCAACAGCTTCATCTTTAGTTTCAGAATCCTTCACTATTTGGATAATTGAGTTCATAAGAACATCAAATTGTTTGTCTGTCATATTTTCGAACTCCATATCTTTTCCTTTCCGATAAAACAATTATCACTTCTACCGGAAATAAATTTTGTATATAAGTAATTGAGGCTCATAGAAAAACTATGAGCCTCTTTTGGCTCCCCCAACTGGGCTCGAACCAGTGACATCATGATTAACAGTCATGCGCTCTACCGACTGAGCTATGGAGGATTATACAATTTTCCTTGATTTTACTCAAAGATTTTTGTTAAGACTGCACAAAGAGCAATCTTTTTTGTTATTTAAGTCCCCGGTAGTGGACTTAAACGACATATTTAGTTTTTCCTCTGGCTAAGTAATAGTTTCGGGTACATTTCTGTACACTCGCACTACCGACTGAGCTATGGAGGAATATAGAGCAAAACACCCGTTTGGGTGTATGCTTTGTGTTGGCATCTCCCTATCTTCCCGGGCCGTCACCAGCCAAGTATTTTCGGCACCACTGAGCTTAACTTCTGTGTTCGGTATGGGAACAGGTGGACCCTCAGCGTCATCAACACCAACTATTCTTTTGTATTTAAAAGCTTTTCAGCCTTTTTACCTTTTGGTGACTCGTGCGGGAATCGAACCCGCGTTGCCGGCGTGAGAGGCCGGAGTCTTAACCGCTTGACCAACGAGCCTTGTCTTTCGTCACAAAGGCTAATGGTCTTTGCTCTCATTAGCCCCTGCAACTTCTCTTGGTGCACCATCAGGGGCTCGAACCCGGGACACCCTGATTAAGAGTCAGGTGCTCTACCAACTGAGCTAATGGTGCATCTCTGTGTTCTTTCAAACACCCTGAAAACTGAATAAAGGAAGAGGATTAAGGAGATATTAGTTAAATTCATATTGGAATGACCAATCGGGTTAAAGTATATACTACACAGCTGACCAAAGAAATCTTGTGGTCAAGCCCTCGACCTATTAGTACTGCCAAGCTGAATGCCTCACGGCACTTACACACGCAGCCT
>ENA-OQET01000284-OQET01000284.1-human-gut-metagenome-genome-assembly--contig:-NODE-284-length-28186-cov-6.216544_pt1 | contig 28186 bp, 19 predicted proteins | sample MGYA00242800_ERZ504645 | MGnify/ENA primary metagenome ERZ504645 (study PRJEB26092, sample SAMD00036308) | human gut metagenome | host: Homo sapiens | study: EMG produced TPA metagenomics assembly of... | reverse complement strand
CTTCGGCGTTTTCGTTGCTGTTGATGACCGCTACTCCGGCCTGATTCCAAAGAGAGAAGCACAGGCAGACTATCATGTCGGCCAGGAACTTGAGTGCCGCGTTACCGAAGTCAAAGAGGACGGAAAAATCTCCCTGTCCGCACGCGGAAAAGCGTACGAGCAGATCGCAATCGATGCAGAGAGCGTTCTTTCTGTGATCGAGGAATTTGCAGGTGTCCTTCCGTTTGATGACAAAGCATCACCGGAAGTGATTCAGAGAGAATTCGGCCTCAGCAAAGCAGCATTTAAGCGCGCGGTCGGCCATCTGATGAAAGAAAAACAGGTTGTCATCCGCGACGGTAAAATCTGGACGGCAGAAAAAGCAAAATAAGAAAAAATCGGGCACTGGACAGGAAGCACATCCTCTCCGGTGTCCGTTTTTTTGTGTCAGACAGCAGATAAAATTCTGAAATTTTTTCTGCACCTGGTTTGCGGTTGCGCGAAGAGAGGATTGCGCTTATAATATGCTCTATATGACAAAAAATGACACAGGATCTGATGGAGAGCGATGAAGAAAAAGAAAAGTAAGAAAAAAACATCTTTTATTTCCAAAACCGCAATGACGGTTTTGACGATCATTCTGATTATTCTGTTTTTCTGCATTATGTCGATGGTCGAGAAAATACAGGGAACGGCCCGCGTTGTCAACTATGCCGGTCTGGTACGCGGAAAAACGCAGCGGATTATCAAGCTGGAGGATGCGGGAGAACCGCAGGATACGATGATTGCAGACATCAACGCTTATATCGACGGTCTGCAGAACGGAAGCAGCGAGCTGGATCTGGTGCGCCTGGATGACCGGGATTTTCAGGATAAGATGACTGAGCTGGCATCGTATTTTGAAGAGCTGAAGGCAGAGATTCTGCTGGTGCGTGAAAAAGGATATGAGAATACCGCGATTATCGAAAAGAGTGAGGCCTTTTTCAAAATCTGTGACGAGGCGACGGGCCTTGCGGAAGCGTATTCGCAGAGAATGGCGTCTTCGCTGAAGAAGCTGGAGCAGGTGGTAGTAGGAGATATCATCGGTCTGGTGTTTGTCATCGGCATGGAGCTGATCAAGGCCGTCCGCTATGCGGCGATGAACCGTATTCTGCAGAAGAAAGTCTATCTCGATGAGGCGACGGGCCTGCCAAATAAAAATAAATGCGAAGAGATTCTGGAGGGAAGCGACGGAGGAGAAGAAATTTCCGGCGTGTATGCGGTCTGCGTGTTTGACCTCAACAATCTGCGCACGATCAACAACAGTCTGGGTCACGACAAGGGAGACGAATATATCCGTTCCTTTGCCGTTCAGCTTCGAAAAGCAGTCCCGGAGGAGTATTTCGTCGGAAGAAACGGCGGAGATGAGTTTCTTGCCATTCTGCGCGGACTGAACCGCGAAGAAGTGGAAGCGTGCATGAATCACATCCGCACGCAGATGGCAGAATATTCCCGCCAGCACCCGGAGATGCCGATCAGCTACGCCGGAGGCTATGCACTGTCCACGGAATTTGAAGACTGTGATATCCGGGAACTGTTCCGCCATGCGGACCAGAACATGTATATCGACAAAAACCGCGCGAAGATGGAAGAAGCCGCTGCAGAGCGGAAGATCAGACTGGAAGCGCTGGACGTCGTAAAGAAAAAGGGATACCATTTTTCCAACTGTATTTACTGCAATGCAAGACAGGACCAGTACCGGATTCTGCGCGCCGTTTCGGGCTTTTTCCTTGCCGAGGACGGCAGCTATACCGGTGCGGCCGAGCATATTGTGCAGGGCATCACGGATGAGGAAAAGAGAAAGGAAATGCGTAGAATGCTGGATCTTACCCATCTGAAGGAGTGCTATCAGAAGGGAGAAGAGAGCGTAGAAATTCTGTGCGAGTATCGGGAGGGCAGCGAAGGGGAAGCGCTCTGCCGGGGAAAAGTCACCATTCTGTTCTACGACGCGGCCGAGGACGGCGGACTGCACCATTTTCTGATGGGCTTTGAGCGGTTCCGCTCCGATGAGGAAGCTGCTCGGAATGAAAAAGAACAGCTCGACCAATACTATGAACAGATGAAACAGTCGATCATTGAAAACAGCCACTACGCCGAGGCACTTCTCGAGACGGCCGAGGCCGTGTTGGCCGTTGATCTGACGAATGATTCGCTGGAGCAGATTTTTTACCACAGCGGGCAGAAGAAATTTGACCTCAATATAGATCTGCCGTGTTCCTACGAGAAATACTGCGGGGAATGCAGTGCGTTTGTCGCGGAGGAGACATTGGAATCATACCGCATTGTGGATTCCTCGAAGAAACTGCTGCAGCGCTTTGAAAACGGAGATAAGCAGGTAGTCGTGGAGTATCAGGAAACAGATGAGTCCGGCAGAAGAATATGGCTGCAGAAGACGGTTCTTATGTCACAGGATACCGTCTACGACCGAAAGACAAAGCGGGAGAGCGTTGTGGTACACGGCATGATCCTTTTCCGTGATACGTCAGAGTTCCACAGCCGGGAAGAGAGGGAGAAGATACAGCTTCAGGATGCCTTTAGAGCTGCAGACAGTGCAAGTCGTGCAAAAACAGAATTTATGAACCGCATGAGCCACGATGTGCGCACGCCGATCAATGGCATTATGGGCATGCTGGATATCATCCGCAAAAACCGGCAGGATGAGGCAAAAGTGGACGACTGCCTCGATAAAATCAATCTTTCCGCAAGCCATCTGCTGGCACTCGTCAACGATGTGCTCGATATGAATAAGCTGGAGTCCGGAAAAGAGACGATCGAGAGCGCTTCTTTTGACCTGACGCATCTGATGGATGATGTGGCATCCCTTGTCAATGCGCAGATTACGGAGATGGGCATTACCCACTGTACGCACCGCGGTGAGCTGACGCACACGAGACTGATCGGCAGTCCGCTGCGCCTGCGGCAGATTATGCTGAATCTCTTCAGCAATGCAATCAAGTACAACAAGCCGGGTGGAATGATCGATACGTATGCGGGCGAAGTCTCCTGCGACGGAACCCGGGTCGTCTACGAGTTCCGCATCACGGACAGCGGCATCGGAATGAGCAGCGAATTTATCGAAAAAGAGCTGTTCCATCCGTTCACACAGGAGAAGTCCGGTGCGAGAACGCAGTACAAGGGAACGGGCCTTGGCATGTCGATCGTCAAAGAACTGATCGAAAAAATGCAGGGCACGATCGAGGTAACGAGCCAGCAGGGCGTCGGAACGACGTATGTATTCCGGCTTCCGTTTTACATTGACTGCGAGGGACAGCGGATTCAGGAAGTAAAGACACGGATCGCAGGAAAAGAGCTTGTCCGCTTCCACGTTCTGCTTGTCGAGGATAATGAGATCAACATGGAAATCGCCGAGTTTTACCTGACCGATCACGGTGCGACGGTGGAAGAGGCATGGAACGGCCGCGAGGCGGTCGAAAAGTATGCGGCGAATCCGCAGAAATTTGATGTGATTTTAATGGATCTGATGATGCCTGTGATGGGCGGCCTTGAGGCAGCGCGGCAGATCCGCACCATGGAGCTTCCGGAAGCAAAACAAGTCCCGATCATCCCGATGACGGCGCAGTCCTCCGAAGAGAGCAAAGAGGGATGCCGCGCAGCGGGCATGAACAGCCATCTGACCAAGCCGATCGAGCCGGACAGCCTGGTGCAGACGATCTTGGAGACAACGGAACATGCCTTTGGAAAATAGAGGAGAAAACGATGAGTTTTACGCATTTACATGTACATACCGAATACAGCCTTCTGGACGGAACGAACAAGATCAAAGAGTACGTTGCCAGAGTCAAGGAGCTTGGCATGAACAGCGCCGCGATCACCGATCACGGCGTCATGTTCGGCTGTATCGATTTTTATAAAGAAGCCCGCGCGCAGGGCATCAAACCGATCCTCGGCTGTGAGGTTTACGTGGCGCCGGGTTCCCGTTTCGACCGCGAAACCAGCCGCGGAGAGGACCGGTACTACCATCTGGTTCTGCTGGCGGAAAATAATACGGGCTATTCCAATCTGATGAAGATTGTTTCGGCGGGCTTTATCGATGGATTTTACTATAAGCCGCGTGTCGACATGGAGATTCTGGAAAAGTATCACGAGGGCATTATCGCGCTTTCCGCCTGCCTTGCAGGTGAGGTGGCGCGTGCGATGGTGCGGAACCAGTACGAGATGGGAAAAGAGGCCGCACTGCGGTATGAGAAGATTTTCGGAAAAGGCAATTTCTTCCTGGAACTGCAGGATCACGGCATCTCGGAGCAGCGGATGGTCAATCAGCAGCTGATGCGCCTCTCGGCAGAAACCGGCATCGAGCTGGTGGCGACGAATGATATTCACTACACGTACGCAGAAGATGCGGATTCCCACGATATTCTTCTGTGCCTGCAGACCGGAAAGAAGATCACGGATGAGGACCGCATGCGCTACGAGGGCGGCCAGTATTTCGTGAAATCCGAGGCGGAGATGGCATCGCTCTTCCCGTATGCACCGCAGGCAATCGAAAATACACAGAAAATTGCAGACCGGTGTAATGTGGAGATCGAATTTGGTGTCACAAAACTTCCGAAATTCGATGTGCCGGAAGGATACACTTCCTGGGAATACTTAAATAAGCTCTGCTACGACGGCCTCGAGGAACGGTATCACCCGGCGACGGATGAACTGAAAGCGCGGCTGAAATACGAGCTTGATACGATCAAAACGATGGGTTACGTCGATTACTTCCTGATCGTGTGGGATTTCATCAAATTTGCGCGCGATCACGACATCATGGTCGGACCGGGACGAGGATCGGCGGCCGGAAGTATTGTTTCCTATACCCTTGGCATCACACAGCTGGACCCGATGCGGTACCAGCTCCTGTTCGAGCGTTTCCTGAACCCGGAACGAGTTACCATGCCTGATATCGACGTGGATTTCTGCTTCGAACGCCGCCCGGAGGTCATCGACTATGTAACGAGAAAATACGGCAAGGACCGCGTTGTACAGATCGTCACATTCGGTACACTGGCGGCGCGCGGTGTCATCCGCGATGTCGGCCGTGTGCTGGATATGCCGTATGCACAGGTCGATTCGATCGCGAAGATGATTCCGAATGAGCTGAATATCACGATCGACAAGGCACTGCAGATGAACCACGAGCTGCGGGAGCTGTACCAGGGCAATGAAGAGGTTGCACATCTGATCGACATGTCACGGAGACTTGAAGGTCTGCCGCGCCACACGTCGATGCACGCCGCCGGTGTTGTCATCGGCTCGCGTCCGCTGGTGGAATTTGTGCCGCTCTCGCGAGGAAGCGACGGAACGATCGTCACACAGTTCACGATGACGACGCTCGAGGAACTGGGACTTCTGAAAATGGACTTCTTAGGGCTTCGGACCCTGACCGTCATTCAGAATGCGACAAAGCTCGCAGAGCGTTACAGCAATAAGAAAATTGATCTGCTTCACATCGATTACAACGATCCGAAAGTGCTCGGCATGATCGGCGCATCGAAAACGGTCGGTGTGTTCCAGCTCGAGAGTGCGGGAATGAAAAACTTCATGAAGGAGTTAAAACCGCAGAGCCTCGAGGATATCATCGCCGGAATTTCCCTGTACCGGCCGGGCCCGATGGATTTTATTCCGCAGTACATCAAAGGAAAAAACAACCCGGAATCCGTTACGTACGATACACCGCTCTTAAAACCGATTCTGGAGCCGACGTACGGCTGTATCGTCTACCAGGAACAGGTTATGCAGATCGTACAGGCACTGGCGGGCTATTCGCTTGGACGGGCCGATCTGGTGCGCCGTGCGATGTCGAAGAAAAAGGCATCCGTCATGGAAAAAGAGCGCCAGAATTTCGTTTATGGAAACGAGGCCGAGGGCGTGCCGGGCTGTATCAAAAACGGCATTGATGAGAAGACAGCGAACAAGATCTACGACGAGATGATCGACTTCGCGAAATACGCCTTCAACAAATCCCATGCGGCGGCGTACGCGTTCGTATCGTACCAGACGGCATGGCTGAAATACTATTACCCGGTTGAGTTCATGGCGGCTCTGATGACCTCCTGCATCGATAACCCGGGAAAAGTCGCAGAGTATATCTTGAGTTCCCGCCAGATGGGCATTTCCATTCTGCCGCCGGACATCAACCGAAGCGAAGGAAAATTCACGGTGGACGGCCAGGCGATCCGCTATGGCATGGCGGCGGTCAAAGGCATCGGAAAGCCGGTCATGGAGGCGATCGTGGAGGAGCGGAGTGCAAACGGCCCGTTCCGCTCGTTAAAGGATTTCGCGGAGCGCCTGAGCGGAAAAGAAGTCAACAAGCGGACCGTCGAGAACTTTATCAAGGCGGGCGCATTCGACTGCTTCGGCGTGACGAGAAAGCAGCTCATGTTCGTCTACGCCAATGTGCTCGATGATGTGGCGCGCGAGAAAAAAGATTCGTTAAGCGGCCAGATGAGTCTGTTTGACTTCGTAGATGAGACGACCAAACGGTCGTATGAAACGGTGTACCCGGATGTCGGAGAATACGAAAAGAGTGATCTTTTGGCGCTCGAAAAAGAGGTGCTCGGCATCTACGTCAGCGGTCATCCGCTCGAGGAGCAGGAGGAGTGCTGGCGGAAGAACATTTCCGCGGTAACGACAGACTTCCAGCCGGATGAGGAGACGGGTTTCCCATCCGTCACCGACGGCGCGAAAGAGATTGTCGGCGGCATTATCACGGATAAAAAAATCAAATATACAAAGAATAACAAGACAATGGCATTTCTCACACTCGAGGACCTCGTCGGCAGTATGGAAATCGTCGTATTCCCGCGCGATTACGAGAAAAACGCAGCGATGATGCAGACCGATGCGCGTGTCTTCATCCAGGGCCGTGTTTCCGCGGAGGATGATAAGCCGAGCAAGCTGATCTGCGAGAAAATTTTCCCGTTTGCAGGCATCCCGAAAGAGCTCTGGATCCAGTTCCCGGACAAGGAAACGTACGAGAGAGAAGTGGCGGATCTGTACCAGATGCTGCATGAATCTGACGGCAAGGACAGCGTGATTCTTTACATCAAATCGATCAAAGCGATGAAAAAACTGCCGCCGAGCCGCAATGTGCAGGCAGATGCCCGTCTGGTGGCGTCACTTCAGGCAAAATTCGGTACCGGAAACGTGAAAGTTGTAGAAAAGAGTATTGAAAAAAGGGCCTGAATGCTTTAAAATAAAACTGTGTGTGATTAATAAATAAAACTACTCGTTTATTAATGTGTGTGATGAGATGGAGGAATTCATATGGCAACGACTAACAAGGTAAAGACAATCGGAGTGCTTACCAGCGGTGGTGATGCACCAGGTATGAACGCAGCGATCCGTGCAGCCGTAAGAAGAGGTCTGCAGAAGGGCGTTCAGATGAAAGGTATCCTGAAAGGCTACGACGGACTGATGAACGAAGAAATCATCGACATGACAGCCCGCGATGTATCCGACACCATCGAGCGCGGAGGTACCATCCTTTATACCGCCCGCTGCGCAGAGATGCGTACACCGGAAGGCCAGAAACGTGCTGCAGATGTCTGCAGAAAACACGGCATCGACGGACTGGTAGTTATCGGCGGAGACGGATCTTTTGCAGGAGCGCAGAAACTGGCAGCTCTTGGAATTAACACCGTAGGTGTACCGGGAACCATCGACCTGGATATCGCCTGCACAGAATATACCATCGGTTTTGATACCGCGGTAAACACTGCAATGGAAGCCATTGATAAAGTAAGAGATACTTCCACTTCCCATGAGAGATGCTCGATCATCGAGGTTATGGGACGTAATGCCGGATATATCGCTCTGTGGTGCGGTATCGCAAACGGCGCAGAGGATATTCTTCTTCCGGAGAAATACGATTACGATGAGCAGAAGATCATCAACAACATCATCGAGAACCGTAGAAAAGGCAAAAAACATCATATCATCGTAAATGCTGAGGGCATCGGCCATTCCACCAGCATGGCGCGCAGAATCGAAGCTGCAACCGGCATCGAGACCCGTGCAACGATCCTTGGACATATGCAGCGTGGAGGAAGCCCGACATGTAAAGACCGTGTATATGCGTCCATCATGGGTGCTTACGCAGTTGACCTTCTTCTGGAAGGCAAAACAGACCGCGTTGTTGCATACAAGAACGGTGAGTATGTAGATTACGATATTGATGAGGCACTGTCCATGACAAAGACTCTGCCGGAATATCAGTGGGAGATCGCAAGAGCTCTTTCTTATAACTATACGAAATAAAAAAATATCACGAAACAGACTGTTTTTAGTAAGCAGTCTGTTTCATTGGTATAATAGCGGGAATAAAAATGTTTCCGCAGACGGAATAGAGAGACAAAATAAAAAAACAGGAGGAACTTAACAATGGTTACCTGGAACAATCTTGATAAACTGGCTTCTTTTGAGGAGCTGAAAAAAGTGGAGCGTGTCAATCTTGCCGAGGTGATGTCCGGCGAAAACGGAGCAGAGCGCGTAAAATCTTACAGCGTTCCGATGGCAGAAGGACTTGCGTATAACTACGCAGCAAAACAGGTGAATGAGGATGTCCTTGCCGCACTCGTAAAACTGGCAGAAGAGGCACAGCTTTCTGAAAAATTTGAGGAGCTTTACAACGGTGCTGTCATCAACACCGGAGAGAACCGTCTCGTGCTTCATCAGCTGACCCGCGGCCAGCTCGGAAACACCGTTACGGCAGACGGCGTAGACAAACGTGCTTTCTACGTAGAGCAGCAGAACCGCATCGCAGAGTTCGCGAACAAAGTACATGCAGGTGAGATCACCAACGCAGCAGGTGAAAAATTCACCACCGTTGTGCAGATCGGTATCGGCGGAAGCGACCTTGGCCCGCGTGCGATGTATCTGGCTCTGGAAAACTGGGCAAAGAAAAACGGCTGCTTCAAAATGGAAGCAAAATTCATCAGCAACGTTGACCCGGATGACGCAGCAGCTGTTCTGAATTCGATCGACGTAGCACATTCCATCTTCGTTCTGGTATCCAAATCCGGAACCACACTGGAGACTCTGACCAACGAGTCCTTCGTAAAAGACGCTCTGAAAAATGCAGGCCTGGATGCATCCAAGCACATGATCGCCGTTACCAGTGAGACTTCTCCGCTGGCAAAGAGCGACGACTATCTGGCAGCATTCTTCATGGATGACTACATCGGAGGCCGTTATTCTTCCACATCCGCAGTCGGCGGCGCTGTTCTGTCCCTGGCTTTCGGACCGGAAGTATTCGCAGCATTCCTCGAGGGCGCTGCAGCAGAAGATAAACTTTCTGCAAACAAAGACGTATTACAGAACCCGGAGATGCTCGATGCGCTGATCGGTGTTTACGAGAGAAACGTTCTTGGCTATCCAAGCACTGCAGTTCTTCCGTACTCCCAGGCACTGAACCGTTTCCCGGCTCACTTACAGCAGGTAGATATGGAGTCCAACGGTAAATCGGTCAACCGTTTCGGCGAGCCGGTCAATTACCCGACCGGTCCGGTTCTCTTCGGCGAGCCAGGTACCAACGGACAGCATTCTTTCTATCAGCTGCTGCATCAGGGAACTGATATCGTTCCGCTGCAGTTTGTAGGCTTCCGCAATAACCAGATGGAGACCGATGTCGACATCCAGGGCAGCACCAGCCAGCAGAAACTCTGCGCAAACGTAGCAGCTCAGATCGTTGCATTTGCCTGCGGTAAAGCAGATGAGAATAAAAACAAAAACTTTGAAGGCGGCCGTCCGTCCAGCATCATCATCGGAGATCAGGTAAATCCGAAGACGCTGGGAGCACTGCTTGCACACTTCGAGAATAAGATCATGTTCCAGGGATTCCTGTGGAACGTAAACAGCTTCGACCAGGAGGGTGTACAGCTTGGTAAAGTCCTTGCAAAACGCGTTCTGGCTCATGAGACAGACGGAGCACTGAAGGTATTCAGTGATCTGCTCAATATCTAAAAGCGTTATTTTCTGATCAGAAAAGGCGTCCTGTGAAAAAAATCTCCCGGAAAAACTCCGGGAGATTTCAGACTATAGACAAAGCCCTGCTTTTGCAGGGTTTTTTCATTTTCAGATTATCCCAGCTTCGCCGGGAGAGACGAGGAAACCGTGGTCTGATGCTTTTGACGGAATTGCCGCGGGGTGATCTGGTACCGCTTTTTAAAGGTGCGGATCAGATGACTGCAGTCCGCAAAGCCGGTCTCGGCTGCAATATAGTTCAGGTCATAGTCGGTAAAAAGAAGCAGGTTTTCAACCTTGTTCAGGCGGATAAACTCGATATACTGCTTACAGCTCTGCCCGTAATGCTTCAGAAAAAGTTTGGCAAAATAGGAGTAGCTCATGTTGTATTTATGTGCCAGTGCCTCGATATTGATGTTTTCCTGGGAATGGCGGTCGAGATAGACGAGGATATCCTGCATACTCTGTTCCTCACTCTCGGAAATCGATTCGGGATTGAAACAGATTCCCTGGCAGTGCCAGATACGCAGAAGCCGGAGAAACAGTGTGGAAAAGAGAGAATAGATATAGGCATCATAACCGTATTTCTTTTCAAGAGCCTCCCTCTCAAGGGTTACGAAAAAAATCATGGAGATTCAGCTCTGAGAGATCTTCCTGCGTAAACAAAAGCGAAGGATAGGTCATCGTAGCGATTTTATGGAAAGCAAAGCTCAGGTTCGGAAGGTAGCTTCCGGTGAGCTGGATGCGGTTCAGGTTGAATTTGATACAGAAATAGCGGAATGGCCGATCCTGGTCTGCGGCAAGTGCGTGGACCGTCTGTGGAGGAAACAGGATGAAAGAGCCCGGTTTTATGTGGTAGACGGAATCGTTGCAGCTCACGAGAAGAGAACCTTCCTGCAGATAAAGAACCTCCGTAAAATAGTGCCAGTGGGATTTGACCGGCATGGAAAAACTGTCGGAGCAGCAGGAAAAGGCTTCAATCGGCGAGTGCAGGATGTCACTGTATTCAAAAAGATTCTTCAACGGAAAAGTCCCCCTTCAGGTAAAAAATATTCAGTATTTTTCTGGGAATATCAGTTTCGGAAAAATAGAAACATTCTATTTTTGTACAGTCGCATTATATCATATCCAAATGAAAATTGATACAATGGCGAAAGCATTTGAAAGAAAATTAATGCTGAATTTGGTAACTCAATTTCCTAAGATAAGGGGGGATATGAAAACATGAAAAGCAACACGAAACAATTCCCGAAAAACAAAATTGCGTGGCTGTGGGAAAACATGGAGGGAAAACGGGCGCTGTACTTTGTCGGTATTCTCGGAACCGTTTTGTACAATATTCTGCAGCTTACGATTCCCTATTTTTCGGGAAAAATTGTGGATCTGTTTTTAACGGGGGAGAACGCGGCGACAAATCTTCAGGTACACCGTGACCTGCTTTACCGCTTGCTGTTTGCGATGGTCGGCTTTACGTTCCTGCGTGTTATCGTTGTTTATGGCAGCTGTATGATCTATGAGACGGTGTCGCAGAGTGTTCTGTACCGGGTGCGGAATTATCTGTACGACAAGCTTCAGCGTCAGGATATGACGTTTTACAGTACCTATCGGACAGGAGATCTGATGACACGGCAGACAGGAGACCTGGATGCGGTGCGTCACATGGTTGCATGGGTTGTACGAATGGTGGTTGAGTCATTTTCTCTGTTTGCTGCAGCGGCCGTTTTCTTCCTGTATACGAACTGGAAGCTGGCACTGTGCGTTCTTGTGATTTCACCGTTTGTATTCTGGATTATCTATCTGTTCCGGAACCGCGTTGCCCCGATGCATGCGGCGCTGCGTGAAAAACTGGCACAGATGAATACATGCGCACAGGAGAATATTTCCGGAAACCGCGTTGTCAAAGCGTTTGCAAGAGAAGATTACGAAATCGAGAAATTCGACCGTGCCAATACCGACTATGCGGAGACGAATAAGGCAACCGGAATGGTATGGCTGAAATTTTTCCCGATTGTCGAGAGTATTGCGAACCTGATGCCGGTTGTCCTGCTCGCAGTCGGCGGTGTTTTTATGATCAGAGGACAGCTTACTATGGGAGACTATGTGGCATTTTCAGGCCTCATCTGGGCAATCGCCAATCCGATGCGTCAGATGGGAAATATCATGAACGAATTTCAGCGGTTCTCAGCAGCGTCGAAAAAGGTCATGGAGCTGTATTACTCCGAACCGAAAATCAGGGACGAAGAAAATGCCGTTTCCCATCCGGAGCGGTTTGAAGGCAAAATCGAGTTTGATAACGTTTCCTTCCAATACGAGGATGGTGATTTGCCGGTTCTGCACAATATTTCCTTCACGGCCCATCCGAACGAGACGGTTGCGATCATGGGCGAGACCGGCTGCGGCAAGACATCGCTGATCAATCTGATCCCGCGGTTTTATGAGCCGACAGAAGGACAGATCCGGATTGACGGAATTCCTGTAGAACAGCTGAAGCTGTATGATCTCCGAAAACAGATCGGACTTGCCACGCAGGATGTTCTGCTGTATTCTGACACGATCGAGGGAAACATTGCCTACGGCGATGATTCGATCAAGATGAACGAGGTTGTCAAGTTTGCAAGGTATTCCGCTGCGGCAGATTTCATTTCAAAGATGCCGGAGGGCTACGATACCCTGGTCGGAGAGCGCGGTGTTGGTCTTTCCGGAGGCCAGAAGCAGAGAATTTCTCTGGCAAGAGCACTGGCGATCCGTCCATCGGTTCTGATTCTTGACGATACAACATCGGCGGTTGATATGGAAACAGAGAAACAGATTCAGCAGTCCTTACGGGAGCTTGATTTTCCATGTACCAAGATTGTGATTGCACAGCGAATTTCGACAACGAAAACAGCGGACAAGATTATTGTTCTGCAAAATGGCTATATTGAAGAAATGGGAACACATGAGGAACTGATGGAGAAGAAGGGTTACTATTATGAACTGGTGAAGCTGCAGACCGGTGTGGATGAACTGTAGGAGGGGAAGCAATGGCAAAAAATACATACAAGCAGGATGAAGTGCTCGAAGAGCCGTTTGACATCAAGCATCTGCTCAGAGCTTCATCCTATATCAAAAAATATGCAAAACGGATGGTTTTTGCGATCCTTTTGAGTGGCATCGGCGGTGCGTCCGGCTATGTGGCGCCGATGATTATCCAGCGGGCGCTGGACCTTGCAATTCCGGAGAAAAACGAGAGGCTTTTATTTTCTCTTGTGGGAATGCTGGTCGGCATCTATCTGGTGAGCGTGATCTTCACAACAATCCGAAGCCGCATTATGGTGGATGTCAGTCAGAGTATCATCTATGATATCCGAAAAGATTTGTTTGCACATCTGCAGGAGCTGCCGTTCCAGTATTACGATGACCGCCCGCACGGCAAGATCCTGATTCGGGTTGTCAATTACGTCAACTCGGTGTCGGATATGCTGTCAAATGGTCTGATCAACATCGTTCTGGAGAGCTTCAACCTTCTGTTTATCGTGATTTTCATGTTTCTGGTTGATGTGCAGATGGCATTTGTCGTGCTCTGCGGCGTGCCGGTGCTGTGCGTTTTCATGGTCTGGATCAAGAATAAACAGAGACGTGCATGGCAGGCAGTTTCGAACAAGAACTCAAACCTGAATGCCTATCTGCAGGAGAATATTGTCGGAGCCCGCATTACGCAGATCTTTGCACGAGAGGATGAGAATGCGGAGATTTTCAAAGATCTTTCCAAGGATTGCCGCAGAACATGGAATACAGCAGTTCGCTATTCCAACCTGGTATGGCCGGGTATCGATTCAATTTCCGTCTGCGTGCGTGCTGCCATTTTTCTGTCCGGTCTGATCCTTTTCGGGCAGGGAAATAAGTCGGTTGGTACGATTGTAGCGATTTCGAGCTATGCATCGTATTTCTGGCAGCCGATCATGAACCTTGGAAACATCTTCAATAACTTTATCAACAACATTGCGTATCTGGAACGTATCTTTGAGACGATGGATGAGCCGGTGACGGTAAAGGATGCAAAAGATGCCGTTGAAATGCCAAAAATCCGCGGTGAGGTGACCTTCGATCACGTAAATTTCTCGTACGATGCGTCAAAACAGATCTTAAACGATGTTTCGTTTACGGTAAAACCGGGTGAGAGTGTGGCGCTTGTCGGACCGACCGGAGCCGGAAAGAGTACGATTGTCAATCTGATTTCACGGTTTTACAATGTCAATGGCGGTCGCGTCCTGATCGATGGACAGGATATCTCGCAGGTGACCATTCATTCCCTGCGTGAGCAGATGGGTATTATGATGCAGGACAGCTTTATTTTCTCGGGAGATATTGAGGATAATATCCGTTACGGAAAGCTTGACGCAACGCATGAGGAGATTGTGAAGGCGAGCAGAACTGTCTGTGCGGACGAGTTTATCAGCAAAATGCCGGATCGCTATCAGACGGAGGTAAGGGAGCGTGGTTCCATGCTGAGCCAGGGACAAAAGCAGCTCATTTCGTTTGCTCGTACCCTGCTTTCCGATCCGGCCATTCTGATTCTCGATGAGGCGACCTCAAGCATTGACGTACAGACCGAAAAAGCACTGCAGACGGGACTCAATGCCATGCTGAAGGGCAGAACCTCATTTATCATTGCGCATCGTCTGTCTACGATCCGCAACTGCGATAAGATTATGTATATCGATAACGGCGGTATTATGGAGAGCGGAACACATGATGAGCTGATGGCAAAGAAAGGCCATTATTATAAACTGTATACAGCACAGCTTGATGAAGTACAGAAAGCGGGCTGATCAAAAAAGATCATAAAAAAGATTATAAAAAAGGCTTCTGCCAGCGGATAAAAATCCGTGGCAGAAGCCTTTTGCCGTTTCTTGTTCGTGTCGCTTTTTGCGCGTGTCGCCGAAGCGACCCGCCGCAGGCGGAAAATTCGGCAAAGCAGGAGTTCTTCTTATTTTCCGGAGAAGTATTTCTCTTTGATGATCTCAACCGGCATATCCTCGCCAGTCCACAGTTTGAAGGAAGCAGCTCCCTGGTATAACAGCATGTACATACCGTTTCCGGTCTTGCATCCAGCCTCTTTTGCCTCACGCAGCAGGCGGGTTTCCTGCGGATTGTAGATCACATCGAAAACGAAGAGGTCTTTGTGGAACATCGTTGTGTCGGTGATGATGGTGTTCTCGGTTTTTGGAGCCATTCCGACGGAAGTTCCATTGACAAGAATGGCGCTGTCTGCGATGGATGCGCGAAGGACTTCCGGATCGGAGAAGTCGTGCAGGGTAACCTTGCAGGAAGTACGCTCATTGAGTTTTGCAACGATTTCCTCGGCTCTTCCGAAGAAATTGTCTCTGACGTTGAATACATTGATCTCAGCCACGCCGTCGAGGGCTGCCTGTACCAGGATTGCAGTAGCAGCGCCGCCGGCACCGAGCAGAGTCATCTTTTTGCCGATGATGTCTACGCCGTTTTCTGCAACTGCTCTCATGAAGCCGACACCGTCGGTGGTGTAAGCGGTGAGAACGCCGTTGTCGTTGACGATGGTATTACATGCGCCGGAGATCTCCGAAGCAGGAGAAACCTTGTCTGCCAATTTGCACATGATATTTTTGCCAGGCATGGTGATGTTCCAGCCTCTTGCACCCATGGTGCGGAGTCCTTCGACTGCCTGCGGCATTTTGTCTTCCGGTACATCAAAGGCAAGGTAGCTATAATCAAGGCCGAGCTGGTCGCATGCTTCGTTGTGCATTTCCGGAGAAACACTGTGTGCAACCGGGCTTCCGAGTAAACATAATAATCCGGTGTGTCCTGTGATGTGTTTTGACATAGTTTGAAATCCTCTCTCTCCTCGTATTTCCGCATGATGATAAATCGTGCTGTAGCACTTTAAACTGCTACTATATGAAGTGAATTATACTCCAGATGCCGAAAGAAAGCAAGAAAAAAAGAGGAAATGACGCAAAGTTCATTTCCTCTTTTCGTGTTGGTTTTTGATTAAGGTTTAAGATGGAAAAGATTCGCCCGGAAATCAGATTCCAAGTTTCTCTTTCATGTAGTCAACCGGAGTATCTTTTCCGGTGTACAGCTTGATTGCGATGAGTGCCTGGAACAGCATCATGCCCATGCCGTTGAATACTTTCTCACATCCTGCTTCTTTTGCCTGTTTCATCATAACGGTTTCGCGCGGAGCATAAACGGTATCCGTTACGATGAGATCTTTTTTAAAGAAGGAAGGATCAGGAATGTTGGAAAGGTCTTCGAGTGGATGCATTCCTACGCCGGTAGCATCGCAGAACAGGTCAGCTGCGTGCATTTTTTCTTTCAGGAGGTCTTTGTCTGCCAGATCGTTCATGGTAGCCTTGCAGTTGGTGTTCTTATTGATCAGATCAACAATTTCCTCTCCACGGCTGTAGAATTTGTCTTTGATGTTGAAGATTTCAATTTCTGCAACTCCATCCAGAGCACCGCGCACTGCAATTGCAGTAGCAGCACCGCCGGTTCCGATCAGGACCATCTTCATTCCCTTGAAATCGATGCCCTCTTCGGTCAGTGCCTGCCAGTATCCCATACCATCGGTGTTGTAGCCTTTCAGTTTTCCGGTTACCTGACCGTTTTTGTCGCGGAGGTTGACTACGGTATTGATAGCGCCGCATAACTTAGCTGCTTCATCTACTTCGTCCAGATATTTGTGGACAACAGTTTTGTTTGGCATGGAAATATTGGAACCGAGCATTTTCAGCGCGCGGATACTCTGCACAGCATCTTTTAAAGAATCGTTATCAACTTCGAAAGCAAGCTGAATGACGTCATCTCCGTTTTTGTCGTATGCAAGGTTGTGGGTTGTCGGAGACTGGGTGTGACGGATCGGGTAAGCCATTAATCCAACTAATTCGGTATGTCCTGTAATATTTGGCATGATATTTTCCTCTTTTCTGTTTTTTTATATTGTGTAAGAAAGTGATTCAGTGATTACTCAAGCGGCTCCAGATGCAGGTAGCCCTGGGACTCCAGTACATTCAGGATCGCGCGGCCTTCCATGGTACCTTCCATGATGCGGCGTGCGCGGACGGAATCGCCGATGGTATAAATATAAGTATGGGTATCAGCGAATGCTTCCTGAAGCTCCGGCAGAATCGGGTTATTGGAGCGCATTCCAAGACAGTTGAATCCGTAATCGAAGGTGAGATCCTGGATGGTTCCGTCCGGAAGCTTTACAGTGAATGCGTTTTCTTTTACTTCCTGAAGAGCAGTGTTGACATATTCTTTTACACCGTATTTGTCGTGTGTCTCACGCATGGAGCATTTGGTGATCGGGTCTGCAAGCATACCGATCTGCGGCAGCATATCGATGATGGTACACTCGGCGCCTCTCGGTGCAAAGTATTCAATAACGTCAAGTCCTACGGAACCGCCGCCGACTACAACGACTTTCTTGCCCTGACAGGCTTCTTCCGGATATTTTCCGGCGTTTACATTGTTGATCATACCAAAGATGGTATTTACGTTTCCGGCATCGATGTTCTCTTTCAGGCCTTTGATCGGTGGAACAAGCGGAACGGAACCGGTGGAGTTTACAATGATGTCCGGTTTGAACTGTTTGATCTTATCCACCGTAGCTTCGGTGTTGAGGAAAATATACAGGTTTTTCAGTCTGGCGGCTCTTGCCTCAAGGTATTTCGGGAAGTCTTTCATACGGCTCTTGCTTGGAAGATCAGAGATGAAAGTGGAAAGACCGCCGATGTGGTCGTTTTTCTCGAGTACGAAAACGTTGCATCCGACTTCTGCAGCGGTGCAGGCTGCTTCCATACCGGCAGTACCGGCGCCGACAACAACAACGTTACAGTTTTTGTTCACTTTCAGTGCTTTGTAAACATCGCCTTCCGGAACAGCCGGGTTTACGGTACAGCGGATCGGGCGGTTGACACCGATACGATTTCCGGCACATCCGACGTTACAGGAGATGCATTTTCGAAGGATATCTTCCTCGCCGTTTTCCACCTTCTTTACCCAGTTCGGCTCAGCGATCAGGCCGCGTCCCATGCCGACGATATCAACATCGCCGCTTTCCAGAACTTTTTCAACGACCTTCGGGTCACGGTAGTTACCGGCATTGATAACCGGATTTTTTGAATTTATTTTTTACGGCTCTTGCCATGTAGGAACGCCATCCGTCCGGCAGGAAGTTGGAGTCGATCTGATACTGCAGGGATGGGTTGAGGCCGCAGGATACGTCATACATATCTACGAACTCATCCAGGTACTCGAGGTACTCGAGGGTATCTTCCAGAGTATTTCCTCCCGGAACACGCTCCTCAGCAGAGATACGGACGATGATCGGGAACCACGGTCCGACGTTTTTACGTACTTCTTCGAGAACCATACGCGGGAAGCGCAGGCGGTTTTCTACAGAACCACCGAATTCATCGGTTCTTTTCATTGTAATACGGGGAGATAAACTGGCTCATCAGGTAGGAGTGGCCGCAGTGGATTTCAATGGCATCAAAGCCGATGGCCTGCACACGTTTTGCAGCTTCGCCGTATTTTTTCACGGTTGTCATGATTTCTTCTTTTGTCATCGGGCGAGGGGTTTCTCCGCCGGCTTTTGTCGGGATGTTGGAAGAAGAAACGGTTTCCATACCGGTTCTTGCGGAAGATGCGGAAGCTCCGGCGTGGTTGATCTGGATCGCTACGGTAGCACCGTTTTTATGAAGGTTTTCGACTAACTGATAGTAGCGCGGCATAAAGCTGTCGTGGTCGATACGGATCTGGCTGGTTCCGTTGGAACCGACCGGGTACTCGATGTTGGCGTTCTCCAGAATAATAAGACCAACGCCGCCTTTTGCGCGGAGAGAGTAGTAGTTCATATGACGGTTACTCATTTCACCGCTTGTCTCACCGTAGTTGGTTCCCATCGGGGTCATTGCAATACGGTTTTTAATCGTTGTTCGTTTGATTGTAATTGGCTCAAAAATTTTGGGGTAAGCACTCTTCATGAAAATTTCTCCTTATTCATTACATGAGCGGTAATCCTCTGTTTGTGACAATTTCATCATAACGCTTTCGACTAAAAATTAACAATATCTTTCAGATAAACTTTTGATACGTTTTCGCTATCGTTTCCGGACTCTTCGATAATGTCAGCGTGCTGTTTCATGTATTCGGTAAACCGTTCGACAGCCGGAAGCCGGTAGCGGTTCTTCATCCAGAACATAAAGGTCTGATGATAAATCTCGAGACCGTTCAGCGTATGGATACGGATGCCGTCTGCCTGTTCCAGAATATCGGTTCGCGGCATAAGTGCGATGCCGAAGTTTTCGCGTACCAGTGCCACAATCGAATATTCATCCGGGCATTCCATGATAATATTCGGATGAAGCTGATATTTTCGGTAGAGATGACCGGTATAAGCTCCCATCCAGGAGGCGCGGTCGTAGCCGATCACCGGATAACGGGTAAGCTTTACAAGCGGAACCTCCGGTTCATCGGCAATCGGATGCTGTTCCGGGGATACGATGACAAGCGGCTGCTGGATCAACGGAAAAAACTCCATGTCATCGCGCTTTAAAAAGCCGCCAAACCCAAGATCGAGTTCACCGGATTTCACCTTCTGTGCAATGGCAGGGGTATGGTTCTGCCAGAAACTAAAGGCAACGTTTTTATTTTCTTCTTTGTCCAGAAAGGTGCGGACATTGTGCGGAATATAATGTCCGGCAAGTGGAAAAAATATAACCGATATTGATTTTGCCGCCACCGGAGGCGAGCTCTTTCATTTTACCTGTCGCAATGTCACAGTCGCCCGCGATCCGGTCTGCATGCTCCAGAAAAAGGCGGCCGGCATTGGTAAGGACAACACCGCGCCCTTTCTTTTCAAACAGCGTGATTCCAAGCTCGCTTTCAAGGGCGGCCATCGAACGGCTCAGGGATGGCTGGGAAATATAAAGTTCCTCTGCTGCCTGGTGATAATTTTCCAGCCGGGCAACCTTTCGGAAATAGAGAATCTGATTCAGTGTCATGTGGATTTTCCTCCTGAAAAAATGGTTCCGTAAGAAAGTCTTTGCTTCCTCTTATTATGATAACTCAAGTATACCACATCAATGCATTCAATGCATTGGTTTTTTCCTTTAAAAGCATTAGACCGTACACGTTTTCACTGTTAAAATAAAGGCAAATGTTATTTTTTTAACATTCACGAAACTGGTAATCTGTTGTTTGTGACAAAACAAAAGGATGAACCGAACAGAGGAAAAAGACAATTTGACCTCAACATAATCTATTTAAAAAGGAGAGAAACCATGAACAAGAAATACCTGCCAAGTGCATTAATTCTGTACTTGAACTACTTTATCCACGGTGTTGGATGCTCCATCCTGGGCCAGGCAGTCATCAAAGAGGCTCTGGCAGCAGCTTGGGGAGTGGAAGCAATGGCAATTACCGCAATTTCCGCAGCACTCGGTCTTGGCCGTCTGATCGCACTGCCATTTGCAGGTCCTCTGTCCGACAAGCTCGGACGTCGCATTTCCACCGCAATCGGAAGTGCTTCTTATGCAATTTATCTGATCGGCCTTGCCCTTGCATTTAATGCAGGAACACACGGTGGTTATACCATCGCTTACGTATGCGCCATTATCGGCGGTATCGCAAACTCCTTCCTGGATACCGGTATTTACCCGGCAGTATCCGAGATTATTTACAAAGCTCCTGGCGTTGCTACCATGGGAATCAAATTCTTCATCGCAATTGCTCAGATGCTGCTTCCATTTGTTCTTGGTGTAGCTGTTACTTCTACAGCAGCAGGCCTTACCTCCTACAATCCGTTATTCTACGGATGCGGAATCGCTTATATCGTACTTTTTGTACTGGTATTCCTGTTCCCGCTGCCAGACGCTGACCAGAAAGCATCCGGCAAAAAGAGGGCCTGATCGACAGTCTGAAACATACACATTTCTCCTTCGAATCCATCGCCATGATCCTGATCGGATTCACCTGCACCGGTACATTCCAGCTGTGGCTGAACTGTGCACAGAACTTTGCAAAAGAGAATGTAGGCTGGGCTGATCCGTCCATCATGCAGACCTATTATTCTGCAGGAACCATGCTGGCACTGATCGTAACAGCGTTCCTGACCAGAAAAATCAAAGATGTTCGTTTCATCGTTGTTTACCCGGCCATTTGCCTTGTAACTATGATTGCTGTCCTGATGGGACAGAGCAAACCGCTGATGATTGCCGGTGCTTTCATTATCGGATGGGCAGGCGCAGGCGGACTGCTTCAGATCGCAACTTCCGTTTGCAATATGCTGTTCCCGAAAATCAAAGGAACCGTAACCGCATTGGTTATGATTGCATCTTCTCTTTGCAACTACACCATCCTGACCGCAGCATCTAAAATGCAGCCGTCCGGCGTTATGACCATGAACATCGTTCTGACCGCAGTTGGTGTTGCGCTTGGACTGTTTGTAAACATTCGCTATAAAAAAATGGTTGAACTTGCACAGCAGGACAACTAAAATGAGGTTAAGGATTGCGGGAGTACGAAGTACCAGGGAATCCGGGCGTGAAAAAGAAAAGCCTGCAAAAGAAAAGTTAGGGTTAATATTGAAGAAAGAAGGAAAAACACATGAATACAGTAAAAGTTCGTGATATTGAAATCGGTGCCGGTGCACCGAAGATCATCGTTCCGATCGTAGGCGTTACCAAAAACGATATCATCGAAGAAGCAAAAACTTTCCATTCGATTCCGGTTGACGTTGTAGAATGGCGTGTAGACTGGTTCGAGGGTGTATTCGACTTTGCACAGGTAGAGGACGTGTTAAAAGACCTCCGCGAAGCACTCGGCAATATTCCGCTTCTGATGACATTCCGTACCTCCAAAGAGGGCGGTGAAAAAGCGATTGAGCCGACAGCCTATGCGGAGCTGAACATCAAAGCAGCACAGACCGGATATGTGGATCTGGTGGATGTTGAGATCTTTACCGGAGATGACATTGTAAAGAAGATCATCGACGGTGCACACGCAGCAGGCGTAAAGGTTGTTGCTTCCAACCATGATTTCTTCAAAACTCCTGCAAAAGCAGACATCATCTACAGACTGCGCAAAATGCAGGATATGAACGCAGATATTCCGAAGATCGCTGTTATGCCGCAGAATAAGAAAGACGTTCTGACCCTGCTTGCGGCAACAGAGGAAATGACCACCAATTATGCGGACAGACCGATCATCACCATGTCGATGGCAGGCACCGGCGTGATCAGCCGTCTTTGCGGTGAGGTGTTTGGCTCTTCCATGACCTTCGGCGCGGCAAAGAAAGCATCCGCACCGGGTCAGATGGGTGTGAATGATCTGAGCACCGTTCTGGATCTGCTTCACAAAGCCATGTAACCGTTTTTTTCTTTAGGGGACACCGGTATTTTTAGCTTTGCTGTTGATGCCGATGTCCCTTTTGTATTATTGTTCTGTTATAAATTTAACGGAGGTATGCCTTTTATGAAGAGAGTATTTCACTGGCTGGATGAAAACTTGGAAGAATTTCTTCTTGTGATCGGTTTGATCGCCATGACGCTGATCATGGGAATTCAGGTTTTCTGCCGCTACGTCCTTGGCATGTCGCTGTCGTGGTCGGAAGAGCTGACCAGATATATTTTTATCTGGTGCGGTTTTTTAAGCGTCAGCTACTGCAGCAAGAAATGCCTTTCCATCAAGATCGAGCAGTTTGTTGCGATTTTCCCGCGGAGAGGAAAAGCTGTTTTCAAAATTGTGAATCATACATTTGAACTGATTTTTTTCATCTATATGATTCCGTTTGCTTTTTCTTATATGATGTCGTCAGTTAAAAGCGGCCAGCTTTCCCCGGCCTGCAAAATCCCGATGTATTTTATCCAGGCAGCACCGCTTGTCTCCTTTGTGCTGGTTGCATTCCGCGTTCTGCAACGGTGGATGATCGAGTTCCGTGTGGCACGCGGTGAGAACGTTTTCGACCCGGCCCATCCGGAGCGAAATACGCCGGAATCCTTCATCGAGGCAAATGCCGGAGCAGATAACACCACAGAAAATGCCCTGAACGCGGGTATCGACAACCGCATCCATACGATTAAAAATTCGAATGAGGAGGAACGCTAATGCCAGTCGTAGTATTATTTCTGATTTTTGTTGCATTGCTGGTCATCGCTGTTCCGGTATCGATTACCCTTGGAATCACATCTGTGCTTCCGTCGGTGTTTGACCCGTCTTTTACGGTAGGAGCCAAATATCTGATCCGTGCCATGTTCGGAGGACTCGATTCCTTCCCTCTACTGGCAGTTCCGATGTTCGTCCTCTCCGGTATCATCATGGCTAAGGGAGGCATCTCCAAAAAACTGTTTGATGTCTTTGCCTATTTTCTCGGAAAATTCACCGCAGGTATGCCGTGCGCGGTTATCGTCACCTGCCTTTTTTACGGTGCGATTTCCGGTTCCGCTCCGGCGACCGTTGCCGCTGTCGGAAGCATGACAATCCCGATTCTGACTACCCTTGGTTATGATCTGACATTCTCCACAGCGATTGTGGCAGTTGCCGGCGGCCTTGGCGTTATCATTCCCCCGAGTATTCCGTTCATCATGTACGGTATGGCTTCCGGCGCTTCGGTCAGTGACCTGTTCCTTGCCGGAATTGTACCGGGTCTGATGATCGGTCTGCTGCTGATGGTTTATGCCGTTTATCACTGCAAACGGTATGGGGAGGACAAAGAGAAGATCCATGCAGAAGTCAAAGTGCTGCATGACAAAGGCCTGCTTCGCGTTTTAAAAGAGAGCTTTTTTGCACTGCTCAGTCCGGTGATCATCCTTGGCTGTATCTACAGCGGTGTCGCTTCCCCGACTGAGGCGGCTGTTATCTCCGTATTCTATGCACTGATCATCAGCCTTTTTGTGTACAGGAGTATCCGCATCCGCGACATCTGGTCCATTCTGGTTGAGGCGATTCGTACCTTCACCCCGATCCTGTTTATTCTGGCGGCATCGACGGCATTTTCCCGTGTGCTGACGCTGATGCAGGTACCGCAGACGGTCAGCGAGTTTATCCTGAACAACTTCCACAGCCCGGTTGCGATCCTTCTGATCATCAATGTATTCCTGCTGATTGTCGGAATGGTGATGGATACCACACCGGCAATCCTGATTCTGACTCCGATCCTTCTGCCGATCGTACAGGCAATCGGCATGAATCCGATTCAGTTTGGTGTCATCATGGTTGTCAACCTTGCGATTGGTTTCGTAACACCGCCGATCGGCGTCAACCTGTTCGTGGCAAGCTCCCTGACCGAGGTTCCGGTCATGCAGATCGCAAAGAAGGCTATGCCGATGATCGGTTTCTTTCTCGTGGCACTGCTGCTGATTACGTTTATTCCGGCAATTTCGATTGGAATTTTATAGGGAGGAGCGAAGGACAATGAAAAAGATGACAAAAAAGAAAAAACTTTTCCGAACAGCGACGGTACTTGCTACTGTCGTTGCACTTGGCGCATCGCTTGCCGGCTGCGGCTCTTCCGGGGAAGAGACGACACAGCGCTATTCCTGGCCGCTGGCAACGGCGAGCCCGGAGGATACGGTAACACAGATTTTCGCCGAGAAGTTTGCGGAAGAGATTTCAGAGCTGAGCGATGGAAGGATGAAAATTCAGGTTTACGCAAACTCAACGCTCGGCGGCGACCGCGATCTGCTTGAAACGTGTGCCGATGGTGATATTCCGTTTGTCGTACAGAATACGGCACCGCAGGTTTCCTTTATGGGGGATCTTGCCGTGTTTGATCTGCCGTGTGTGTTTGATTCTCTCGATGAATGCCGTGAGAAGATTGATAATCCGGAGTTTTACGAGCTGATCAGCAATGTTTATACAGAGGGCGGCTATCACCTGCTCGGTATGGCGGATCAGGGATTTCGTGTCATGAGTACGAATAAGCCGGTTTACAGCTTTTCGGATTTCAAGGGCCAGAAGATCCGTACCATGGAGAACAGCTACCATCTGGCATTCTGGAAAGCCATCGGTGCCAACCCGACGCCGATGAGCTTCAGTGAGGTTTACATCGGCCTGCAGCAGCACACGATTGATGCGCAGGAGAACCCGTATGAGGTCATCGTTTCGAATAACCTGTATGAGCAGCAGGATTACGTAGTGGAAACGAACCATCTGCCGCATCTGATTTCCCTGATTGTCAACGACGATTTCTTCAAAGCTCTGCCGGAGGACGAGCAGGAGATCATGACAGAGGCCGCAAAGATTGCGACCGAGTACGCAAGAGAGCAGTCCGATGCCCGTATCGCCGACAAGATCGCGACGATCGAGGAGAGCGGAACGAAGATTCTGACACTCGATGACCAGACAAGAGCGGAGATCCGAGAGGCATCGAAGAGTGTGTATAAGTCGATTGAGGAGAATATTGATCCGGCGATTTACAATGCTTATATGGATGGCATTGAGTAAGAAAAAGAAAGATGAAATTCCCGACAGCAAGGCACAAAAACGACGCTTTGCCGCCGGGAATTTTTGCGTCCGCCAAGTGGGGGGGATTCGCAAAGATTGCCTTGCACAGTCGAAACGGCAAGACTATAATGGGGCTCAGAAGATTTAAAAATTAGGACCAGAGGAGGTACAGAAATGATTTTTGAACACATGGACCGGATTGTATTTGCAGGAGATTCCGTAACGGATATGGAGAGCGCACAGCCGGTGGGGGAAGGTTTATTTGAAAATGTCGGAAAGAGCTACGTTCGAATTGTCGAGAACATGCTCGCAGCATTCTACCCGGAGATATATATCCGCGTGACAAACTCCGGTATCAGCGGAAACACAAGCCGCGACCTGCTGCAGCGCTTCGACCGCGATGTTGTATCCTTAAAACCGGACTGGGTATCTATCTGCATCGGCATCAATGACGTCTGGAGACAGTTCGACAGCCCGGCTATCCCGGACGAGCAGGTATCCCCGGAGGAGTACCGTTCCAACATCGAGAAGATGATTCTTTCCGTAAAAGACAACGTAAAAGGTATTTTCCTTATGACTCCATACTACATGGAGCCAAATGGAGAGGACTGGATGAGAAAACGCATGGACACCTACGGGGCCATCTGCAGTGAGCTGGCTGAAAAATACGGCTGCCGCTTCATCGACCTGCAGGCTGTATTCAATGATTATTTCCAGTACCGCCATTCTTCCTACATCGCCTGGGACAGAATTCATCCGAACCAGATCGGTGCGACGGTAATCGCTCGGGCATTTCTGGAAAAATGTGGATTTGATTATCATCACAGACCGGGAGAGGAATAAGAAGACCGGAGAATCCGTTTTGCTCCTGTTCTGTCTGAAAACAGCCGACACAGTCGAAAAAAAGAGAAAAAGAACGGTAAAATTCTGCTTAAATGACCAAATTTAATTGCTGTTTTGGGCTGGCTATGGTATATTATGACTATAGTGTACTTATGCTTGCATTAGGATGGACATTACATAGCAGGACATAAAATAAAAGAGAACAGGAGAGATAAACACATGTATCTGGAAGAGTATAAGAGATGGCTGGCAGCTGATCTGGAAGACGCAGATCTGAACCCGGAGCTGGCACGGATTGAAGGAAACGATGAGGAGATCAAGGACCGTTTTGCTGTATCTCTGAAATTCGGAACCGCAGGACTTCGTGGTGTACTTGGCGCAGGAACAAACCGTATGAATATCTATGTAGTACGTCAGGCAACACAGGGTCTTGCAAACTGGGTAAAAACACAGGGCGGAAACCAGACCGTAGCCATCAGCTATGACAGCCGTATCAAGAGCGATGTATTCGCAAAAACAGCAGCAGGCGTTCTGGCTGCAAACGGAATCAAAGTCAGAATTTACGATGCACTGATGCCGGTACCGGCACTTTCCTTTGCAACCCGTTACTATAACTGCAATGCAGGTATCATGGTAACTGCATCCCACAACCCGGCAAAATACAACGGCTACAAAGCCTACGGTCCGGACGGATGCCAGATGACCGACGATGCTGCTGCAATCGTATACGCAGAGATTCAGAAGACCGACATCCTGACCGGCGTAAAATATATGCCGTTCGCAGAGGGCGTGGAAGAAGGACTGATCCGTTTTGTCGGAGAAGACTGCAAGAATGCCCTGTATGAAGCAATCGAATCCCGTCAGGTTCGTCCGGGTCTGTGCAAAACCGCCGGACTGAAACTTGTTTACAGCCCGCTGAACGGATCTGGTCTTGTACCGGTTACCCGTGTATTAAAAGACATCGGAATTACCGATATCATCATCGTTCCGGAGCAGGAGTATCCGAACGGATATTTCACAACCTGCAGCTATCCGAACCCGGAAATCTTTGCAGCACTGGAAAAGGGACTGGATCTTGCAAAAGAGACCGGCGCAGACCTGATGCTGGCTACCGACCCGGATGCAGACCGTGTTGGTATCGCGATGAAATGCCCGGATGGAAGCTATGAGCTGGTAACCGGAAACGAAGTCGGCGTTCTGCTTCTCGACTACATCTGCGCAGGTCGCATCGAGAAAGGCACCATGCCGGAGAAACCGGTTGCTGTCAAATCCATCGTTTCCACACCACTGGCAGATGCTGTTGCTGAGCACTACGGCGTGGAACTCCGCAGCGTTCTGACCGGATTCAAATGGATCGGCGATCAGATTGCAAACCTGGAAGCAGACGGCGAAGTAGACCGCTTCATCTTCGGATTCGAGGAGAGCTATGGATACCTGGCTGGTCCGTACGTAAGAGATAAAGACGCAGTCATTGGTTCTATGCTGATCTGCGAGATGGCAGCTTACTACAGAAGCATCGGCAGCTCCCTGAAACAGAGACTGGAAGAGATTTATGCGGAGTATGGCCGCTATCTGAACAAAGTAGACAGCTTCGAGTTCCCGGGACTTAGCGGAATGGACAAGATGGCCGGCATCATGGATGGCCTTCGAAAAGAGCCGCTGACCGAGATCGCAGGTTCCGCTGTTGTCAAAGTAACCGATTACGAGAAACCAGAAGAGACCGGACTCCCGGCAGCAAACGTTCTGATCTACAAACTGGCAAACGGTGAAACCGTCATCGTCCGCCCGTCCGGTAACAGAGCCAAAGATCCAAGGGTATATTACACAACCACTTGGCAAGGGCATCTGGCAGAGGCTGAGGCTGAGAAAGAAAACTGGCAGAGGCTTT